>Ga0079306_1001138_pt1 | contig 19031 bp, 12 predicted proteins | sample Methanotroph_Enr_FD_79181 | JGI IMG/M metagenome (GOLD analysis project Ga0079306, IMG submission 79181) | Enriched soil microbial communities from Old Woman Creek wetland in Ohio, USA - Methanotroph_Enrichment_5 | ecosystem: Environmental > Terrestrial > Soil > Wetlands | place: USA: Ohio...
ATATGAATCATATCTCGATGCTATCAAAGAATTCCCGGATGAGAACATCATTTTAAAAACCCGTAAAGGAGATGCATCAGTGCAAAAACTGGATGTATTTGGTGGAATTATGTGGTTTGCTTACAAAGCAAATGAGAATGAGCTCTATGCAATTCAAATTGACAAGGTAAAAGATATCATCCAGATGAACAAAAACGGGAAATCCCCGGAAAAACTGGAGGATTTCGCGCGTAAACAGGAGAAAAAGGTGGTTTTGGAAATGGTTACCGGGACCGAAGATCTTCACCGGTTTGACAAGAAATAAAATATTTTGGGAGTCCTAATCCAGTATAAATGCTAATAAAGCCTTGCTTTCGACTACCCTCTGGAATGAGGATTTTACAATCTGCTGCATTCTGCATTGGCCTTACTCTCATGGCATACCTGTTTTCGTCCTGCGATAACTCTATCATGTATGAAGAGCTCCAACATATTGATAAATCACAGTGGAAAGCCTCAGACACTATTCTTTTCCATTTTACTGTAACGGATACAACACAGCCCTATGACTTCGGGTTTAATATCCGAAATACCACAGCCTACGATTATCAAAACCTTTACTTATTTATCACTGCCTGGTATCCCGGAGGAACCTGGTCGCGGGATACTGCTGAATGTATCCTGGCCGCTACCGACGGGAGATGGTATGGAAAGGGAATGGGCAAAATAAAAGATTCACAGTTTGTCTTTAGAAAAGGAGTTCGCTTTCGCAGGCCCGGAAATTATACAGTTGGAGTTAATCAAGCAATGCGCAAGGAATTGCTGGAAGGCATTTCGGATATAGGGATCCGTATTGTAAAAACTGCCAATTCTCCTAAGTGATGAAAAAGAAACTGAATGAAAATGATTGGATAAAGCGATTTTGGATTGCTTATTTATGTTCTTTACTTTTTATAGTACTTTTTTTCACTGCTCTTTCTTCAGGATGGCTGGGATTTATGCCGTCATTCCAGGAGTTGGAAAATCCAAAAAGCAACCTTGCATCAGAAGTAATTTCTGCAGACCAGAAAGTACTGGGGAGTTTTTATATTGAGAACCGTTCAAATATACATTACTATGACCTCTCACCTTGGGTGGTTAAAGCCTTGATAGCTACTGAAGATGCACGCTTTGAAAAACATTCGGGAATTGATGGGAAAGCCTTGATGAGGGTTGTATTTGGCATGATTACAAATACTGATAAAGGAGGAGGTAGTACCATAACACAGCAACTCGCAAAAAACCTTTTCCCAAGGCAAAGTCATAGCACAATTATAGGTACGGGCTATGCCAAGCTTCGCGAATGGGTTACTGCTATTAAACTCGAAAGGAACTACACCAAGGAAGAAATTGCTGCGCTTTATCTGAATACAGTCGATTTCGGTAGCCTGGCGTATGGGATAAAATCAGCCGCCAAAACTTATTTCGATAAATCTCCTGCTGAGCTTAACATTCAGGAATCTGCATTGCTCATTGGGATCCTGAAAGCTCCATCCTGGTTCCATCCTGTCAGGAATAAAGATCGGGCAGCCAAACGGCGTGAAGTAGTCCTTCATCAAATGATGAAATATAATTATATCTCGCAGGAACAATATGACTCATTAAAGCTGCAGCCTGTAGATATGTCCCATTTCAGTATCCAGGATCACAATGCCGGCCTTGCTACCTATTTCAGGGAATATTTGCGTCAGATGCTTATGGCAGATAAACCTGATAAGGATGACTATGATGAACCGGCGGAGTATCGCGCTGATTCAATTCGTTGGGAAAGAGACCCGGCATATGGATGGATTAACAAGTTTAAAAATGCAGAAGGAAAATCATTTAACCTCTACAAGGATGGCTTACGGATTTATACAACTGTAAATTCCAAAATGCAGCGATTTGCTGAAGATGCAGTAACTGAGCATTTATCCAAAGACCTTCAGCCAGCATTCTTCAAGCATTGGAAAGGGAATAACCATGCTCCTTACGATCTCTCCGATAAAAATGAAATAGCTAAATTACTCATCTCATCCAAGAAACGCTCCGACAGGTATCGAAGCCTTAAAAAAGCAGGAGTGTCAAATGACTCTATTGAAAGGAGCTTCAATACCCCTATCCCTATGCGTGTATTCAGCTGGAAAGGGGAAGTGGACACTGTCTTGAGCCCAATGGATTCTATAAAGTATCACAAATGGTATCTTCAGGCTGGCCTTATGTCGATGGAACCCCAAACCGGTTATGTGAGAGCTTATGTTGGCGGCATTAATTTTAAACACTTTAAATATGATCATGTTGTAGTTGGCCGCAGACAGGTCGGATCCACCTTTAAACCATTCGTTTACACTGTTGCAATGCAGGATGGTGAACTATCACCCTGTTCCCAGATACCCAATGTACAATATAGCATTGAAAACAACGGCACCGTTTGGTCTCCTGCAAATTCAGGAAAATATAAGGAAGGAGAAATGGTCACCCTAAAAGAAGCGCTTGCAAATTCAATCAACTGGATATCTGCCTACCTCATAAAACGATTCTCGCCACAGGCAGTTGTGCAAATTGCAAGAAAAATGGGCATTGTCAGCCCATTGCCTGCCGTGCCGTCAATATGCCTGGGAACGCCTGATATAACGCTTTACGAGATGACTGGTGCAGTGGATACCTATGCCAATAAAGGGCTATATATACAGCCCGTTTTTATAACCCGTATTGAAGATAAACACGGGAATATCCTTGCTGAATTTACGCCAAGGCAAGAAGAAGCTATGAGTGAAGAGACAGCTTACCTCATGCTTGTCCTGATGAAAGGAGTTGTTGAAAGCGGAACCGGCTCCAGGCTCCACGGAAAATATGGACTAACCAATCCAATAGCAGGGAAAACCGGGACTACCCAAAGCAACTCGGATGGATGGTTTATGGGCCTAACGCCTGATCTTGTTACTGGTGTTTGGGTTGGAGGCGATGACAGGGCTATCAGGTTCAGGGCTACTTCATTAGGGCAGGGAGCTAATATGGCTTTACCGATATGGGCACTATATATGAAAAGAGTATATGCAGATGCCTCTCTCCAAATCACAAAAGGAGACTTTGAAAAACCGGAATCTCCTCTTTCCGTTGATATTAACTGTGCAACTTTTGAAGAGAAGTCAGGTCAAAAAACCAAGAGTGAAGACGAAGACAGGTATTGAGATTACCTGATACTTACTCTGGTATATTGAAAGTCAAGCTAATAGTTAATATCGGCAAAAGACCTGGTTTCATGGGAACAGGGGCTATAACTATAAGTGAGATTTGCAGAAAAAAAGCATCTTTCCCTTCTATTTATAATGTTCTTCCAAATTGTGGACATTCAACTCACAGGTCCCTCCTTTTAATGAATACTTAATCACTTTCCCATAGTTTTTCCATGTCCAGGAAGATCCATACCAGCAAGGATCCCAACTATAAAGCAATGACATCCTGATATTCAGATAGAAAAAAAACAGTGCAAGGACGATGAACACTCCTTTACGGAACATCAGTCCTGAGGGAAGAAACTTTTGCAGGATTAATGCCATCGGAATAGCAAACATTGAATAGTATTCAATAAAACTCCTGTAACCGAAAGCACAATCAAAAGTATAACACCACCAACTCGAGTTGAAGTATAGAATGACGATGAAAACTGCAAGAATTGCAACAGAACCGGCTTTTTTATATAAAACCATCCAGATAAGCCCGATGAGACTCAGAAGCATTACCGGTGAATAAATATACCAGCCTGAAACCACACCAAACAGGACCTTAAATACTTTCGGATTATTCCAATAAATAAAAGTTTCGTTTCCTCCTACCGAATATTTATAGGAATAAACAAACCACTGTCCTGTTGTTAAATGCCAGAACGTCATTTGTGGAATAAACACAAGGAATGCAATGGCTGCCATCAGAAGCAGAAGGTACCATTTGGTGAGGAACAAACCAATGCGGTTAGTAAAGTCCTTGAAACTGGTTATACTATAAAAAAGCAGGTACAGTGAAATAACCAGATTAGTAGGTCTGATGAGGACAGCAATAGCAAGCGGAATGCCAATCCAAAGGGCATTAATGAACCCGGGTTTTCTCAGGAATTCGGGCGTTTTGTATATAATAAGCGTTATCAGGAAAAAAGAATACACATGTGACATCGCTGGTTCCTTCAATGTGTAAAAGAGCAGGTTAGTGGCATAATAAAGCAGTGCAACCACAAACAAAGAAATTATCCTGTTAACATATCTTCTAAGCATGAAATAAATTAGTGATAACGCAAGAAAGACATATATCATAGCCCCTAACGCAATGAAAAAACCGTAAACAGGTGTATAACCTGTTGCAGGGGAACCGCTTAAAAGTGAATAGGCATGAGCTATAAAGAAAAATGGTGCCTGAAGATATGCAGTCCCCCAGGTATATTTGTTGAATTGATTACCATTTGGGAGGGCAATGAAATAAACATTACCATGGTCGAGATCATGTCGTAAAAACCAGGTTGGCAGGTATTGGTAATATCCTAATCCATCGTTGTTAAAAACATGAGCATAACTGTTCCTGCTTTTGTAGAAATCGTGTGTACTAAAATTTAAACTTGTAAAGAAAAAAATAAAAGCTGCAAGGGATAAGCCTATCCATTTCCCATACCTGGATAAAAGGCTATAACTGCCAGGTGATACATCATTCAGATCTTTTTTTTTATTCTGCATCCCGTATTTCAGGATACAATAAAGAGCCCGGAATCCATCCTTCCAACTTATTTTTTTTCCTTCTTCATAGGTTCGGCCATAATATGAAATCCCAACTTCATACAATTTCAGCCCTTTAATCCTGGCAATTTTTTGTGTGACTTCAGGTTCAAACCCAAACCTGTTTTCTTGTAAAGGAATACTCTTGATAAGATCGCTCCTGAATAGTTTGTAACAAGTCTCCATATCAGTTAAATTCAGATTGGAGAACATATTGCTCAAAAAGGTAAGTAACCTATTCCCTATTGTATGCCAGAAAAACAAAATCCTATGAGGATTCCCACCCATGAATCTTGAACCGTAAACTGCATCAGCTACTCCATTAAGCATAGGCTTCAGCAAGAGGTTATACTCTTCCGGATCATATTCCAGGTCGGCATCCTGGATAATTATATAATCCCCAGAAGCTGCCTGGATTCCAGTATGCAAAGCTGCACCCTTACCTTTATTAATCTCATGGGATATATACCTTAGGTTCATCCCTGGATGATCACTCAAATAGTTTTTGATGGATTGTTCTGTTCCATCAGTAGAGCAGTCATTGACTATTACTACTTCCTTTTCTATTCCCCCGATAAGGCTAACAAGTCTTACCCTTTCCAGTATCAAATGGATAGTGTTCGCTTCATTAAATGCTGGGATAATAATTGAAAGTACTGGCATCATTGATCTCTTTGAATAAGCAATATTACGAAAAAGATTGATAAAGTTTTTGCAAATAACCTTGGTAACTATCAGGATATAAATTAGCCAAATAACTTACCGTTTCAAAGCAATTTAAAATGTCAGGCACAATACATCTCATCTATTTAGTCATTATCTATACTTAAGCCATTAATAGGTTTATCAATTTTAAGAATGTATATTTGCTAATACAGTAATGATCAATTTTGAGATGCAAATATTTTGATTATTTGCATATCTTTGACTAATTATTTTCTTCTACTAACTTTAGCTCATTCTTTTTCATTTCAATGTTAAAACGTTGGCCTAGAATTTTATCAATTACCCTGACCATTCTTTCAGGTGTAATTTTATTGGGATATACCTCCTTTCGGGCTTATAAAGTCCCGATTACCCATGATGAAGCACAAACATTCAAAATGTTGGGTAAAAGAACTTACCAGGACATCCTGCATTTTTCGATCCCGGAAGATCATATGATTAATACTCTATTAATCAAAGCATTAACTCAAAATTTGGGAAATGAAGAATGGGTCATCCGAATTCCAAATATATTCGGGCATCTCATCTATATGATATTCACTTTTTTAATCCTCTGGCGTTTTGGCAAAAGGGAATTTATTTTCCCTGCCTTTTTACTATTGAACCTGAATCCTTATCTTTTTGATTTTTTCTCGTGTGCACGGGGATATGGATTATCCACTTCACTTATGATTCCGAGTATATATTTCATACTCGAATACATTAAGAAATACAATCCGCTTTATCTCACCCTATCATTCTTGTTTGCGGTGCTCGCAGTCTTTACTCTGGTTACGCTCCTTAATTATTATTTGGTCCTGGTTGGTATAACAATATCAATGATAATCCTGGGTTTCCTGTTAAAGCCAAAAAATCTGAAATCAATAGTTTATTACTCGATTGGACTTCTAATTGTAGGTTTATCCAGCTATTTACTTTATCAATACTTGCAAAGTGTGATTCTAAGGTTGTCTGACAGATCATTTGTTAAACATAATCTATCCTTTAATTTTTACGAGGGGACAATTCGCACAATAGCATTCAGGTCGATTTATACCAAGGATAGTGGTCACATTGTTACCATCATCAGTTATACAATAATGGCAACTTATTTAATTGCAGTTATCTTTCTGTTGGCTGATGCGGTAAGGAAAAAAACCGAAGTCATTTATAAGACAACTTTCATACTTTTAATTATTGGTGTGGCGATGGCCTTATCAGTAACCTTTCAGCATGAAATTTTCCAAATTAAATTTCCGTCTGATAGGGCCGCGCTATTTTTTATACCTGTCTTTATGTTATTAATAGTATTTCTATTATTTGATCTATATGAAAAGAAATACTTTAAAATACCTTCACTCATCCTGGTCTTTATATTCACTGGCCTTGTCACTTATAATGTACTGAAACACTGTAATTTCAGATATTATGTTGATTGGGATTTTGACATGGCTGGAAAAGAAATGTTGAACGATATACGGGATAATCTTCCAAATACAGGTGAAATCAAAGCGATCAACCTCGGGACATTCTGGATATTTGAACCTTCAGCCAATTATTACAGGACAACCCGAAACCTAAAATGGTTAAATGAAGTGACACGTGATAGTTTAACGGAAAAGCCTTTTGACTTTTACTATCTTCGTGCAACTGATACATCGCAGATGAATTTCAAACGCTCTGATATTTTAAAGGTTTATCCCCAGATAGGTACAATGCTTCTAAGGCGCAGGTAGTACCATTTTAATCAATATTTTGCAGCCATTAACATTCGGAATATAATGAATACTAACTTAAAGTTTTCAATCATAATACCTGCCTTCAATGAAGCATCCGGCATTGTCCAATTGCTTGAATCGATAGAAAGGTTGGGCTATTGTAAGCAATCCGAGGTAATTATTGTTGATGATGGATCTACAGATGATACTACTTTGATAGCTGCTAAATTCCCCGTGAGAATAATCAAACATGAAACCAATAAAGGGTATGGAGCATCCTTGAAGACAGGTATCCGCAAATCAACTGGGGACAAGGTAATAACCATGGATAGCGATGGTCAGCATGATCCTTACTATCTGGAAAAAGCATTTGCCCTGCTGGAAGAATATGATATGGTGATCGGAGAGAGGGGGGCTGATTCATTTCATGTGAAGAACCGGAAAAGAGGTAAAAAGCTTATTCGCATGATTGGTGAATATCTTGTAGAACAAAAACTTCCCGATTTCAATTCCGGGTTCAGGGGGTTTGACAGGAACTTAATCCTTTCGATGTTACATATAATGCCCAATGGTTTTAGTTTTTCTACTACCTCAACCCTGGCTTTTCTCAAAGAAGGATACTCAATTGGGACATTCCCCATCAAGGTAGAGGAACGTAACGGTAGGCCAAGTAATGTCAGGTTTATCAAAGATGGAACCAAGACTCTACTGCTTCTTTTCCGGATAATCATGTTATTCAATCCATTGAAAGTTTTTTTTCCTGCAAGCATATTTATTACAATTCTTGGGCTCGGTTGGGGCATCCATGGTTTTTTTGTCTTTGATCGTTTTTCTAATTCTGCAATTATATTGATGACATTAGGCATGTTTCTCTTTTTCTTTGGTCTGATAGCAGATCAGATAGCTCTCCTGAACCGAAAAAAAGAGTGATAATAATTCACTGCTCAATAATTTTCACTGACCCTCTGGTTCACTAATTATAAATCCATACTTTTGCATAATATAACAGGAAGTTTGTTATTCCTGGCTAAAGGCCGTTCTTTAATAATCGGGATGTAGCGCAGCCTGGTAGCGCGCTTCGTTCGGGACGAAGAGGCCGCTGGTTCGAATCCAGTCATCCCGACAATCGAAAAAGCTTGCTTGCAAATCACATGCAGGCTTTTTGCCACTTTAGCTCAGTTGGTAGAGCAGCTCATTCGTAATGAGCAGGTCGTGGGTTCGAGTCCCATTAGTGGCTCAAGATATTTTTAGTAAAATCATTTATAATTGATTTATTAATTTGTATAATTTGGAAAGCAATAGCCAATATTATTAATATATTGACTTACAATCATCAATGATTATCTTATTTGACGACAGGCAAGGATTTACAAATAGATTTATATTTTTCCCAGACTCTGGGAATGAGGTGTTTACTAATATTAAAATAAAATATTCCCTTGTAATATATAGTAGCAAGTTTTTTTTGCTAAATTTATTTCAATTATGAAATTCCATTTCTGAATTTTCAGCTAATATCTCGTATGAAAAAATATAATGCCATAATTATTGATGACGAACGGAATATCAGGGAAGCTTTGGTATCACTTCTGGATCAAAATTGTCCGGAGATTCATCTCTGTGGATCTTTAGGTAGTGCTAGGGAAGGCCGCAAACTCCTGGAAAACTATAGCATAGATATCATTTTTCTCGACATTTCAATGCCGAAGGAGGATGGCTTTACTTTTCTGGAATCCATACAAAAGGAAAACTACGGCATTATTTTCACAACTGCATTTCAGGAGTATGCTTTAAGAGCTCTAAAAGCAAATGCAATAGATTATCTTTTGAAACCAGTGAGTCCTTCTGAGCTTAAAGATGCAATCTCGAAAGCAATAAAATACCTAGCACTTCGGAGAAACGACCTTAATGTACAGGAGGTTTATTATGAGTCATTGAAGAACTTGCAATCGCAACTGCAATCTTCAGATAAACACATATCAAGGATAACAGTATCAGAACAATTTGGTTTTAGGATGGTGAATGTATCTGATCTGATGTATTTGGATGCGGATAGCAACTACACAGTTTTACATGTTACAGGAGGAAGTACTATAGTAGCTACCAGAAATCTTGGAGAATTCGAAAGAATCATTGATAATCCTCAGTTTTTCAGGATTCACAAGTCGACCCTGGTTAATGTCAATTATTTGATTGGATTCTCGAGTTATGAAGGAAATTATGCAGAATTAAAGGATGGTACCAAGCTTGCTGTTTCCAGAAGGAAAGTGATGGAATTTCGTGAATGGGTAAAGCATTATTCAATTCCTATTGATTGAAGTGGATAAGAGATCGAAAATCATATTAATTATTTTCATCGTTGCTCATTCGATTGCTGCGCAAAATCCATATATTCAACATTATACTACACAAAACGGGTTGCCTTCAAATACGGTCTACCAAATATTTCAGGATAGTCAGAAATTTGTTTGGTTTTCTACAGATGCAGGTGTTGTGAGATTTGACGGATCAACTTTTAAAACTTACCGAAAGAAGGATGGATTATCAAGTAATGATGTAATTAGAATAAAAGAAGATTCTTTTGGTCGAATTTGGTTTTTCAATTACAATGCTTCTGTAAACTATTATTTAAAAGACAAGATTTATAATGAAAAGAATGCCTCTTTTCTTAGTACCCTTATGGGAAAAGGGTTTTTTATTGATTTTTTTCTTGACTCAAATCAAACAATCTTTTTTTATAATTGGCAACGTGAAGTCTTTGCCCTAGATTCAAATAATTCGGTAACTAAGAATTTCCTGTTTAACAGTGCAGTAACTCTACCTTTGGTTTGGAACACACGTGAAAGTGTTCGAGTTGCATATGTTGAAAAAACCAAGTTAAATGATTTAAGAATATTCACTATCTATGGTATTTATTCGCAGAAAAACTTCAATAGCAAAACAATTACTATAGATACTCTCCCAAGAATCTTGAGTGTATTTCCAACAAGACCTAATCATTATTATATAAACACGACAAATTTAGGCTTAATAAGTCTTAACAGTAAATTAGTTTACAAACAATTAAAACTTCCTTTTAATTCAATAAAAATTAAATCGATTATTGAAGATCACGATGGTTATCTGTGGATAACAGCATACGATTTAGGTGTATTTTGTTTCAAAAATAATAGACAGATTAAGCACTTCAAAATTTATGGTGCTCTTGGAATATTTCAAGACAATGAAAATAACATTTGGGTAAGTTCACAGTCTGATGGAGTATATCTGATAAATCATGATATTCTAATGCAAAATCATCTTGATATCTCTAACTTTGATGGATTAGGAATTGAGAATCTTTGCCTTAGTACAAAAAATGGTATCTGGTGTAACAACGGTTATTCTATATTCAAAATTTATAATAATAAGACGCTTAGGCTGTTTCAACCTGATAGGAAAAAGTTAATCCAATTTGTATACCAATTCAAGAATAATGAATTATTTGTGAGTGAAAAATCAAACACTTTTTTCACTTTAGAAAATCTTTTTGAAAGCAAACATATTCAGCAAATTAACTATCTTAAGAGAAACATTTTTTCCTTTTACGCAAAAAAAATACTTATTAATAAATCCGGAGATAAAATTTCGCTTTATGATCAAAATAGGATTTTACAAACCAGCATTTTCAATATGTTTAAAGATTCTAAACAGAATTATCTAAGTGAACGAATAAACTATGCTTTTTATAATTGTAATGATGATATTATAATAAATGGTAGAAAGAATTACATATATAAAAATAATCGATTGTATGGATTCGAAGACTTGAAAAAATTCAATGGAACGACAATTCTTGACCATTTGATCATTGATTTCAAAACTGAAATTTTTAACATTGATGGTGATAGCTTGTATATTTATAGAAATAAAAAATTTTATAATTTAACTTCAGTTTTTAATATTTCTATCGATTTACAGATCAAAAAGATACTTTACAATAAGTCTACACTTTATATTGGAACATTGTCCAATATATTTATATGTGATAATCCATTAGATATAATAATGGGCAAAACAGTTCAACTTCAATCTTTAAATATTCGATTCAACAATATTAATGATATTCTTTTCAAGAGTGACACACTATATGTAGCGTCTAATGAAGGATTAACAATAATATCAGAAGCATCCATAAAAAGATCAAAATCAAATGCGCCAATGCCATATCTTCAGTCTGTTACAATTGACGATTTTGCTTATTCATTACCATTAACAAAACTATCTTTAGTTGGAAAAAAAAACATTCATTTGATTTGTAAATGCATTAGCTTCACCTCAACCCCAATCATTTACTCTTATATCCTAGAAGGTTCTGATAATTCTTGGACTTCAGGGACAGGGCCCAATATTACCGTGATTTATCAAAACCTGCATAAAGGTTCTTACACTTTTAAACTTCGGATGCGCAAATCAAATTCCGACTGGAGTCCTCCATTGGAATTGAAAATTGTTATCTATCCAACTTTTTGGGAATACCCTATTGTTTGGATAGCAATTGCTCTTATAGTCGCTGCCTTGATAGTCTTCGTAGTAATACAAATCAAAAATCAAAAAATCAAAAAAACTGAAATTGACAATCAACTTATTTTGATGGAACAAAAGGCATTACAATCAATGATGAATCCTCATTTCATTTTTAACTCCTTAGGTTCAATCCAAAATTATTTGCTTAAAAATAAAGCTGGTGAGGCTGTCCTATACCTTTCCCAGTTTGCCCGACTCATCCGTCAAAATCTACATGCTATTAACCTTGCAATGATTAGTCTGGATGAAGAAATTAACAGGCTCAATAACTACCTGGAACTTGAACAATTAAGACTTGAGAATAAATTCGATTATTCAATTGAAGTTGAAGACATTCTTCTGGATGAAAATATTTTTATTCCGAGTATGATCATCCAACCATTTGCCGAGAATTCTATCTGGCATGGAATTGCTGGGCTAGCCTCAAAAGGACTCATTTCAATCAAATTCACACAATTATCTGACAAAGTACTAAAAATTATTATTGAGGACAATGGCACCGGAATGGAACAATCAAAAGACCAATCCTATAAAAGCAAAAACCATCTGCATCTTGGCATGCTTATGACCCACAAACGCCTGGTCCTATTGAGTAAGAAATATAATATTGATGCACATATGAAACATTCCGACCTTAATCCGGGATCTGAAAACTTGGGCACCAGGGTCGAGCTTTTTGTACCTTATAGTTATGGAAACATATCATCCTGATTTTCTTATTATTATATCAAATATAAGGCTTGCAGCCGATTATTATACCGATGCTATTCCATTTTGCGAATATTTCTAACTTGTACAGCACGGCATAACTGACTCTAAACTCAAATTGCTTCGCATTTTCGTCAAGAGTCAGTATACAAAGGGAAACTTTTTTGACTCATTTGCCGTTTAATTGACAGAAGCTACACTTTACACTCCAGATACAACCGTTTACTCATTTATCATGTTTGGACTTACTTAGTGGTGTTATCTTTGAATCATGAAAATGACATACTTTTCATAAAAACTTCAATAAATAGTTTTTTCATCCTAAATTCAAACAATCCATTTCACCTGATCTTTGAGTAAGTGGATGAAATAATTCAACTTGTAGGACAAGATTTTTGATATTGATTGCATATTAATTTTTTATAACTCCAGGAAGTTTTGTAATTATCATCTCCCCACCAGAGTGATAAGCTGATCAAGTTTTTTATATTACAGCTACCCTTTATAGCTAGAAAGGGTAGCTGTTTTTAATTAATTATAATGCTTCCCAAAAAATCCGGGCATTTCTCATTCTTATTGATGACCTGTTAAACCAGTCAACTATAAAATCATTAATTTTGTTGCTAGTTGGTCACAATCTTGAAACAATGAAATTAAAGGGAAATGAAGGTATTAATTCTGCACTGCATATCAATGAGGGAATTACTCAACCACCTTCTATTAATGCTCAAGCTGCAGACACTTATATAAGCATTAAACGAGACATTTTGCCAGTTGAAGAATATTTTTCAGGTATCCGTTCCGGGAACCGCACTATTCTTAGTAAAGCCATAACCTTGATTGAAAGCTCCCTGCCTGCGCATAAAGACTTTGCTCAACTCATTATTGCTAAATGCTTACCCTATTCTGGCAATTCAATCAGAATTGGGATAACCGGGGTTCCCGGGGTTGGCAAAAGTTCGTTTATTGAAACATTCGGAAAACTTCTTACAACAAATGGGCATAAAATAGCTGTGCTGGCAATTGATCCAAGTAGCACTCGTTCAAAAGGCAGTATTCTTGGCGATAAAACGAGAATGGCAGAATTGGCAATCGACGATAATGCATTTATCCGACCTTCGCCCTCAGCCGGATCTTTGGGAGGTGTCGCCCGAAAAACAAGAGAATCTATAATTTTGTGCGAATCCGCCGGATTTGATGTCATAATTGTTGAGACGGTTGGCGTAGGCCAAAGCGAGACTGCAGTTCATTCAATGGTTGACTTTTTTCTGTTACTTATGCTAGCCGGTGCTGGAGATGAACTACAAGGCATAAAACGCGGTATCATGGAAATGGCAGATGCGGTATTTATCAATAAGGCTGACGGTGATAACATGCATCGAGTAAGTATTTCATTGGCAGAGTTAAGAAATGCGCTGCATTTCTTTCATCCTTCTGAATCCGGATGGGCTCCTGTAGCTGATATATGCTCTGCCTTAACCAGGATGGGAATCCCGAAGGTCTGGCAGATAGTCTCAGATTATGTAACCTACACTAAAGCCAATGGATATTTTGAGAAACGAAGACTCGACCAAGCAAAACAAATAATGCACCTTACAATTGACCTGGCTTTACATGACCATTTCTATCAAAGATTAGAAATTAAAAAACAACTCAGGAAAGTTCAGGATGCACTCCTGAACGGTAAAATCAGTGCATATATGGCTGCACAGCAACTACTTGATACCTATTTCAACACCAAGGAAAAGTAAAAAATCTCTCTGCAATTTCTCAAATTCATAAAATTCTTTCTTTTTTAAACTTGCTTAATAAATGGAAAGAGTATTATGATCCTTATATATTGTTATTTGCTGAACAAACAGAAATCTTTCTAATTTTGCCCGGTATATCGACTACTTATGAAGAATACGTTTGCAAATAGCTTAACAGAAATGAATCCAAATTCGTTGGTACAATATTTGAACAAACCCAGCGAAGATTTTACTAAAGCAGACCTGATCAGGTACATTGACGATCATAATATTGCAATGATCAATTTCCGTTATACAGGTGGTGATGGAAGATTGAAAACATTAAATTTTGTTATTAACAGTCGGGAACACCTTGATAATATACTTACTACAGGTGAAAGAGTTGATGGCTCAAGTTTATTCCCTTTTGTTCAGGCAAGCAGTAGTGACCTTTATGTAATTCCCAGGTATAGAACGGCTTTCGTTAATCCCTTTTCAAATATCCCGGCATTGGACATTTTATGCTCCTATTACGATAAGGATGGCAATCCTCTCGAAAGTTCGCCGGAATATATACTTCGCAAGGCTCACAATACTTTGAAAGAGCGTACTGGGCTTTCCTTTGAAGTAATGGGTGAATTGGAATATTATGTCATAAGTTCATCCAATGATTTATTCCAGGCTGCTGACCAAAAAGGATACCATGAAGCATTCCCTTTTGCCAAATGGGAACAATTGCGGACAGAAGCTATGGTTGCTATTGCTCAGACCGGAGGAAAAATAAAATATGGCCATTCTGAAGTTGGCAATTTTTCTCATGAAGGGAAAGAGTATGAACAAAATGAGATTGAATTTCTTCCAGTAAACCTTGAAGATGCTGCTGATCAGCTTGTTATCGCCAAATGGATTCTTCGGACCCTGGCATTCAGATATGGTGTCTCAGTGACTTTTGCTCCAAAGATTACGGTTGGGAAAGCAGGCAGTGGAATGCACATCCACACCCGTTTGATTGAAAACGGCTCCAATGCTATGGTTGAATCCGGTTCACTTAGTAATATAGCCAAAAGAGCCATTGCAGGTTATCTGGATCTAGCCCCTTCTCTGACTGCTTTTGGAAATACTAATCCTACGTCCTATTTCCGGCTTGTTCCCCACCAGGAAGCTCCTACCAATATTTGCTGGGGTGATAGGAACAGGTCAGTCCTGGTAAGAGTCCCTTTGGGATGGTCTGGGAAAAACTCCATGATCTACCAGGCAAATCCAAATGAAAAAATAGAAGAAAAAGATTTTAGCAATAAACAAACTGTCGAATTCCGTTGCCCGGATGGATCTGCTGATGTATACCTGCTTCTGGCAGGTCTTACTGTTGCTGCCCGTCATGGCTTAGAAATGAAAGATGCCTTGGAATTTGCTAAAAGAACTTATGTTGATGTTAATATTTTTGACGATGAACATAAGGACAGGATGGCTCAATTAGGTCAGTTACCGGTTTCGTGCTGGGATTCGGCGGAAAAACTCCTTGAACAAGGTGAGATATATCGGATGTATGATGTTTTTCCTCAATCAGTAATTGAAGGTGTAGCCAGAAAATTAAAATCATTTGATGATAGAGGACTACGCGAAAAACTTGAAAACGATAAGACTCAACTTCAATATGTAGTGAATAAATATTTCCACTGCGGATAAAAAGTATTTTCACATCCGATTCTTAACATCATGAGCGCAATTATTGCGCTTTTTTTATTAATCAATAAATACATATGCGCCAATATGGCGCATTAAATTTTTTGCGACTGTCATATTGGCGCTTAGTGCGTAAATTTTAGCTAATTCCTGGGATTGGAATAGAACTTGAGATTGAAAAGCAATATTGAAATAAGAAACTCATTTTTAAAATCACACTAAAACAAAAAACAATGAATACAATAGTAAGATGTGGCTATCGCCCTATGTTTCCATCATTTTTTAATGATGTATTAGAGCATTCATCAAACAAAGCAATTAACAATTATTACAAACCAGCTGCAAATATTAAGGAAGTTGAGTCATCATTCATGATTGAACTAGCTTTACCTGGATTTGCAAAAGAAGAGATTTCCATGAAAATGGAAAAGAATGTTCTCACTATTTCGGCTGGACAAGAAGTGAAAGAATCAGAAAAAAATGAAGAGTATTCCTTGCAAGAATTTCGAAAAACAGGGAAATACCAGCGGTCATTCATAATTCCTGAATCAGTTGACACAGAAGTAATAACTGCAGAGTACCTTAATGGAATTCTCAAAGTCACATTACCTAAGAAAGAAGTTCAACCTGTTTCAAATAGGGAAATCACTATTGCATAATTCTGGTTTTCACAGTAAAAAAAAAGCAGCAAATGCTGCCTTTTTTTTTTGATTAATTCAGTTTAATATTTGATAATTTTAAACCCCAGAAAAAAACTGGTATCCAATTTTAAAAACATCTTCATCTTTTATCATTAAGGCACACCTTTCAATGTTAGGTGCAACCTTGTTATTTGGGATTAATTATTGGGTAGCAAAAGGATTAATGCCAGGGTATCTTAAACCTTTGCAGATCATTTTTCTTAGGATATCCGGGGCTCTCATCCTGATTTGGCTATTGGAGCTAATTACCCCGGCAGCAAATAAAGCCAAAATCCAACGAAAGGATCTCCTTAGAGTAGCCATTGCAGCTTTGCTCGGCATTTCCCTAAACCAGATCTTGTTCTTTACAGGACTAAATCAAACCACTCCTGTCGATTCTGCCATCATTAATTCCACCAATCCATTGATGGTTATCCTACTATCCTATTTATTTCTGAAACAGCCTATAAAAATCACCAAAGTCCTGGGAATAATTCTTGGTGCATTTGGTGCATTACTTCTGATCCTAAATAGCAGTAGTTACAGTTTTGGGAACAGTGGCCAAATTGGGAACATTTATATAGTTGCCAATACTCTTAGTTGGAGTCTTTATCTTGTGATAGTCAAGCCACTGACCACTAAATACCATCCATACCTTCTCATGCGCTGGGTTTTCCTTTTTGGCTTTTTCTTTGCCTTGCCGACTACTCTTAAGCCCTTCCTCGATATCAACACATCAAATTTCACACTATATACCTGGTTCTCAATAGCCTATGTCATAATAGGTACAACATTTCTTGCCTATCTTTTCATAACATTTGGGCTCAGGCGGCTTTCACCGCCCGTAGTTGCGTTCTACACCTACATACAACCTGTTATAGTAGCTATAATTGGCATTCTCCTTTTTAGAGAGGTTATTTCATTGGCTAAAATCCTGGCTGCATTATTAATCTTTTCTGGCATCTACTTGGTAAACAAGGGACCCAGTAATCGAAAAGAATGACAAATTCAATAAATGGGTATAGTGCTTAATTGAAAATATTGAATCCGATACCAATTAGTATTGATATAAATGAATATGCCCACTCAACAATGTTGAGCAGGCATATTTGTCTCTGCTAAATCCTGTGAGCTAGTTTTATGCAGGATGAATAGCTTCTACAGGGCAGACATCGGCGCATGAACCACAATCGGTACATACATCAGCGTCGATTTTATAGATGTCGCCTTCGGAGATAGCTTCCACGGGGCATTCGTCAATGCAAGTGCCACAAGCGGTGCAGTCATCAGAAATTACGTAAGCCATTGTTTCTAAATTTTAGTTAATGCGTGCAAATATAGGTAGTATTTTTAAAACAGTCCGGCAATTGAAATATTTTTAATTGTTCTAAATAGTTAAGTATCTACCTTCGACTATTTGACTAGGCTACTTCATGCGAAAATTTCCATCCTGCTCATTTTGCACAAGTTTTTCAATATCATGACAATAGCGTACAAACCAAAGGTGGTCAATTCAAAAGCCATCAAATATATTTAGTTGAATGTCTTATACTTAAGACAATAGAATAGACGCAATCTAAAATACCCTTATTGTCCTGCTCCCCTTGAATAAACTTATAACTTTGCAACTCTACATACCAAAAAGCTATAGCATGAGCAATAAACCAAACTTCATTGAAAAAGAAGATGTTGTTGTCAAATTCGTAGGCGATTCAGGTGATGGGATGCAACTCGCCGGCACACTTTTTAGTGATGCTGCCGCATTACTAGGACTTGACCTTGCCACCTTCCCTGATTATCCGGCTGAAATTCGTGCCCCTCACAATACTATTGCAGGAGTCTCAGGGTACCAGGTTAGAATCGGCAAGAAAAAAATAGAAACAATTGGTGATGAGGTTGATATCCTTGTTGCCATGAATCCTGCTTCTTTAAAATCCAACCTGAAATGGACCCATAAAGGAGCTACTCTTATTGTTGATGCAGATTCTTTTGATGAAGCGGCTATTAAAAAAGCAGGATACCTGAATAATCCTTTGGATGATGACAGCCTTTCAGGATATAACCTGGTTAAAGCACCAATTTCATCCATGACCCGTGAAGCTATCAAACCACTGGGGTTTGACAATAAGACTGCTGACAAAACAAGGAATGTTTTTGCTCTTGGGATAGTTTACCACATACTGGATTGGAAACCGGATTCAACACTTGATTATTTCAAAATTAAATTCAAGAAAAAACCAGACCTTGTTGATGCCAACAAAGCAGTGCTTGAAGGCGGATTGAATTATGCTGATAATGTTGAGGCTCTCAAAACACCTATACACATTTCTAAAGCTAAAATGCCTGCAGGACGGTACCGGAATATAACCGGCAATATTGCGACTGCGTGGGGATTCCTCGCGGCATCTGAAAAATCCGGCAGACCGCTGTTCCTTGGCTCCTACCCTATTACCCCTGCCACGGAAATCCTTATGGAACTGGCTA
>Ga0079306_1001139_pt1 | contig 19005 bp, 16 predicted proteins | sample Methanotroph_Enr_FD_79181 | JGI IMG/M metagenome (GOLD analysis project Ga0079306, IMG submission 79181) | Enriched soil microbial communities from Old Woman Creek wetland in Ohio, USA - Methanotroph_Enrichment_5 | ecosystem: Environmental > Terrestrial > Soil > Wetlands | place: USA: Ohio...
AACTTGGATTGCTTTTTAACGGCCGCCGTTGAAATATCAAAATTGTCAGTGAGTTGAACGCCGTTCTCAACTTCAAATTCAGTTTTATATGATTTAAAACTGCTGATCATAGCAGGCGCCTGCATCACTTCATTGGCAAAGTCATCCATATCAAAATTATCATTCTCTTTGAAGAATTTCACCGATTTATTAAGCATTTCGGCCTGGTCGGCTTTTGAGACATCAAATTGTTCGGGAAACTTTTCAACGACGAACTTTTTACACATGCTCAGCACATTTTTAGTCTGGTAATACTCGTCGTTACGGGCAAGCACATGTAGAAAATGATCGATCCAGTATTGAGCTTCACCACCCTTGTTCAGGTTATCGACAACCGAAACCAGGTAGCCTTTTTCACGTTCGATATTGAAAATCAGGCAGCCTTTATCGAGTTTATGGATATTGATACCGGCTTCGCTTTCAACAGCAAATCCGTCGTTCTCCGGATAAACTTTCAGGAAAGTTTCCTTGGTTTCCGACTTAAACAAACCTACAGCATCCATGGTTTCGCCATCCACAATGCAATCGCGGAAATACACAACATATAATTCGCCGCCTTTTACTTTCGGATGAACGGAATGCTCATAAAGGTGTTTGGCCAGGTTTTCGGACTGGGCAAAAAGTGCTTCAGGGTTATCGAAAATAGCAGAAACATAAGAAAAAACCTCGTTCAGTTTCAGATCCGATTCATGATACAAGTTGTAATACTCATTCGATTTAAACGGTGAAAAAAAGTACGTTAGCAACAGGTTGTTAATACTTTCATCTGTCCGTAATTCGGATTTGGAGAAGCGTATGCCTTCGTCGTTAAGTTTATTTCCAACATTATGAAGAGCAATAGACTGAATTTCAATTTGTTCGGTTGTTATCATCTATGTATAAATAAATCAAGGTGCAACCATGGGCCACACCTTGAAAAGGTACAATTAGTTATCAGTTTAATTATCTCAATCCCATGGCTACAATAATCTCTTCAATACGTCCATCGAGTCCGGCTTCTACTTTTTTGAAATCAGCAACTGCTTTCAGGTCAGCTCTTACGCTGAAATAGAATTTAATTTTTGGTTCAGTACCTGATGGACGCATGGATATTTTACTGCCATCTTCAAGGAAAAACTGTAAAACATCACTCTTCGGAAGTTCAATAGGCGTAATTTTTCCGGTATGGATATCAGTTGCCTGGAGAAGTTCGTAATCGTTCATCTTTTTAACTTTCGAACCGGCTATTTCCTTTGGCGGATTAGCACGAAAGCCTTCCATCATTGCTTTTATTTCGGCCTGACCACTCATTCCTTTCTTTACGACATTTACCAGGTTTTCTTTATACAAACCGTACTCCAGATAGATATCCAGCAATAGTTCGTATAGACTTTTCCCTTTGCTGGCAGCCCATGCGGCACATTCTGCAAAAATGCAGCAGGCAGTAACAGCATCTTTATCGCGGACAAAATCGCCAATCATATAACCATAGCTTTCTTCGCCACCGCCGATAAATGTTTTCTTTCCTTCGAATTGACGGATCACTGAGGCTATCCATTTGAATCCTGTCAGGACGTCATAATATTGAACTCCGGCACTTACTGCGATATCACTTACAAGTTCGGAAGTAACAATGGTTTTAACAATATATTCGTTTCCGGTAAGCTTTCCTTTGGCCTGCCATTGTTTAATCAGGTAATAGGTAAGCAGGGCAGCTGTCTGATTTCCATTCAATAAAATATACTTTCCATCCAGGTCCTTTAATCCAACACCAATGCGGTCAGCATCAGGATCGGTAGCTAAGACCAGGTCGGCATTGATCGAAAGTGCTTTATCCATGGCCATTTTCATAGCTGCTTTTTCTTCCGGATTTGGCGAAACAATGGTTGGAAAATTTCCATCCGGAATGGCTTGTTCTTCAACAATATGAATATTATTGAAGCCATAATTTTTAAGTGCCTGGGGCATGAGCGTAATACCTGTTCCATGTAAAGGGGTGTACACGATTTTCATGTCTTTTTGTGGAGCGATTATTTCAGGTGCCAGTGAGTAGCTCTTTGAAACCTTCAGGAATTCTTTGTCGATGCTTTCGCCAATCATATTGATTTTCATTGCATCACCGGCAAAATTAACTTCAGCAATCGAAGCGATCTTCTTAACTTCGGTAATCACATTATCATCATGAGGCGGAACCAGTTGTGCTCCGTCATTCCAATATACTTTATATCCATTATATTCCTTCGGGTTGTGTGAAGCGGTTATCACAATACCACTGTGGCAATGAAGATAGCGTACGGCAAACGAAAGTTCAGGTGTGGGCCGGAGTTTCTCAAAAAGATAGACAACTATTCCGTTGGCTGACAGTACATCGGCTGCAATTTTAGCAAAATAGTTGCTGTTGTTACGCGAATCGTGCGCAATAGCAAGCCTGATTTCAGGTTCACCTGCAAATACGGTTTTAAGGTAATTGGCCAAACCTTGCGTGGCCATACCAACTGTGTATTTATTCATACGATTAGTTCCATCGCCCATAATGCCACGCAAACCGCCTGTGCCAAATTCGAGATCGCAATAAAAACTTTCGGCCAGTTCTCCGGGATTATTTGAAATCATCCGGCTGATGCGAACCTTGGTTTCGTCATCAATATTTTTATCATCGAGCCAGGCTTGTGCTCTTTTTAAAATTTGGGGATCAATAGCTGTATCTGCCATAGTATGAATGAGTTAATTTTTTATAATCGGGTTATTTTAATAAATACAAACCTAAGAAATTTATCAGTAACATCGACATCGCAGTACTTTTAAAAGTAACTGATGGGATCGTTGGTTATGAAATATCACCTGATCTTATCACTTTAGAATTCGCAAAAACGTTTAGTTAACTATTGGTCTTTCCCTCTTTTCAACAACGTATTAAATTTAAAACCCACCTTGATCCACCTCCCAGCCTGGGGCACATTTCCATAATCAACATATTCAGCATTCATCAGGTTAGTGGCTTCGGTAAAGATCATCCAGTTTTTGTATTTATAATTTAGCTGCAAATTCAGCACCGCAAATGGTTTATAAGGGGTTTCGGTTGTTTCGGGTACCAGGTTTACGTATTTTATATACCCACCTTCCCGATCCTGGAAATTGAATGCCCAGGAGGCTGAAAAATTTCGCCATACCTGATGATAAATCAGCAAATCGGCTTTATTCCGAAGAATATCCAGTGCATAACGCGACATAAATTTATCACTCGATTTGTTGGCCTTAAGAAATGCATATCCGAATGAAACACTTTTCAGGAATGAGTTCCTTGCTGTTAATTCTTCCATATTTAATGTTATACTTACTTCAAAACCAGCAACATTAACCTGGGTGATATTCATCGCCTGCCAGGGATCCTGGTCCTGAAGTTTGACCCAATCGATCATATTGTAGCCGAAACGTTTAAAAACAGCCGTATGAGCAATTATACCCGGTTTGTCGAATTTTATTCCGGCCTCAATGGTGACGGCTTCTTCAGGTTTAAGATTCGGATCGCCCTTGCTGGTATTATCGTTGTAATATAAATCGGTGAAAGTCGGCTGCCTAAGGGTTCGGTTAGCACTGCCATATATTCTGAAATTTTTGCTCAGCAGATAAGCTGCGTCAATTCCCGGGTACCAGGTAACTTTGCCTGGAAGTGCACTCAGGTAACTGGTAAGCAGGCCGGTTGAAACAGAGAATTTATTCAGGTTTATCGACTCCTCCACAAATAATCCGGCGGAAGTTCTGGCTTTTCCCATGGTGTAAAACATGCCTTTTGCGCCTGCAACAGGAATGGGATCAGAAAGCGTATCCCCGAGTTTATTGCTCCGGATCAACTCATGTCGAACTTCATATCCAACCGACAATTTGCCGCGATTTCCGGTGGCAGTCCAGATATTTGCATTCGAGCCGATCACATCCGTATAATGGTAATTATGAGATTTATACCAGGCAGGCGCTTCGTTGCGGAATAAACGGAACTCGTCGTAATGCCTTCGGAAATAAACGGCAGGTGCAAAACCTTTAAAATTGGTTTTATACAGGACGGAGGCGAAAATTGTTTTTGTAATCTCGTATTGATCCGGATATTTCGGTGTGTAAAAGCTGTTAGCTCCGAATGCCTTTTTCATATAAGCTGCCTGGTATTCCAGTTTGTTCTGTTTCACTGCAGTTCCGCTATAAAATAAATTCAATGCCTTAAAATCTGTATTTTCAATAAAACCATTGGACCCTGATTTGCTTACCTGGATATTGTGGGTTGAGTTTCCAAGATGAAAACCGGATGATGCAGATAGACCATACAAGCCATATTGGCCACCCATAGCTGATACCGAGAGCTGATCAGCCGCTTTTTCGTTGGTAATAATATTGATAACACCATTAAAGGCATTTGGCCCGAAAACACGAGCTCCCGGACCTTTCAATATTTCAATGCGGCTAATATCTGACAGGTCAACAGGGATGTCCATGTTATGATGCCCGGTTTGCGGGTCGCTGATATTCATGCCATTCAGTAAAATAAGGGTCTGATCGAATGATCCACCCCTGATGCTGACATCAGCCTGCATTCCCGAAGTACCGCGGCCGCGGACATCTGTATTCATTGCAAAACTTATAAGTTCAGCTAGATTCCGTACCGGCATACGATCTATTTCTTTCCTGGAAATAACCTGAATGCTGCGTTTTAGTTGCTCGAACATTACCGGAGTTCGGTCGGCTGTGATCACAAACTGCTCCAATGTGAGATGTTTACTGATTGCTGTATCGTTTAATGCCTGTGCATGAATGCTGTTTCGGTAACCGATTGTGATTAGCTGGATGGCTAGCACGATGATTATTGTTTTAGAGTTGGTGGTTTTCAGCATGATGCGTTTTTCAAATTTTGTAAAAATATTGAACTGATTCGTCTTGATAAAAGCCGGCAAAATTAGTCGGCTGGATAATATAAATAACAACTCCCCGGGAATTGTGGCTCTCCGGGGAGTATATTTTTTCAATGAATGAAAAGATTAAGCTGGACTCTGAAATTCTGTTTAGCGAAGCTCTTTGTTACCCAGGTCTATTATTTAAAATATCAGTTTATGAATTATATTATGAAATACCTCCTGATTTATTTCTGTATTTTTAATATCATTGGTTTGCAAAATAAAAGGCTCTTACTCTAAATGCTGAAAATGGCAGCTGTCCCAATAAAGATAAGGATTATCATGTACAATACCAAGACTACAATAGTTGAAATGCCAATAAATACAAACAAGTTCTTGAGATTTCTGAGCGAAGTAGTCATGTTCTCAGTATTCGAGAACTTCACTGCTTTAATTACATTATTTGAAAAAGAATTCAGAAAGATAACTGGAATCAAATAAATAGCTGCAATCACAATATAAAAGACTGAAAGCAGCTTTGGCGAGAACGGCATATTGAGAGGAATCATCTCATCCTGTACTATATTCAGAACGAAACTCATCAGTATGCCTGCAATAATCATCAGCCCTGCAATGATAAATCCCAGGATGGCAAGGAATTTGCCCCATTTTGCGGTCTTAAGCAGATACGTGACTGATTCAGATGTGAGCTGCGGTATTGCCGGTACATCTGTTAACTGTGAATTAGTAGAGTCTTGCATATGATTTGATTTTAAATGAGAAGTTTTTAATTCCATATTTTTTGTTATGGATTAACAAACTTACATAATAATTATTTAATTCTGCTCAATCCAAATATAAATTGGCGATCATAATGTTTATTGGTAAGCATTTTGCCGGGTTCACCGTCTCCCATTTACATTTTTTTTCAGGTCACTTCCGAGAAATTCAACGGTTGGAGAATTTCCAGACTGTTTTTGAATAAAATTGCTCTCCGGGCCGAAGAATTATATTCGGAAATTCAGGATGATTCATTGAATCAGGATAATGCTGTGTCTCCAGGCAAAACGCGGTATGAATAGTATGTGGCTTGCCACATTTCCCGTTCAATGATCCGTCGAACCAATTGGAAGTATATAACTGAACACCTGGTTCGGTGGTAAATACTTCTAATTCCCTGCCCGATTCCGGATCATACACGCTGGCTGCTAAAGCTAGCTCCCCCGTTTGATTTCGAAGAACAAAATTATCGTCATATCCTTTATAAAGTTGTTCAATTCTTTCACCAATTGTACGTGGCTTAGTAAAATCAAAAGGAGTTCCGGCTACGGACGAAAATTTGCCGGTCGGGATACTATTGCTATCGGTTACGGTAATTTTATCAGAACAGATCATAAGTTCGTGAGCGTATATTTTGCCCGAACCTTCACCACCCAGGTTGAAATAAGCATGATTAGTAAGGTTTACAGGAGTTGCCTTATCCGTAACGGCAAAAAACTCCACGCTGATTTCGTTTTTATTATTCAGGGTATAGATTGCTTTTACCTCAAGATTACCTGGAAATCCTTCTTCTCCATCCTTACTCAGGTAGGAGAGTGTAATGCCGGCTTTTGAACCCTCATTAAAAGATTCAGCTTCCCATAATTTTTGATGAAAACCCTTAAACCCGCCGTGCAATGAGATTCCTTCATGGTTAGCTGAGACTTTGAATTCCTCTCCGTCAACAGTAAATTTTGCTCCACCAATCCGGTTACAGGTTCGTCCAACAATACAGTTAAAGTAGTAAGGATTTTCAATCCACCCGTTCCACCCGGACATGCCAAGCACGACATCAGCCTGAGTTCCGTTTTTATCGGGTACAGATAACGAAACTATCGTTCCGCCATAATTGGTAATATCTATTTTAATCCCGTTCTCGTTCTCAAGTGTAAATAATAGTGCTTCCCTTTTATCAGGAAGGAAGCCGAAATGCTCACATGATATTTTCATTTTTCTTTATTTTACTCTCTAAATTAGTTGTTCAGGCAAAAGAATTTGCGGATAGGATTAAAAGCAATAAATTTCTAATCAATCAACAAATATATCAAATTTGAGTAAGCATTATCCGGCTTAAATGTTTCATTCAGGGAAAGAATCTTTGTGGGAGATCGAAAAGCTCAGTAAGATTTTTACGGATTACTATCAGCATTTGACCAAGCGTTTATAACTGGTAAACTATGTAAAATAAAAACGCCACCCGGTAAAAACCTGGTGGCGTTTTTAAAATGAGGTAAAACTTCGTTTTAACCCTGAAGTTTAAAGTAGATTGGCATATTAAACAGTACGCGAACCTGTTTTCCGTTCTGTTTGCCGGGATGCCATGGGGGCATCATTTTAACAACGCGGACAGCTTCTTCATCGCAACCGCCACCGATACCACGAAGTACTTTTACATCGGTAACATTTCCTTTGGAGTCAACTACAAAAGAAACATATACTGTACCTTGTATTCCATTTTCAGTGGCTTGCTGAGGATACTTAATATTATCAGCAAGAAATTTGTTGCGTTCAGCGTCACCACCCGGGAAAGAAGGCATTTCTTCAACAATAGTGAAGATTTCTTTCTTTTCTTCAGGAACTTCAATTACTTCAGCTTTAGTAGGAGCAACAGCAACTTCTTCAACAGCAACGGCTTCATTAGTTGTAGTTTTAGCCAGATCGTCCTGGTTAAAGACATTTGCATCTTCCACAACTTCCTCGGTAGTAACAACAGGAGCCACAAATTTTACTTTTTGCTCAAGTGCTGCTGGTGGGGGAGGCGGTGGTGGGGGAGGTGGAGGAGCTTCTTCTTTGGGCTTGTCCATATCAAGGAATTCAGCACTTGCTGCTTTCTCGACATAACCAGCTCTTTTTTGCGCATAATAACTTGAAGCAAGGGGATATGCTAAACCGGCAATTAAAATTATGACGGCAAGCAATAAAGCCCTGTTCATGTGTCTTGTATACGATTTACGCAAAATGTACGCTCCATAAGTTTTATTCCTGCGCTCAAAGACGATTTCGTCCATTGGAGCCACATCAACTTTTTGCTTTGTCATTTTTGTATTTAATATTAAATGTGAACAACAACTTTTGTCAACATCTGATGAGTTATTTTGTAACCGGAGCTGAAGCTGGTTTTTCTCCTAACATCTGCAGTTCAGTATTACTGATATCAACTACTGCATAATTGGCAACGTTACAGATAGCCATTTCATCAATTATGTCAACTAGGTTTTTGTATTTTGCCTTTTCATCAGCCTTAATCAGGACGATTGGGGCCTTTTTATCAGATTTCTTTATCTCTTTTATTTGTCGGGATAAAGTTGTATCTGCCATTACCAAATCCCCTTTGATTACTTTATTTCTGAGTTCCGAAACCGCTTTGAAAACTATTTTATTTCTCTGCAGCAGCATTTTCCGGATTCCGTCTTTGCTGTAATTTGTTGAGACCAACTGAGGGAGTGGTAGTTTAGGATCTGCAACACCAAAGTAATAGTAAATTTTATTATCGCCTGAGATAAGAATATTGATCGTCCTGTCAGCGGAAATTTGAGGTGCGTCAACAGTGGGATCATCTTTTTTCTCAGGCATGGTAATATCCATTGCTTTAGGCTTGCTGAAAGCTGTGGTAAGCATAAAAAAGGTAATGAGCAAACACATCAGGTCGACCATGGGGGTCATATCGATGCGTGTAGAAAACTTTTTGGCTTTCTTTTTGCCGCCCTTTTGTTTGCCTTCCGATTGGATTATTTCAGCCATAGTATGATTTCTTTAAATGATTAACATTCTGATTATTAGTCTTCCAATTTGGCTTCGTCCTTCATGAGGTTGGTGATCAGGCTAAACTTGTTCACCTTATTGTCCTGAAGAATATCCATTACGTGTTTTACAGATTTGAAATCAGCATCAGAGTCCCCTTTTATGGCAACTTCAGCATTTGGATTTTGCAGGCGGATAAAACGTACCCAGAGATTTAACTGATTATCGGTAGAGTCCAACGGAATACCTGTTTGAAATAATTCCTTTTCTTTCGAATCGGTTGTATTTAAATAGGCTTTCAATTTCTCAATAGGCATACCAAAGGATGCTCCTGTTGAAAATGTTTTTAATTCCTTATCAGTAAATTTCAAGTGATATTGTTCCGCCATTTTTTTCAAAACTTCTTTTCTAACCGATACGGCTGTGTCCAATCCATTGTCAAAATTGAGGAACACTTTGTCCGCCTTACTTACTAGAATCGTAATGACATTCTTATCTGGGGAAACTTTTTCGCTTATGGAGTTGGGAGTATCAACTACAACAGCTTCCTGTGGGCGAAATGAAGTTGTTAACATGAAGAATGTAAGCAATAGGGCAAATAAATCCACCATAGGCGTCATGTCTATATGTGGAGTTCTTACCGGTGGCTTAATTTTTGGCATGGTTTCTTTTTTTGATGTGTGTAATCCGGGCGCAATGCGCCATGTGGCAATCGATACTAAGAGCTAACCTTACTTGGTTTGCGATGCAAAAGTCTGGGTAAGACTAAATCCTGCTTCGTCAATTTTGTAGGTCATCGCATCAATTTTAGTTGAGAAGTAGTTGTAGAAAATGATAGCGAGTGTTGACCCGGTAATACCAAATGCGGTATTGATAAGCGCTTCCGAAATACCAGTGGCAAGGGCAAGTGCGTCGGGGGCACCGGCTTGTGCCAAAGCAGCAAAAGCACGAATCATACCTAATACAGTACCAATAAGTCCAATAAGTACGGAGATTGAAGCGATGGTTGATAAAATAATCAAGTTACGTGACAACATTGGAAGTTCCAAAGCTGTAGCTTCTTCGAATTCTTTCTGTAAGGAAACAAGTTTCTGGTCCTTATCAAGCTTCGTGTCTGACTGCAGTTCTTTGTATTTAACCAATCCAGCTTTCATTACGTTACCGATGGAACCTTTTTGCTTGTCGCATGAAGCGATAGCCTGGTCAATCTGGTTGTTGTTCAGGAAATTCTGAAGGTTAGTGACAAAAATGTTAACTGCACCTGTGCCCTTTGCTTTGCGAAGAGTTAAAGCTCTTTCAATAGTGAAGGTAAGGAGAACAATGATAAGTGTGATAAGGAGTGGTACAATATACCCCCCTTTGTAAACCATTGCCAGGTAGTTACCTGGAATAGGATGGCCTTTTGGATTACCACCTTCAAAGTTAACAGGGTTTCCTAATACGTAAAAGTAAATCAGGAAGGCGATTGCCAGGGCAATCAGAATTGCTCCAGTTGCGAAAGCTGAACGAAGTGTTTCTTTCAACGATTGACCGTTTTTGCTCATTGTGATAAGATTTAAGATTAGTTAATGGTATTAATTGTTTTTTATTGATTTCAGTTGTAATTAGAACGCAAAGATAAAAAAAATTAACTCTTAAAAAAGACTTTCGAAAAGGAAGGCGCAATTTTATTTCAATAAAATACATTTTAGTAAATAGTAGTATCTTTACTAAAATGTATTTTGTTGTAATTCAAACTAATACGTATTTTATTGTGGTTGTTTAATTGCCGACTTAAATTCAGGGCAACGTGGTTTCAGGTCCTTTAATGCACTATTGGCATTTTCATTAGCTGGATCCAGAGCAACGATTTTGTCCCAATAAACAAGTGATTCACAGTAATTCTTGTTCACCAGGTAGTAGTAGCCCAGGTAATTGTATGCTTCGAGGATGTCCTTGGAATATTTTACAGAGTCAGCACTGGCTTTTTCGATCAGTTTCTCATAAAAGGGTTTTGCAAGTCCTTCTTTGGTATCTGGGTCGAGATTGGCGTAAACCCTGGCTCTGAAAAGGTATGCAGGTTCAAAGTCAACAGCCATCCTATTGACCTTTGAGAAGGCGGAATCTGCTTCGACCCAGTTCTTAGCATCGAAATAATAACGGCCCATTTTATAATAATCATTCACGTTACCGTTGGAATGCTCGATTTTCAACTTGTAGATATCAGCCGCTTCCTGAGGTTTCTTTGCTTTGAGGTATAAAGTTGCTATTTCGGATAAGATTTCGAGATTGGTGGTATCCATTTCAAATCCTTTCTTTAGTTGGTTAATACCTAAAGAATCCTGACCATTTTTAACCGAGATCCGACCATCATAAATGTAATCTTTTGATGTGATCTTATCGGCAGGTGCATTAGCCATAAATTTCTGAATATAATACTTTGCCTTTGGGTAGTCTTTCTCTTCGAAATAGGAGTATGCCAGGGCACGGTTCAGGTCATTGAATGATAATGAGTCCATGGCCATAATTTGATGGATCTTTTCAATGGCGCCTTTGTAGTCTTCGGTTTGGATCAGCATATTAGCATACCTGCGTTGAGCTGCAATATTACTGCGGCTGAGGTCAAGGTATTTTTTAAAGTTCTCTTTTGATTTATCCTGTTGGCCCATCTTTGAATAGAGAAATCCCATTTCAAGGTAAGCCGGTGCAAATGAAGGATCAATAGTAAGTGCATCCTGGTAATAATTTAAGGCATCCTGGTAGCTCCTGATACGGGTATATAATTGGCCAAGTCTTACGCGGGCCCTGGTTGAATTGGGTGAAAAATCCTGCGAGCGTTTATAATTCTCCGCTGCGCGACTTCCATTATTCAGGGTATTGAACCAATAGTCACCACGGTAGAGGTAAAGTTCCGGGTTTTTAGGGTCGAGTGTTTCAGCTCTTCTGAATAAACTGAAAACCAGACCAGTATCTTTACTGCCCACCTGCACATACGCTTCAGCAAGGCGAACCAGAATTGTAGCCTGTTCGGGTTTTGTAAGTTTCGTTTTTGTTCTTTTTGTTAGAGGAAGAAATGACTCTGCCTTCGCAAAATTCTCATCAGCCAGGCTCTTATTGTTTTGAATTAAGGCAACTTTTCCAAGTCCGACATAATTGAGGGGTTCATTGGGATCAGCAGCTATACCTTTTTTGAAACGTTCAATAGCTTTAGGTGCAATTGCATCAAAAGGAATATTGGTTGGGTCAATAAAATAGGATGCTAATTGATTTTCACCACTGTAATAATAGATTTGGCCATTAGTTGGAGTGCTTTTAATCAGATTATTGAACGCATTATCAGCTGCTTCAAATTGTTCCTGGTAGGTCATATGAATTGCCGAATTCAAATCCTGTCCGGATGCAACTCCTGCAATTACCAACAAGGTAATGCCAACTAAGGTCTTTCTAATAGTTTTTGTTATTCGTAACATTTTGTTTCCTCCTGTCTAAATGATGAATTAGTCTTTTCTTATTTGAATTAGTCTTAAAGGCATGGTTGCAGGTACAAGTCCAGATTTTAATATAATTCGTTGTCCCTGGTCTCCAGCTACGAAAGAAACAAAACCCGTGCCAAGACCTGAAAATGTTTCCTTGCTGATCATATAAACATCACGGCAAAAAGGATAAGATCCATCGGCGATGTATCCCTGGTATGGTTTACAGTAGTTTGATGTAGTTGTACCTACCTCAACAATGCGCACATCTTTCAGGAATTTTTCCGAAATGCTGTCCTGTGTATCACTGATCCAGTTCACGCTGATGATTCCTAGTGCACTTCGGTTATCTTTCACATATTTAATTACTTCTGCATTGTTATTTACCGCAAAGCAATTTGCGGGGAATTTGCCGGTTAAAGCGAACTTTTCGCGGAAATAACGCACATTGCCTGATTTATTGTTATCAAATACTACATTTATCGGGAAATCCTGTGACTTGGGATTTAATTGCTTCCAGTTGGTAAGCTTACCCTTGAATATATCCGCGAACTGTGTATCCAGTAATAAAGTATCCGGATTAGCCCTGTTCACGATCAACGCCAGAGCATCGTGGGCAACTTTTGTTGTGCGTGCAACAAATTTCTGAGTAGTAAAGTAATCTTTCTCAGCCTTGGTAAGATCACGGGTGAGGACAATGGTGCGTACCGAATCATTCATAAGATCGGCCAGCACATCAACTTCCGGTTTGTAAAGAGGCGTTATTTTCGCATTTACATATAATGATTCAAATGTATATAGTTGCGCATCAAACAGCAGCTGAAACGATTCGTCAATACTCATACGTATTTTACCCCGAGTGGGTGTTTCGTCAAGTGGTTGAACCCCCATAGGATTATGACACGATGCAATAATAAGAACGAGCATCGTGAGAGTCAGAAAAAATGGATTCAGAACAATACGTTTCATATGTATACCTCCTTTAGTCGTTGGTTTCTGTTCTCTTTGTAACCAGTTTTACCAGCCTGTAAAATCCATATGCGATAAGAAATAATGCAAATGAGAATTTTAAGGCTGGAGGCTTAACGGGAAAGATATCAGTTGCCAGAAGCACAACTCCCAACATTACATAAATCGCGGCCATCAGGTAACCAAAAAAAATCATAAATCTTGAAAGCCAGCCTTGTCTGAACATCATATCAATCCTGTTTCACTTTATCTGAAAAAATTTAAATTGCTTTTTAAACTTACTGATCTGTAATTGGTAAATGTCAAATGTCAAATCACTTAACACCTGCTATTATTTGCACTTTTTAGCACATTTTAATTACTTTACAACAGAATCATCAAAAGTAAGGAAAAAAAGCAGAATTCCTGTCTTGCTGAGCGTGCAAAAGTAATTTTTTTTTCAAAATCTAAAACTTTTTTTTTACTCATGATATATGCCATTTATTTCATCGTTTTTTATTTTGCAGGATTATCTGTGTACTTAAACGGAATCCACGCAAAATCATTTTGGTTTTTTCTTTCGCGGTTGATAAACATTTTTTTACTCATCTAGATGTATGATATCACTGCCGTGAAGTTTATATTTAATACTTAAGATGTACAAATAGATGAATTTCCATAAAAGCCTTAAATATTTTTTTTGAAATATACTTGCATATATAGTATTACAATCTAAATTTGTCGTCTTGATTTATGTAAAATATATTTCTAAATTATTAAAAAGATCAAACCTTATGAAAAACAGTATCCTGCTGCTGACAGTAATTATTATCGTTATGATAACAGCTTGCAAAAACGAAAAGAAAATGAAGGAGAATCCATTCTTCGCTGAGTATTCTACTCCTTTTCAGGTTCCGCCGTTCAACCTGATAGATTCCACGGATTACTTACCGGCATTTATCGAAGGTATTAAACAACAGGATTCTGAGGTTGCGGCTATAGCTGATAATGCTGCTGAACCAACTTTTGCAAACACCATTCTTCCTTTTGATAAATCGGGAAAGATGCTTACCCGCGTCAGTAAGGTTTTTTTCAACCTCACGGAAGCAAATACGAGCGACCAGCTGCAAAACATTGCTACCAAAGTGTCGCCGATGCTTTCGAAACACAACGACGATATTTCCATGAATGCAAAACTGTTTGCCAGGATAAAAGCCATTTATGACAAACGCAAGGAATTAAATCTTGAACCACAGCAGATTCGCGTTGTTGAAAAGTATTACCGCGATTTCGAGCGCAGGGGCGCAAATTTGCCAAAGGAGCAACAGGACCGGTTACGTAAGATTAACGAAGATCTTTCGATGCTTTCGCTAAAATTCGGGAATAACCTTCTGGCTGAAACAAACAAGAATTTCAGGTTAATAGTTGATAAGAAATCAGACCTTGATGGGTTGCCCGAAGGCGTTATCTCAGCCGCCGCCGAAGCTGCTGAAAAGGATGGCAATAAAGGGAAATGGATATTTACACTCGCAAAGCCCAGCCTGATTCCATTCCTTCAATATGATAAAAACCGGGAGTTGCGGGAGAAAATTTACCGTGGCTATTTTATGCGGGGCAATAATAACAACGCCAATGATAATAAAGCGGTCCTTGCCGATATTGTGCAACTGCGTGCAGAAAAAGCCAGATTGCTGGGATTTCCAAATTTTGCTGCCTACGTGATTGATGAAAATATGGCCAAAACGCCCGCAACGGTTGACGCCTTTCTGAATAAACTCATGGTGGCTTCATTGCCTGTAGCAAAAGCCGAACTGTCGGAAATGCAAAAGATTGCTGATGCCGAAGGTGCCAGTTTCAAACTACAGTCATGGGATTGGTGGTATTATGCCGAAAAACTGCGCAAGCAAAAATACGACCTGGATGAAAATGAGCTTAAGCCTTATTTCAGCCTCGATAATGTTCGCAACGGTATGTTTGCCGTAGCAGGAAAACTGTATGGAATTACTTTTACCAAGGTTACAAATCTGCCGGTATATCAGAAGGATGTAGAAACATTCGAAGTTAAAGAAGCTGACGGTTCACATCTTGGAATTCTGTATCTTGATTATTACCCTCGTTCCAGTAAGAGCGGCGGTGCATGGTGTACTGATTTTCAATCGGCTGGTTGGGAAAACGGCAAAAAGGTTGATCCTGTTGTTTCAATGGTATGCAATTTCACACCTCCCACAGGTGATATACCTGCATTGCTCAACTGGGATGAGACTTCCACTTTATTCCATGAGTTTGGACACGCTTTGCATGGCCTGTTCACTAAGGGGAAATATACACGCACAGCAGGTAGTGTTCCCCAGGACTATGTTGAATTGCCGTCGCAGGTTATGGAAAACTGGGCAAGTGAACCCGAAGTGCTGAAGATGTATGCAAAACATTACAAAACAGGGGAGATAATTCCTGATAACCTTGTTAATAAAATCGAAAAAAGCGGACTGTTCAACCAGGGGTTTATTACCGTTGAATACCTTGCCGCATCCATCCTCGATCTAGATTACCATAAACTTAATACGCCTGCAAAGGTTGAACCTGAAGCTTTTGAGAAAGAAGCGATGTCGAAAATCGGTTTGATACCTGAAATTCTGCCCCGTTACCGTTCGACTTATTTTGCCCATATCTTTAGCGGGGGATATGCCGCAGGGTACTATGTTTATATTTGGGCTGCTGTTCTTGATGCTGATGCGTTCGACTATTTCAAGCAATCCGGGAATATCTTCAACCCGGAACTGGCTGCTAAATTCCGTAAATATTGTCTTGCCGAATCAGGTGATGATGAAGGCATGATACAATATAAAAAGTTCAGGGGACAGGAACCTTCGATGGATCCATTGCTGAAACGACGCGGGCTTAAATAGAGATTTTTTTTATGAAAGAGCCTTGCTTTCTATTAAAAGGAGCAGGGCTCTTTTTTTATGTTGCATTTGCATTAACCCTGGCTAAAAACTACTTTTGTTAGCTTAATAAATGAATTCCGATGTCAGAATACATTCTTTCAAAATCGACATACATCCGTGGACTGCAATGCCATAAATCCTTATATTTAAACAAGTTCAGGCCTTACCTGCGTGATAAAATCAGTGAAGAGCAATTAGCCAAATTTGCCAGGGGCCATGCTATTGGTAAAATAGCACAGCAGCTTTTCCCGGGTGGGATTGCTATGTCGCGTCCTGGAATGGCATCGGCTCTAAAAACAGCACAATTGATAAGCGAAGGATTCCCTGTGATTTACGAAGCTTGTTTTATTTCCGACAATGTTATTGTTGCGCTTGATATCCTGGTAAAACAGGAGAACGGGTATAATGCATACGAAGTGAAAAGCAGCATAGCACTCAGCAATGTTTATTACAATGATGCATTTTTGCAATACCATGTAATAAATGCTTCCGGGTTGAAACCCGAAAAATTCTTCCTGATTCACCGGAATGCAGATGTGGAATTATCAGAAACGGTTGATTTGGAAAAGATGTTCATCTTTACGGATGTTAGTGCTGAATGCGAAAAACAGGAAGTAATTGTTCAGGAAAATATTGGTCATATGCTTGAAGTGCTGAAACGGGATAAATCTCCGGATATTCAGCCAGGCAGGCAATGTATGACACCTTATCCATGTGATTTCAGGGGCGTTTGCTGGAAGAAAATTTCGAAGGAAGAACAGGATGAATTATTGAACGTTGAAAATTAAAACAGGATGAAAATAATTGATCTGACACATACAATCAGGCACCGGATGCCCGTTTTCCCCGGAGAAACAGAACCCTCTCTTATCCGTGATATTTTACCTGATGATGTCGGGTATGTTACTCACAGGCTCGAATCGAATATGCATACCGGTACGCATATGGATGCGCCATTTCATATCAAAAGCGATTCGCTGACAATTGATCAATACCCGTTGGATTTGTTTGCTGGTTCAGCAATGGTTATCGATGTCCGCGGTTTGCCAATGATATTCATGCAACCAGACTGGGTACAGCTATTTATGCAATATAAAATTGTGCTTTTTTATACCGGCCACAGCCAAACCTGGGGATCCGACAGTTATTATTATGATTACCCTGAATTTGATTCAGAGATTGCCGAATCGCTGGTACAGGCCGAAGTAAGAATTGCCGGATTCGATTCGCCATCGCCCGACAAATCTCCTTTTGCTTTTCACAGTATTTTTCTGAAAAATGAAAGATTCCTGGTTGAGAATCTCACCAATCTCGATCAATTAGCGGGGAGTGAAAATTTTACTTTTATGGCCTTCCCATTGAAAATTGAGGCAGAAGCATCGCTCATCCGCGCGGTAGCTATGCTTGGAGAATAAACCGTAGTTTATTTACATAGCTCTTTTACTTTATTTTCCAGTTCCTCCCCGCGTAATTTCTTGGCAACAATTTTACCTTTTTTATCTACCAGAACAGTAAAAGGGATACCTGTAACTCCATACGCAAGTGCACCGGCTGATCTCCAGTATTTCAGATCGCTGACATGGTTTGGCCAGGTGAGATTGTCTTTTGCAATGGCTTTCAGCCATCCATCGCGGTCTTTATCGAGCGAAACGCTGAAGACTTCAAATCCTTTATCGTGGTATTTGCCATAAATGGCAACCACATTTGGATTTTCTTTGCGGCAAGGCCCGCACCACGAAGCCCAAAAGTCGATTAATACCACTTTCCCTTTCAGCGAAGAGAGCTTACGGATATTGCCTTCAGGATCAGCCAGGGAGATTTCGGGAGCTGGTGAGCCAATTGCCGTTTTTCGCTCAACCTCGACCATCTGGTGGTATTGTCTGACAAAGGCATTTTCAGGATAGGCTTTGAACGTGGCAGCATCGGTCTTGTCGATGATAGGAAAGTCATTTGTCATATCCAGTTTATCCTGAAAAAATATCCACGCAAGTGAAGCAGGATGTTTTTCCATTTCGGATTTCAAAGCTGCTTTCTGTAGGGAGTCATTTGCCCGGAACTGGCTGATAATAATGGCAGACAAAGAATCGCGTTTAGGTGAGGCCTGAATTTCATTATACTGTTTATTCAGAGCAACTTTCCTGCTTTCGAAAAGCTGGGAATGATTCATTGCAGTATATAAAAGTTGCGTATGAAATGATCCTTCGATAGCTGCATCGCCACCCAGCTTTGCACCGGTAGTTTTCAGACTGATCTTTTCTCCCGGGGTAAGTATCAGCATCATATAGTTCTGGTCATCAAGCCTGAGCCTGTAAATATCGGTTGCGGTGATTGGTGCAACAAGTTTAAAGGAGCCATTGCTGTCAATGGTGGCTGAAACAAAGATCCAGGGATTCTGGCCGTTAAGGGTATCAAGATAAATTTGTTTGTAGGCACCTTTACCTGCAATAATACCGCTTATTATAACAGGATCCTGTGATTTTTGTGCCCAGCTAACAGTGGTTAGCAAGACTGAGTAGAAGATCAGTATTAACTTTTTTTTCAGTAAATTCATTATTTCGGGATGTTTTCTGATGGATCGACAAAAGTAGATATTATTATAATTCAAAAACCATGCCTGCCGGTTGTTAGATCATTTTAGTCTAAATGAAAGCGATTTAAGAGAAATGCGTTGGCTTATGTTTTCCCACGGTTTCTTTTTCGCCAATTAAAATATCGAAAATACAGAAGCTTGGAATACGACTAATACCTGCTGTTATCAATACAGTAATGGGAAATGCCATATGCTTTATCACACTTTTGTTGCGATAGAGGAATGACGAAATTTACTGCAAGTTTAGCATTTCTGATTGAGATTAAATTTCATTTTTTTATCTGGTTATTCAATTAATCTTTTATTAATCTTCAATGAGAACGGCATCACCTGGACAATCTACTATTCCAGACTCTTCTGTGTAACCATATAAGCGGTCAAATTTAATCTTA
>Ga0079306_1001141_pt1 | contig 18983 bp, 28 predicted proteins | sample Methanotroph_Enr_FD_79181 | JGI IMG/M metagenome (GOLD analysis project Ga0079306, IMG submission 79181) | Enriched soil microbial communities from Old Woman Creek wetland in Ohio, USA - Methanotroph_Enrichment_5 | ecosystem: Environmental > Terrestrial > Soil > Wetlands | place: USA: Ohio...
TCACGGAGACGATGTAGGAGACGGCGTCGGCCAGGAACGGCGCACCCCGGCCGATTGCCTGGTACAGGTACGTGCCGACCGACGGGCCGACCACCGACGTCACGCCGTAGGCGACTTCGTTCTGCGCCGCGGCGGCCGGCAGCGACTCCTTGCCCACGACGCGCGGCAACGCGGCGACCTCGGCGATATTGAACAGCACGAAAAGGCTGCCCTCGACGAGCGCCGCAGCGTATATCTGCCAGACGGTGAGCACGTGGAAGAACATCGCGACGGGAATCGTGGTGAGCGCGAGCCCTCGGCCGATGTCGCACAGGACCATGACGCGCTTGCGGTCCCACCGGTCGATGAGTGCCCCCACGGGCAGGCTGAAGAGCACATACGGGACGACGCGCAGCGCGCCGGAGACACCGGCGGCGGCCGGCGAGTTCGTCAGTGCGAGAATCAGCAGCGGGTAGACGACCGAGGACGCCGTCGTGCCAAGCGTCGACAGCGCTTGCCCACCCCAGAGCAGCAGGAAGTCGCGGTTGTGCCACAAGGACGGACCGCTGGGCGGTCCGTCGGGTTCGGGCGTTGTGAACTCAGTGATGTCGGCGTCGAGACTGACTGCCACTCACCTCGCCAGCAGCTTCTTGAGCAGCACGATCTGCCCACAGTGGTAGGCGTCGTGTTGTGCAACGCCCGAGATGATGCGGTACCACGTCACCGGCTGCCCGAAGTCGTCCACAAGATCCGCCTTCGGCATCTCATCGGCAGTGCCGTCCGGGAGCGCCTCGACGGCGGCGGCAAGACGCTCGCGCGTCGCTCGCAGGTCGTCGATCGCGGCTTGCCACGAGGCGGCATCGGCGCGACCGATCTCCGACCAGCCCCCGTCGGCAGGCAGTTCGGCGGCGCCACTGGGCAACCGGCGCTCCACCCAGTCCGCCCAAGCGGTCATGTGGAGCACCTGTTCCCAGATGGAGTGGGCCAGACCGGGCACGCGAGCGCTCGCCATGTCGTGGTCGACCCCCTCGAGCGCGGAGGCGACCGATACCCCGTACCACGGGTCCCCCATGGCGGCGCTGCGAATCTCTATGGCAACCCGCTCCATGTCGCGCATGATGCATCCTCTCGCTCGGCCATCCCCCAGTCTATTCCTAAGTTGCCCAAGCTAGACCGACGCGAACTCCTGCCCGTAGCGCACGAGTCCTGCGCTGCGAGGGGCGGCGCCTTCCACCAGCTCGAGCACTTGGAACGCGGCTCCACCGCCGTACTCGTCACAGAGTCCCAACTCCGCTGCGGGGCGGAATCCGAAGCGCCGGTAGTACGCGGGGTCGCCGAGAACCACGACCCACCCGCACCCCTCGGCAAGGCACCGGCCGAACCCGGCGCGGATCAGCCGCGCGGCCACGCCTTGGCGGCGGAACCGGGAATCGGTCGCGACCGGCGCGAGCCCCAGGCCCTGTTCGCCGGTCGACGCGCTCACGGGGCTGAACGCGACGTGCCCCACGACCGCGTCGCCGGCGAGCGCTACGAGCGAGACGGTCAGATGTCCAGCGTCTCGGAGCAGATCTACCAGGTGCGCCTCGGCGTCCGTCGGGAAGCACCCGGCGAGCAACGTCCGGATGCCCGCGGCGTCGTCCGGCACTTCTGGCCGTATCGCGATGTCGACCGCCACAGCGACCTCCTCACGGGTTCATCGACGCCGCGGCGAGCAACCAGCCCGCAGCGGCGCAGTTCAGGACTACCGTCGCCCAGAATACCGTCCGAAACGGCTGCTTCTGGGTCTTGTCGCGGAACACGCGTTGGCCGAGAAGCGCACCGGGCCAGCCGCCTGCGAGCGCCACGATGTGCAGCGTTGACTCAGGGATTCGCCTGCCGCCGCGCCGGGCAGCAGCCTTGTCCATGCCGTAGAGCCCGAACAGAAGGAGGCTCCCGATGACGTACATGCCGAGAAGCAGCGCGGTCAGCGGCAACGCTATCCCGCCTGCGCGGGCGCCATGAGCTCGAGGAATTCGCCGACGACCGCCGGATCGAAGTGGTGGCCCGCGCCCGCACGGATGTGGGTGAGGGTGTCCGCCTCGGTCCACGCTTGACGGTAGGGCCGGTTCGACGTCAGGGCGTCGTAGGTATCGACGACCGCGAACACGCGCGCCGCCAGCGGGATGTCCTCTCCAGCGAGACCTCGCGGATAGCCACAGCCGTCCCACCGCTCGTGGTGGCAGTAGGGGATGTCGAGCGCGGGCGCGAGGTAGGGAATCTTGGCGAGGAAATCCCGCCCACTCTCGGGGTGACGCTGCATGACGAGCCACTCCTCGTCGGTGAGCGGGCCGGGCTTGTGCAGAATCGAATCGGGCACGACCATCTTCCCGATGTCGTGGAGCAGGGCTCCTCGGCGGACGTGCACGAGTTCGTCTTCGGAGATTCCCATGCGGCGTCCGAGCTCCACCGAGATCGTCGACACGCGCAGCGCGTGACCTTGCGTCTCGTCGTCACGCATCTCGAGCGCGAGCGACCAACCCTCGAGCGTGGCGTCATACGCCCACTCGAGTTCCTTGTGGGAGCGCTGCAGCGACTCGTGGAGCTCGGCGTTCGCGAGCGCGAGACCGATCTCGTGCGCGAGGGCCGTGCACATCGTTGTGTCGCCGTCGCCGAAGGAATGCACCGCGCCCGTCGACCCGACGATGAACGCCCCGACCGCGTCGTCGGCGACCAGAAGCGGGACGAAGAGAATCGAGCGCAGACCTCGGCCTTCGCACACGGCCTTCTCGGCGTCGCTCATCTCCTCGGTCGTCCAGTCCCCCACCGCCACCGTTGTACGGCTCTCGATGCAGCGCCGGATGTGAGGGTGCCCCGCGAGGCGCTCGCGCCGGAACTCGTTGGGGAATTCGAGCGGCAAGGGCGGCGTCGTCGCACCGAGCACGAGGTCGTCGCCATCGAGCAGATAGATCGCGCCGGTGTCGAGCCCCAGGACGCCCACCGCGCTCTCGATGCCTGTCTGTAGCACGTCGCTCATGTCGAGGGACGATGGCAAGTGCGCGCTGGCCTGGAGTAGCAGCGCGAGCGCGGACGAGGGCATTTGCGAGATTGCGTGCAGTGCTCGTGTGGGTGACATGGGGCGCTCCCCGCGGACCGCGCAACGTGGGCCGACGCACGTACGAGTCGAGTGTACCGTCCCGCCCGACCCAACCGCTAGCTGCGGCGATTGCGGCCAGGCCCGGGAGCTACAGCTCGAGCCGCATCTTGAGCTCGCCGTCCTCCGGGTCGGTCTCACCCGTCAGCACGAACCCGAGTCGCTCGTAGAAGCCGATCGGACTTCCCGGCCCGGGGTGGGCGCCGGCCGTGAGCACAGTCGCTTTCGGCCGTGTCCGAACGTAGTCGATCACGAGTCGCAGGGCGCGCTTCCCGTAGCCCATCCCCTGGAACCGCCCGTCAATCATAAGGCGCCACAACTCGTAGTCACCATGTGCGGGGTCGTCCCACAGCATGACGAAGCCAACAAGGGTCTCGTCGGCGTAGATGGCCCGAAACCAGGCCGTCTCGGGATGGTAGTGGGCCTGCGCGATCGACTTCGCGTTCGAGGCGACGAATCTGCCCGCCTGGTCGGCGGTCACGTCGAGCCGGAGAACGTCGTCCACCGTCTCGCGCGTGATCTCCCGAAGCGTGACTGCGGCCGATGCGTCTGCCATGGCTCCTCCCGTCTCGACCCGTCTCCCTAGTTCAGCGACTGAATCCAGAACTTCGAGAGGGGGTTGTTCACGTAGACGGAGGCGCCGGTCCGCGGAATCGGGAGCGGGCCCCAAAGGAGGTTCATGCGACTCGGGTCGGAGACCTGTTCGTTTTGCGCGAGGCTGCCGGGGTTCAAATCGAACATCATCACGAACGTGCCCGACTTGCCGACGTTGACCTTCACGTTGGACATGTCCTTGCCCTTCGCGGGCTCGTTGCCGAGCCACACGGTCGCCGGCCCACCCACTGCCGCCGAGTAGGACGTGCGCGAGAAGTTGCCTCCCCACAGCAGGTACATCGCGGTGTCGCCCTTCGTCCTCGTCGCGGACTCGAACGCCTTCTTGCCCTTCACGTTGTCGACCTTGAACTTCACCAGCAAGAGGTCGCCGTTGACGCCTCTGTACGAGTCCGTCCGCTGGACATCGACCACGCTCAGCAGCGCGCCGGCCACAGCCCACGTGAGCCCCGTGGCCTTGTCCTGCACGCCAACCTCGACGAGGGCGTCGACGGGCGCCTTCAGTTCACGCTCGGAGAGAGGAGTGCGTGTGACTTCCTTGCCACCTTGGTAGCTGACCTTCCAGGTGACCTCCTTCTGGCCGGGCACGCCAGCAGTGATCGTTTCAACATCCCCGGCCCATCTTGAAGGATTGGGGTTCTCGAGGGTCTTGAATGGGATCTCCTCGGTGGTCACCTCGGTCTTGGTGCTCGTGCACCCCGACATACCCAGCGCTAGCGCCAGAAGCAGGACCACGCTCAAGACAGTTGGGAACTTACGCACGAGACTCTCCTTCCGCCCCCTGGGGGCAGACCCGTTCTCACCGCAGATTGAAGTCGCCGACACGCGGCCGCATGCGGACCAAGGGGATTCTAGCCGACGCGTCGAATTGCCGCGCGCAGATGCCGCAGTTGGTGATCAGCTGCCCGCCGTCAAGAACGCCCCGAGGATGACGAGTGCCCACCACAGCCCGCCGACGACGATGCCGGCACTATCCCAACCGCTGTACCGCGCGTTCGCCTCCGCGCTGCCCTCGGCGTCGTTGGCGGCATTGACGGCGCCGAGCACCGGAAGGAGGGACACCCACGAGAACACGCCGAGTAGTGCGTAGGGCTGCGGCAGCCGCGGAAGGGCAATCAGGGCCAGGATGTAGGCAGCTGCCAACCATCCGGCGCTGTAGTCCGCAACGTATCCCCTCCCGCGCGTCTCGGTCTTGATCTGCTTGAGCAGGTCATAGGTGAAGAAGACCGCGAACCACGCGCGCCAGAAAGGCTGGATCTTGAGGCCCCGGTGCTCCTTGATGAACAGCCAGTTGCGATAGCTCCAGTACACCTCGTAGAGGCCAAACGTGACGGTAGACATGACGATGAACTTTGAGAGAGGGACCGGGTAGAACCATCCGGTGGTACCGGCAGCCACAACGCCCGCAGGCCCCACGAGCGCCGGCATCGTCTTGAACGCAGGCTCCCAGTCCGCCATTCCGTCAGTCCACACGGGAGTCTCGGGCCGCAGCACGCCGGAACTCACGGACTGGCGAATCACCGCCTCGGGAACAGGCCCGCACTGCTGTCCCGAGTCGACGTAGAACCACTCGGCATTCTCAGTCCCCACACATCCCCCTCGCGCTCGGCGTGCATCAACGCTGCGTCGCAGTCTCTACAGGAACTTGATCTCCCGTGCCGCCGCGGTGATGACGTAGCAGCGTTCGTTGTTCGACCCGGGGTCTGCGGGTTCGACGAAGAAGCCGGGACGACCGGGCTGGTACCCGGTAGTCGTGCCGACGAGGACTTCCCCGTCCTCGAACACCACGCGGATCGCGCGGCCAACCGGCGGGCGGCTCGGGTCGAACTCCTGCCGCTCCACGTACATGGGATTGCCCTGGAAGTCTTTGACGAAGAACACGGCCTTCAATTCAGCCGTTCGCACGGTGATCGCCTCGGCGCCAGGCGGGCTATCCACAACGTCGATATGGAAGAAGGGTTTCGCTGGGAAAAAGTCGCCTGTAACACCCTTGAGCAGGCGTCCGTCCACGAAACGTGCCACGACTTTGTTCACCGGGGCCTCCAGTCAGAGAATCCGCGAATTGCGACGTGCCCGATGGTCGATCCCGTGCTGCAAGGAGCCACGGCTCGGCTCTTCCTGGCCGATTCTACCTGACAACGGCTGGGCGGCGCTGTGATTCTCGGGCTACATTGGAGGCATGAGATACGTCGCACTGCTGCGTGGCGTCAACGTCGGCGGCAACAACCGAGTCGACATGAAGGAGCTGAAGGCCGCCTTCGAGCGCGCGGGGATGGAAGACGTCCAGACCTACATCAACTCCGGCAACGTCATCTTTTCGAGTGGAATCGAGGACAGAGCCGAGGCGACCGCCCTCCTCGAACGGGTCATCGTCGCGCGCTTCGGCTTCCCGGTGGATGTCATCCTTCGGAATCTCGACGCAATGCGCGCGACCGTGCGCGCACTACCCGCCGAGTGGACGAACGACGACGCCATGCGCTGCGACGTCCTCTTCCTCTGGGACGACGTCGACACCCCATCCGTCGTCGATCAGCTCAGGCTGGACGAGGAGATCGAGGACGTGCGCTATGTCCCGGGGGCTGTCATCCGACGCGTCGACCGCAAGGACGCACCGCGAAGCGGTCTCGTGAAGATCGTGGGGACGCCGCTCTACAGGCAGATGACCATCCGCAACTGCAATACCACGCGCAGGCTCTTGGAACGCATGGAGGGGTAGGCCGTCGGCCCGAGGCGCTGCGAGTCGTGCGGCGCCCGTCACTTCTGCGCGAGCGCAGCCACCTCATCTGGACTGCGCAGCACGAACAGCTCCGAGACGACGGTCACCAGAACGCTGACCACTGCGAACAGCATCACCGCTTCGCCGGTCATCTCGGCCATCTCCTCGATGCAGATCTGGAGCGGCGTCGTCCCAAGCCCGCGATTGACCAGGTAGCCGACCATCTCGACCAGCACCCCGCCCGAGACGAACAACACGCCTCCCGCGAGCGCGACGCGGAACTGCGGGCCCCACAAGTGCCAGCCGCGCACGATGTAGCGCCAGAGGGCCGCGACGAGCACCACGCCGAGAACCGCGTAGGGCACGATCCAGAAGCCTTCGCCGAACAGCGTGGGCACGAGGTCTTTCCCGCGCAGGAGCCCGGACAGGTCTTCGTGGATCATCCCGATCTCATCTGCCGAGAGGAACACAAAGGCCAGCCCCAAGGTCGCGAATGCTCCGCGCAGAGGGCGAACGCGAGGGTGGTCGGAGAGCGGCCGAAGGACCAAGACGAGCAGTACCACGCCGACTAGCAGCAGGAGCGACCCGGACCACCATGCTGGCGGGTTGGCTTCCGAGTCGAGGTCGAACACCTTGAGCAGACGCGCGCCGGACGGTCCCATGGCCGCCAGGCCCAGATAGAGAGCCCCAAACAGTGTGTTGATCGCGAGCGCCAGCACCAGCACGCCGCGGGCGATGCCCGTTCCTTTTGCGTTCACGGCTGGCCCCCTGTTCCGGTCGGCACTGTGACAGGTGCGCGCTCGCGCGCCATTTCCCGATTCTACCTGACGTGCCGAGCGCACCGCGGCGCCAGATCAGCCCTGCGTGCGCCCATCGAACACGACCGACTCCGCTGGAACGACGCTGACGTAGCTCCGGAGCGTCCGATTGTGGTGGTCGATGATCTGCGATGCCGAGATCGCGGCCGTGTCGAATGTCGTGTGGGCGTCCGCCGCGAGTTCGACGCGGTAGCCGAGCGTGTAGGCGTGGCGGCATGTCGAGTCGACGCAGAGTTCTGTCTGCATGCCGCAGACGACCACGTCCCCTATCTCCTGCGACTGCAACAGCTCGCTCAGACGGGTGTCGTGAAATGCGCTCCCGTGTCGCTTCGACACGAGCACATCGCCTTCTCGGCGGTCGAGCGCGCTCAGCAGGGCCCACGCATCTGACCCGGGAACGAGCTCGTCGTCCTCGTGCTGCACGAAGATGACGGGTGAGCCCGCCTCCCGGCAGCGTCCGATGAGGCCGTTGATCGCCGAGACGATGCGCCTGCTGGCGAACACCTTCTCGCCTTCCCATTCGCAGACACCGTTCTGGACATCAACCACAATGAGTGCCTTCACCCGAGAAGCCTCCTCGCGCCGTCATTACGCCATCCATCATGACCACCCCAGGCCGAAGCGGCCTTTGGACGCCGGACGCGTTCAGTCAGCGACCGGCGAGACCCTCTGGCGTCGCCACAGCTGCGCTAGCACCGCACCACCGGCCATCGCGAGTCCTGGGGCGGAGCGGGAGATCACAGCCGCGACGCTGACGCCCAAAGCCGCACGCGCCGCCACCAGCAAGATGACAACGGACAGGGCCGCCGCTAGCCAGCCAACCCCGTTCGGCGCGCCCGCCTTCTTCACGGCGCGCAGCGCGGCGAAGAGAACGAGCCCAGAGACTGCCGCCAACAGAATCGCGAAGGTGACCTCTACGGTAGCGGTCTCAGTCCAAGAAGGCATGTGGCCGGTTCGTTCGAACCACATTTGGGTCAAGGCAAGAGCGATGGCCTGACTCCAGTCGAGAGCGGGCCATATCGCAACGGGCAGCGCCGCTCCCGCCAACCACCATCCGACCTTCGTCACAACTGCCTCCCCGATCGTTCACGGCTACCTGAATGCACCTTCGTACTTGTTGGGGTGCCTGGCGTCCGGCTCCCTCGCCACCAGCCCCCCGGCCTCTCGAGCACGCTGTCGCTGCGCACGCATCGATCATCCCCCGTGCGCGATTGCCCGACCAGCACGAGCTTCAGCGTCGACGAGCACTCCTGAACGCCACCGCAGCCAGCAGCAGCTCGGATCACTCGAGGACAGCATACGCGTCATCGCTGCCGCAACGTATCCTCGGGAATGCTCTACTGACAACACGCTGTTCCGAGGAGGAGCCATGTCAGGACGGTCGCCGGCCGGTCCGCTCATGACCGAACACCGAGTCATCGAGCGGATGCTGGCCGTTCTCGAAATACAACTGGGCGTGATCGCCGAGACGCGCACTGTCGATCCAGGGCTCATCGACACCGCAACCGACTTCATCCGCACATACGCCGACCGCTGTCACCATGGGAAGGAAGAGGACATCCTGTTCCGCCGCCTCGCCGACAAGCCGCTCGACCATCAGCTGTCCGGACTGATGGCCGAGCTCATCGCGGATCACGTGCACGGGCGATTGCTGACACGCAGCCTGACCGCCGCCAACGACCGATATCGCTCCGGGGACGAATCAGCGCTCGACGCGCTTGAGTCGAGCGTACGTGGGCTGGTCGACTTCTACCCCGTGCACATCGAGAAGGAAGACCGCCACTTCTTCAAGCCTTGCCTCGCGTACTTCACCGACGCCGAGAAGCAGGCGATGCTGGCCGACTTCGCGGAGTTCGACCGCGCGCTCATCCACGAGAAGTACCGGGGGGTTGTCGAGGGACTGGAGCGGGCATCTGGATAGGAGCGCTCGCCTGGCCCGGCGCGATCCGCTCGACGCGGGGCCTAGGCGCAGACCAGGTTGCAGTCGAATCGCTGCTCAAGCACCTCGGTCCCCCACTGCCGGCCCCAGCGCTCCGTTGTGAGCACGAAGCCCTCCCGCTCGTACAGATGTCGAGCTGCCTCCAACCCGCCGAATGTCCACAGGTAGACGTTGCGGTATCCGCGGTCCCGGCAGAACGCCATCGCCTCGGAGATCAGCCTTCCGCCCACGCCCAGCCCGCGCAGCTCGTCCGAAACGATGAACCAGCGAAGATGTGCGCCTTCGCGTCCGCCTTGCGACCCGTCGATGGCGACTGAAGCCTCGACTCGACCGTCGACCGAGACCGTCCAGAAGCCATCGCGGTCGGGATCGAAGGTGCTCAGGAAGGCAACGAGTTCGGCCGCCACCTTCGCCTCGAAGAACTGCCCGAAACCCCAGTGCTCGTGGTAGTAGGAGCCATGCATCTCGACGACTCTGCCGAGCGAACCCGGAACATAGCCGCCCACCACCTCAAAATCGCTCACGCCCGCCACCCCCGCATCCGAGTCCACCTGTCCCCGCTTGCTCGATGTGCTGGGTCAGGTGAACGGCGAGCTCACCAGGCCGAGCAACGCACTCACCCTCGTAGCCACCGCCGAGACCGGCTCGGACTCGTCCCAGCCGCACACGGGTACGGCAGCATCCGAACTCTCGGCGAGGAGGGTCGACGTGATGCCCCGGTCGAACTCTAGGAACCGAGACCACTTGGCGCCAGTCGCATCAAGGCGCATCACTGCGTCGCGCATCGCCAAACGCTCGCCCGGCTCCGCCCATAAATTCCGAGGATCGAGGCCATCCCGTCTCATGCAGACCATGCGTGCTGGATCGATGACCTCGGCGAGCAACGTGGGATTGCAGACGCCCCCGTCGATCACGAGGTCACTCCCGTCGTCGATCTGGCGGATCTCGCCCGCGAGCAGGTCGAGGTATTCGGGCAGTGATGCGCGGTTGAACGAATCGAACTCGTCCGGTGTCATGTCGAGCAACCAGCCAAGACCATCAGGCGCCATACTCCACGCGTAGCTCACCGGATGGCGCAGCGGCGAGAACAGCGCGTGAAACGTGCCGTAGATGCGTGCGTCCATGTCGAGCACCGGCACGCCCAGAGTCGAGTGAATCTCTCGGCACACAGCTGACTTGCCGGAACCGGAGCCACCCAAGACCCAGCGGATGCGGGCATCCCCGCCAAGCGTGTGGCGGCACTCTTCAAGAAGCGCCCTATCGACCTGGAACACCCGACTCCCCCAGTCTCACCTGGCGTGGAGCGCCCGAGCGGACGCAGCGTGCTGCCTTCAGGATAGCGCCGACGCCCTTCACCCGACGCTTTCGGGGTGGTAGTCGGCGTCTGTACCGAGCCGCTCGGGGGTTTTGGCCGCCGAGACGCGCGGGTATCACATACGAATCCGCCGCCAGTCGCGACCTCAAGAGAGGATTCGACCAGCGAGCGAACGTGCACCCAGCAAGAACAGAGCAACGGAGGCGGGCGTCACCATGGCTGAGAGCAAGGCGGGTCAGGAACCGACGAAGAATACCGCGAAGAAGGCTGACGGCGAGGCCGAGGTGCTTGCGAGTATCGCCGCAATGTCGGGATCGGATCACGCCATAGCCGAGCGGCTCCATGCGATCATCAGAGCCGACGCGCCCGCCCTGTCGCCGAGACTCTGGTACGGGATGCCCGCCTACGCCAAGGATGGCAAGGTCGTCTGCTTCTTCCAGAGTGCGCAGAAGTTCAAGACGAGGTACGCGACTCTCGGCTTCCAGCATGAGGCGAACCTCGACGACGGTCACATGTGGCCGGTCGCCTTCGCGCTGACAGGGCTGACGCCAGCGGAAGAGGAGAGAATCAGCGCGCTGGTGAAGAGGGCCGTGAGCTGAGACGCCGTAGCCAGCGTGATGAGCAGACAACCGCGCCGGGTCGCCCAGCGCTACTTCTTGCGGGCGCAATGTGCGCGCTCGGCAGCGCTTCCGGCTAGGCCGCGACTCTTGGCCAGTGGAGCAGAAGGGCTGACACCACGATTCCCGCGTTGATGAGGATCGCGTAGGCGCCCTGAGTGTCGAGCCCCTGCAGGCGTCCGTTCCAGAGAAGCACCAGCACCACGGTAGCGGCAATGGCGGTCGTTGACGCAAGCGGCGCCCACCAGGATTGCCGAGCGATCAGCGCTACTCCCGAGACGGCAAAGGCTGCGGCCACGGCAGAGAACACCACTGCCACCAGCGAGTGAACAGCAGGATTTCCGATGAGCCCCGCCAGCGCCCATGATCCGTCGGGCCAGGTGAAGCCAGGCTTCAGCTCGAAGACCCTAACCGCCTGGCCCACGTACAACCCGTAGACGATGCCGTGCGCGACGAGGAATAGTCCGACCGGAATTCCCATTGTTGTGCCCCCCTACGACCGCTGGTAGTGACCTCGCGTTGCTGACGTTCGTGCGCGTGGACGCGCATGGGCTCGCATAGTGGCCCGCGCGGCCTACCAGATACCCGGCACCAGCCTGTATCTGGTCTTGACGACGTACTCGCGATAGCCCGGCAGTTCGCTTTGGAGCGTCTCGTCCTCGAGCGCCGTCCGCACGATCAACGTCACAGCTCCGACCAGGCTCGGAATCAACGCCCACCACGAGCCAAGCGCAAGCGGCGCGAAGAACTCGAACAAGAGCGCGCCGGCATAGCCCGGATGGCGAACGAACCGGTAGGGGCCGCCGGTCGCGACAGTCTGGCGTCGCTCCTCTTGGATGCGCACCTGCTGCGAAAAGAATGCGTTCGATGCGGTCGCCCAGACCATGAATGCGTAGCCGATTGCCGCCAGCGCCGCGGCCACGACCATGACAGCGAGCGGAAACGCCGGCAATGTCCAGCCGTTGCGGAAATCGAGACCGGCAATGATCAGCCTGGTGAGATTCGCGACGCCGAGAATGGCCAGCAACACGAGGTCCCAGCTCTTTGAGCCTCGTTTGGGGCCGAGACGCTCGGCAATCAGTTCCGGCTCCAGCATCACGAGCACAGTCGCCATTCCGGCGACCCAGGCAGCGTAGATGCCGAACACGGCCCAGCCCATCGGCCAGCGGAGCGTACCCGCAGCCCAGAACAGAGCCACTCCGGCCACAATCGTCCCCGTCGCCTCGCGAACAACATACCTGGCGAGGACGGCCGGACTCACGCGACCAATCGTCGACTCCGCAGTCATAGCGACCCCCCAACCCACCGATTGAATCCACAAGGGACTCGCCGGCTCATATACCCGTCGCCGTCTTCTCGATGCGTTTGCCGGGTGAGCGGCCGCTTGAGGGCAGATGGCGACACGTCGTCAGCGCTGGCTGCGTCGCCACCTCCAGAAGAGGAAGACGCCCCATATCGCAAGCGCCGCAGTGTACGCCACTCCGGGACTGACCCCGAACCAGTTGATGCTGATCCACGTCGCGATCAGCAAGCCGAGACCGACCGGGACTGCGACGACAAGCCAACTGATCAGGACCGACAGCACGTTGCGGGATGACTCATCCAACAGGCTCCCCCAGTCTCACCTGACGTCTTGTACACGAGCGACAACCCATGCCTTCCGTCAGTCTAGCCCTCGCGCGATCCGCGCGGTGCGCCTGCTACGCAGATTGGACCTTGGGGCGCGCATCCAACTACTCTCTCCAGTGCTCAGGCCTGTCCATCGCGTCCGCGCACGCGACGGTCCCTTGCACGCGTCCGATGACGCCCGAACGCAACGCCCGAACCATCCACGCTTTATCCGGCGAGATCGGGTACGGGGCCGCTAGCCCCAGGCGACTCGCCGGCTCGAATCCATGGCGAGGATAGTACCGTGGGTGGCCGAGCACGAAGACGAGTTCGACGCCCGACTCGCCGAGTCGCTGGATGCCGCGTTCGATCAGGCGCCCTCCGATGCCCCGGCGTTGGGCATCGGGCACGACCGCCAAAGGCGCGAGAATCGAGACAGAGACGTCGCGCGGCGCCCCTTCCAGCCGCGCGGCGGTGAACATGATGTGCCCCACAGGACGCTCGCCGTCCCACGCGAGCAGTGAGAGCAGTGGCATCGCAGTGGCATCGCTGACCAAGTCCCGCACGAGATTCGCCACGTCATCTTCGCCGAACGCCTGGCGTTCGACCGACAGCACGTCCTCGAGATCAGCGACGGAGGCTTCAACGATTCGAACAACTCACCCCGATCCGGCGCACTGCTTCGCATGGTGTTGGCGCGCTTCAGCCGTGACCGAGCGCCCTCATGAGTCTAGCGCGTGCTGCGCCGACCGGAGCCGCTTGCTGGACGGCGCCCGCTCGCGTGGCCGTACAGGCGTCGCTACGCAGCCGCCTCCGGGCCACGCCGCGCCCACACGAACCAGACGATCAGGGCCATGCACGCGACTTCCACTGCCGCGAAGAAGTAGTAGTGGAGATACGGCGACCCGCCCCCTACCACGAACACGCTGGTGACCACGGCGGCGACGGTGTTCGTCCAGCGGTTGGCTCCCGGTTGCAGGGTGCGCGAGAGGAAGATCATTGCGATCGGGATCTCGAGCAAGATTGCGAATCCCAGCAGAAGGCCCTGAGTGACCGGCACGCCGACTTGTCCGGCCGACATCGCCTGCAGCACCCCAGGAATCATCATGCCGAGAATGTCCGCGAAGACCATGCTGAACATGACCACGATCCAAAGCGTTGAAACCCTCGTTCCCGTGTCCTTCATCACCGCAGTCCTCCTTGATCGCATGATCCGCCCTCGGCGTTGACCGAGGGGGGATCACGGTTACTAACGCTGTTAGTTTTCCAGTGGCTCACTCTCTACTAACAGTGTTAGTATGTCAAGGGACGCGAGTAGTCGCACTGCGGACAGTCGAAGGAGGCGCCACGATCGCTCGGACGACAGGCAGGGATGGCTCGCGAGACACGCTCAACCGGGAGCGCGTGGTGCGCGCGGCGATGGATCTCGCTGATGAGAGCGGGATCGAGTCGGTCACCATGCGTGAGCTTGGGCGACGGCTCGGAGTCGAAGCGGCGTCGCTCTACAACCATATCGCCGGGAAGGACGACCTGCTCGACGGCATGGCGGATCTCGTCTTGGCCGAGATCGACCTCCCCTCACGCGGTGGCATCGACTGGAAGGAGGCGATGCGGCGCCGAGCAGTCTCCGCGCGAGAGGTCTTCTCGCGTCATCCGTGGGCCGCCGGGCTCCTCGACTCCCGGGAAGGGAGTGGTCCCAGCAGGTTGTCGTATGCAGACCGAGTCCTTGGCACCCTGCTCGATGCCGGATTCTCCCCGGAGACCGCTGGGAACGCTTTCCTCGCCCTCGATAGCTACGTGTACGGTTTCGAGCGGCAGCGGTCCAATCTCGCCATGGGTGACGAGGCGGCGGGCGTCGAGGCGGCTCATGAGGTCCTCGATCTCATCCCGCAGGACGCGTATCCGTCTTTGGCGCGTGTCGCGATGGGATACGCCGCGAAACCCTACGACGACGCCGCAGCCTTCGAGTTCGGCCTCGGACTCATTCTCGATGGGCTTCAGCGCCTGGCAAAATGACGGGTGCGGCGCCAGCGCCGAGGCGGATCATCCGCCGCCCGTGCGTGTACCTCACTCTCTCGCCACCGCCTGCGTTCGATTGCGCGCTGGGCACACGCGCACGTGCTAGCGCTGGGGCGCCGGTCGACGAAAGACGAACGCCAGTAGCACTCCCGAGATCGTCAGGGTGAGCCACCCGATGGAAATGGCTGCGACCTCGAACCGGTATTCGAGGCCGAAGCCGAAGTACCACGACATGCCCACGAAGGCGGCGACCATCAGCGCCGAGGAGACCGCATACACCCACCGCGCGGCACGCTCGAGACGCGACGCGCCGAGCGAAAGGGCGAGAAACCCAAACGACAGTCCCAGCACGAGGAAGCCGAGCTCCTCGAGAGCAATGAAGACCCCGTGGGGGTTGTACTGGGAGATGATGGCGAGCCCGTCCGCCTCCCCGCGCAGAAGCGCTGGCTGCACGGTGCGCAGCTGGATGAAGTAGTCCAGCGCGATGATCGTGAAGGAAGCGGTCGCCAGACACAGCCCCACTGTACCGAAGATCTTCCGATCGTCGACCGCCCGCTCGCGAATGCATGCGGACAACACGAGGAAGGCCAGCATCATCAACAAAGCCAGGTACATCCACACGAAGTCACGTGGCACGAACTGCACCGTCGCGGCAAAGGGATAGGGAATCGCGCTGCCGGGCGCCGCGAAGGGGCCAGTCCGCGGCGGAGTGGTAGCGGCGACGCCGAAGGAAACCGCAGCTAGAACGGCGGTCAGAATCGCCGTCCAGAAGCCGGTGCGTTCAGCAGGCCCGAAACGGTCGGTCATGGTCGATGGATTCGGCACCGTACTCCCCCGTCGTGACGAGCGATGTGCGCATGAGCGCCAGCTCGCGCGCTCTACGCCTTCGAGTCTACCTTCGCGCCGCCGGCCCAACGCGCCTGCTACGGAGCTGCAATCCCCTGTGTCTCGGCCGGGATGCGTCCAAATACCTTCGCGAGCAGAAGGAAGGCGATGGGGCCGGCGGCCCCCCAGCCGAGGATGCCAACGATCACTGCCTGTGGAGGTGAGATCGCGAGCCACGCCAATCCCGCGAGACAGAGCGCTCCGCTCAGCGTCATCACTGCGCGCAGTGCGTTCCTGAGCGTGTCGCCGCCAAAGACCGGTGCCGCCAGCAGCATCGATATCCCGAAGAACCAGTCCCAGACGAAATTGTCCAGCACGAACGCCGGGACCGGCCACTTGCACGGAAGGAACAGAGCGCGCCACGACTCCGAGAACAGGTCGGGCCGGCTGCTGACCAAGAGCAGCAAGAAGTTGATGCAGGAGGTGACGGCCACGCAGGCGATCATGAAGGCGAGCGCCGCGAGACTGATCGCCTTGCGCTCCGGGGGCGCATAGAAGTGGACTGCGACCATGGAGAGCACCAGAAACGGCCCCATTGCGACGACCAGCAGGGCCATTGCCGACAGGTAGGGCCCACTTTCCACAGCCTTGCCTTGAGACGCGTACGCCAGCCCTGAGACGACCGCGTAGACTTCGCTGACGATGAAGGTGATCCAGGCAGCAGCAATTCCGAGAGTCCTGGCCCGTGCAACGAACGTCGCATCCGGAGAGAGGTCGGGGCTCCCCATGGTGGTGCCTCCTCCGCCGTCTTCCTAGCGTGTTGCGCGTGAGCGGCGCTCGCGCGCGCTAGGGACGAGTCTAGCTCACGACGGATGGATGCGCGTGTCTTAAGGACGCGCTGCCGCGGATGACGGGACCATCTCCAGGTGTGACCGGATTGCGGTGCTGGCAGGGTGGGAACGCGCCCCGCTGCGCTTCACTCTGGGAGCATTGAGGCGACGCGCTCGGCGACATCGCCCGTGAAAGCCACGCATTGGTCGATGTGCTCCGGCGATCCGAACTCGAAATTTCGGATCAGAACCCGGCAACACGTACTGCCCTTCTCGGCAGCGAACCAGTCGTGAAGCTCCTTGGCCTTGGCGAGGACATCGGGAGCCTCGCTGCCCGGCTCGCTGCGACCGTAGACCATGCCGAGCACCATCATGCCGCCCGAGAGTGCACCGCACGAGCAGCCACCAGTGCCGAGGACGCCCATCCCCACCGGAAACGCCGATGCCAGCTTGACGACCTCTTTGGGGAAGGGTCGCCCGAGCGCTTCATTGAATGCGTAGACGATGGCCTCCGAACACAGAAACTGGCCGCTCCGATACAGGTCCTCTGATGTGGCACGCAAGGCCAGCCTGTCCATGGGGAACCTCCGCGTTCTATTCGGACTACTGATACCAAGTATCAGACTATACCGAATATTCCGCTACGTGTTGCCCGCGTCTGCTAGTCGGACGACGCGGCCCGTTGCCGACCCTTCGACACGGCAACGAGGACGGAGCCTGCGACAAGAGCGAGAGCGTCCGCCTTGAGAGCGACGCTGGACATGAGCGCTCCGCCAATCCCCGAGTACTCAACGGTGGCTGCTCCCCCGAGCGCAGATCCTCCCACGACCACGAGCACAGGAACCGCGAATGCCGCTAGCGGCGCGATCCAGATCCAATGGGGCACCCGAAGCGGGGCTGCCGCCAGCACTACGAAGGGGACGAGCACGAAGATGAGTTCCAATGCGAGCCACATCACCGCGAGCGCCGGACCGAACGAGAGGCCGAAGATTTCCGTGATGTCGTCCGCGGTGGACATGAGCAGCGGCTGCGATATGAGCGCGAAGTATGCGAACGACAGAACGAGGCACCCGGCAAACCACAAACCATCGCGCAGCATTGCGGCACGCCCACCGCTGTCATCGCCGGAGCGTGGTGGATTGCTGTCGCTCCCAGCGTTGTCGACACTCTCCTCGCGCCCAACCAGCAGATCAAGCGAGACTCCGTAGAACTCCGAGAGCCGCACTAGATTGGCGGTGTCAGGCACCGACTCCGAGCGCTCCCAGTTGGAGATGGCCTGCCGGCTGACGCCCATCTCGCCCGCCAGCTCCTCCTGCGATAGGCCAACTGCACGGCGCAAGTCAGAGAGACGCCTTCCGGTCTTCGTGTTCATGTAGCGACCCCCGGACTCCTTCTAGTAGTTCAGCTGCCGGATTCACTCTCTGCCCTGGGCGCCCGCCGCTCCACCAAGTCGACTTGTCGATGGTCAGCAATTTCAACTTGCATCCAAGTGCGGCGCGCGTAGACGGTGCTATCCGGCCGTCTCCCACGCTTCGCGCAGCCACTGGAACACATCGTCGTCTATCTCCGAGGGGTTGCGTAGTTCGAGGTGGTGCATGAAGCGCCCGGGCGAGGGCTCGACCACCTGCTTCCACCGGGAGGAGCCGTCATGTCGATCAAGCGCAACCGACAGCACCAGCGGTGCATGGCCAGAGCCCAAGTAGCGGTCCGGGAGCCACGCCCACGCGAAGGCGCGTCGGCGTACCCAGGCAATCTGGCTCTTGCTGACACGGACTTCGAGAGGGCCGATCTCGCCAAGCGTGACGGCCAATGCCTCGAAGAGCCGGCGCGAGTCCTCGAATCCCGAGAAGAACTCGTCCAATGTCACTGCGGCCCTCCCGCCGCCAGAGCCCGGATGACCGCCTCAATCACACGGTCGTCGGAGGGCATGAGGTGGTGTAGTACAACGCCGAATGACTGGTTGTGGGCGCCCTTCAGTACCGAGCTGGTAGCCGGGATCACGACCAGGTCAAACGGTGACCAGAATGAGAAGACCTCCACATCCCCCCACCGGCCACCCCCCGCGTTGAGCTCTCTCAAGAACCGGCTACCGGGACGCATCTGCTTGGCCCCCGCCCGCCCGCCTAGGCACGCGGTCAACGTGCCGTGATGCGGGCCTGATACTGAGACCAGGCGCCGCACGCAGGACTGCCCACCTAGATCGTGCAGGGCATACCGAGCAGCCAACGCCCCCATGCTGAAAGCCACGATGTCAACCTTCTGCGTCTCCGCCGTCCCCTGGCATGCTCGGACACCGTCCATGACCTGCTCGCCCATGACCTCCAATGTGATCGAGGCATCGGGCGGCGTGATACTCATGGCGTGCACGGGCCCGAATCCTCGAGTCTGAAGGACGCTCCGCATCTTGTCGAAGCGCGCGCCAGTATCGTTGATGCCGTGGACGAGCAAGACCGGCTGCATTGTCGTCACATCTCCAGGTGGGCGCTGTCCCACATCATTCGCATGCCACCGCAGGATTGGGGGCGATGCCGGACGCACCCACGATCCCCGGTCCATCGGGACGTGGCACGCATCA
>Ga0079306_1001142_pt1 | contig 18948 bp, 18 predicted proteins | sample Methanotroph_Enr_FD_79181 | JGI IMG/M metagenome (GOLD analysis project Ga0079306, IMG submission 79181) | Enriched soil microbial communities from Old Woman Creek wetland in Ohio, USA - Methanotroph_Enrichment_5 | ecosystem: Environmental > Terrestrial > Soil > Wetlands | place: USA: Ohio...
CAACGTCGTGATCACGACGTCCGACTTTTCCATCCTGATTTCGCGACAATGATCAGGTGTCAGTTCCCAGAGCGTTGGGCAACCCGTGTTGACAACATTTGAAAAGCCAAGGCCACGCAGCTTGGCCTCTGTGTACGAGTCCCGGACGGAGTGGAGTCGGGCCTTACTCAGCACTCTATGGAGCAGTACCTTAGTGTACAGGCTCTCTCGCTCCTGGTACTGCCACCAGCCAAGGCCCATCAGGATGACATCCTTGATGAAGAACGACTTGTACAGATCTACATCCCACTGCTTGTATTTCTCCATCCTGCTGCTGAGCGAGTTGGTACCGCCAAAAATCAGCAGATCGCTCTTTGAAATGTAATTCAGGGTGTGCCGCGTAATCTCCATAAAAGGGAGCTTATAAAAGAAATCGTCCGGAAACACCTCACGCAAGATCCTATAGATGGACTCCATTATGATTTCGTTGCCCAGATTGTAATCGCTGATTGATGTGTCAAATACAGCTATAGTTTTCACCCAGCACCTGACTAGTTATATTTTACGGCTCACGAGTAGTTTTCTTAAGTTTCAGTATTTCGTTACCATCGATCTCTGGCCCTTGTCGGTAAAGTGAAAATCCAGCCGATTTCAGCTTGGCCAGCAAAGAAACGTGAGAGAGATGGTTTTTCCACGCCAAGCTTCTCCTGCTGGCTATATCGGGAACCAGGTTACTGGTACAATAGGATAGAATCAAGCTATTGCAGTTCTGTGATATTTTGTTAAGGAACCAGTCAACATCCTCAATATACTCCAAGCACCCACTGACAAAGCAAAGATCCACGGTGAGATCAGGAAATTCCCTTTGATTGAAGTCGCAAAGGATTGTATCGGCGCCCCTGGAGGCGTAGTCGCAACCGTGATACGATGTGACTGCAGGGGGCAGGTAATCCTTAAGCCACATCTGCCCGCATCCAAGGTCGAGGACGGTCTGCTCGTCCTCGATCAGGTTTGCCATAAGCCTGATTCTATCTTTCCACTCCGCGTCAAAATATTCGATTTCTTTCCATTCGGTCCTGACAAATAAACTCTTAAATCTCTTGACTGTTTGGTTGAACATGGAGACCTCTCTTTCCATCCTAACCGGGACTGGAAATCAACCGGTTACTTTAGGCCGGCAGTCAGGATATGCTGTTGGCCGATTGATTATTTCCGCCAAGTTATTGGTCTCAAACATGTCCAGCCAACTGTCGTTCGACAAGTTAACAATCCTGGAGCCGCTTTGCCGGTATAATTTCTTATAAAAATCATACTGGCTGAAAAGGTTGTGTGCCTGTTTCATCGTGTTTGTCACATCGTCCCATGAGTTCTCGTCCGATGCATTCTTTCGAACGTCTTTGCTGCTGGGATAGAAGTGCTCCATCGGCTTCTTATAATCTTTCAGGTTGTTGTGGTCGCAGCCGAGGAGATAGACCGTATCGTACCCCATATACAGCAACACCGGCAGCATCATCAAGGGCCCGCTTTGAGGGCAAAGCACCGGCTTGGTAATATCGACATCACAGTTGCTAGGGTGCCCCGAGAGGTAGAGATAATGAACCTTCCTGCCCGGGAACAGGCGATACCTGTCGACCATCGGGAAGGTGGAATGCCCCAGAAATATTTCAGTCTCTGGCGGAAGAGCTTTATCCGCAAACTGCAGCCACTCGATGTAATTTTCCAGGACCAGAGGCTCATGATAGGGAGCAAAGAAATGGAATCTCGGGTTGATGATGCCAATATGCTCGTGCAAAAAAAAGTTGCTGATGCTATAGCAATCCTCGCCGCCAAGAGTCTGCAGGTCCTGCTGGTTGATACTAGGGCCCGTCGCCAAAACGAAGGCCCGCTTGCCGCGACATATCCCTTTCAGTACGACATTTTTCGACAGGATGCCCCTCTTTTCGTAGGATCGAAAGCTCAAGGCGTCGGACCAGCGCAGTAGGCGCCGGTAGAGTATCGGTGGGACCCACCCTTCGGCTTCCCTGATCATTTCTTTGCCTCTAGTATCATTTCGCACACCTCCCGGACCGCACCCATCCCGCCGGGCAATGTGCAGATGTGATGCACCACGCTCTTCACTGCATCAACGGCATCGTTCGGGCATGCAGAGAACCCGACCAGGGTCAGACATTCGAGGTCGTTGGTGTCGTCCCCGATGAAGGCCATCTCTGCGGGGCCGACATTCAACGTTTCAGCGAGCTCGAGGAGGCGCGCCCGTTTGTCGTCGACACCGATGAAACAGAAGTCAATGCCCAGCTTGGCGATTCGCGCAGTTACGATAGGGGAGTTTTCTGTTGTCATAATGGCAACCTCGACCCCGGCCTGACGTACCAGTTGCAGGCCCTTGGCGTCCCGCGTGTTGAATTTTTTCAGCATATCTCCGTCAGCCGACCAGTACATGCCGGCATCGGTAAGTGTCCCGTCCACGTCAACGATGAGCAGCCTGAGACCCCGCAGCGCGGCGGCCAGAGGTTGCCTCTCCCTTTGCCGCAAGGCTCGCTCGACAACTTGCCAATCTTCGGGCTCATCGATCTCGGCCATTGTCTCTGGCGCCATTTCGTAAATGCCGATACGCCCCCCGAGCCGACAGCTGGATTGTTCCAGGATGCTGCGCTTGGTGAAATAAAAGGCGCCGTTTTCTACCAGGCTTCCGGAGAAATCCTGCCGGCGGGGGCGCAGCTGGGGATCGTAATTGAGCGCGGACCCGCCGTCCCGCCAGAAAAAGCGCTTGGTTCGGACGGCAGTCAGCAGGGTGTCAAAGCCACCCGTAGCAAACTGGTCGCGCGCCTGCCGGAAATCGTCCGGTAGCACCAGGGGAGAAGTAGCTTGAATGGTGACCAGCACGTCGAAGGCAAGCGCACTGGCGGCGTGCAGCATGACCGACTCAGTGGAGGCGGTATCCGTGGCGTACTCGGCCGGACGTTCCAGGATGTCCACTGCCAGGCCGAGGGCACGGACCACATCGGCAATCTTGGGCGAGTCAGTGGAGACCACGACCTTCGAGAAGACCCCGGAAAGACAGGCTGCCTCCAAAACCCAGGCGCACAGAGGCTTGCCGGCGAGCAGGCGGATGTTTTTGTCGGGGATGCCCTTGGACCCGCCACGTAACGGCACCAGGGCGACAATATTAGCCATTGACCTTCCTCTTGAGTTTTTCCCGCTGCACCGCTTCAATCGGCAAGATGTCCTGGCTTTTGTAGGTGAGCGACAGGGAAACATTGCGCAGGTCGCGGGCCAGGCGTCGCATCCCGTCCGGCTCCAAGCTGGCTGCGTGGTCGGTGCCCTTCCAGGTGCGGTCGAGGGTAAAGTGCCGCTCGAAATACCGCGCCCCCAGCGCCAAGGCAGCAACGTCGGCGGCGATCCCCAGGTGGTGGCCCGAGAAACCGATCCCTCGCACCGTAGCGCCGAAATTGTCGACCAGATGCTTGATCTGGCTCAGGCAGATATCCTCAAATGGAACGGGATAGCCCGACGTGCAGGCATAGACCACCAGGTCCTTGCTCCGGTCGGCCTTTTGAAAGAATTCGACAATTTGCTTCTCCTCGGCCAGGGTGGTCATGCCAAAGGAGAGATGGATCTCTCCGGCAAAGTTAGCCACCAGCCAGCCAAGAAGCTCAAAGTCCAGGTTACATGCGGAAGGGACCTTTAAAATTCGTGGTTCCAGCGATGCCATCTGCTTGGCAGCCGTCAGGTCCCAAACTGAGGTGCTGTACTCGCAGCCCCACTCCTCGCACAATGCCTTGAGCTGGCGATGCTGCTCCAGGTCGAATTCCAAGAATTCCCTGTGCTCACCATAGGTAGCACCATAGGAATTGGCGGGATTCGGGTGAGGTGCCTGGTACTCATCGGCGGAGAGCAGTTCCCGGTTAGTGCGCTTTTGGAATTTAATGACATCGACTTTACAAAACTGGGCGGCCATCTTGATCATCTCATGGGCAACATCGATTTTACCCATGTGATTACAGCCAATTTCTGCGATAGTTTTAACATTCATAGCTCACCGTCCGTACAAGGGAGATAACCGCAATTTTTCCGTCCATCCAATGATGCGAGCAACATGCGCAGGCAACCTATTGAAAATTCGCATCCTGCTCAGCTCGACTCCGATCAGGTAGCTTAAAATCTTTCGATATTCGTATTTGGAAGGCGATTGAGACCTGACCCGAGCCTTTTTATAGACCGCGTCAATCGTCTGGTTTCCCCGCACCAGCTCGAATCCGGCGCTAGACATCAGTGTTGTTAAGGTATTCAGCGTGTAATGGTATAAGTGCGCATTTTGCAAGTAAAGAAGCGTGTCCTTATAAGCGTTGTGAATATTGTAGATGCCGGGGACTACTATGAAGATATATCCGTCATCTTTTAGAAGCGCCGATAACTGCTCCAATTCTCTTTTGGGGTGACTGAAATGCTCAAGCACGTGGCTTAGTATGATGAGATCCGCTTTCCCGTATTTCGCAAGCACTTCCGCGCCGCCGTGTTCCAGGCCCAGACCCTGCGATCGGCCATATTCAAGGTACTGTGCCCCGTGGTCACACCCGTGGACTTCAAACCCAGCGGCGCGAAAGGGCTCCAGGACGCCCCCGGCTCCGCAACCGACATCAAAGACTGTTCCTTTGCTGTACGTGAGGAAGTCAGCCAGGTACGTCAGGATCCATTGGCCGTGCTGGGCCTGATCGGCAAAAAATGGTGCAGATGCTGTTTCCTCGCCGACATAGATGGCCCGGTAGTTTCTCTCATAGAAGCGGCGCAGGCTTTCGTCTGTCATACGAGGCGAGGTCCACAGAATCCCGCATTTCTTGCACAGATGGGTTTCAACTGACAAGGCATACCTGTCACGTTTTGCGATAAGCATCCCTTCCTTCTGTCCGCAGAGGCAACTTGCCTCCTCGAAAGAAAACAGCCCTTGGCCCAGTTCCTGCCTGAATTCCCCTAATGCAACTGATTGCCTCCCGGTTAACTTTTCAACCGGTGTCGCACCACGGTAGAAGCGGTAGGGATACTTCCCCAGCAGCATCAGCATGCACCCCGAGAGGACCAGGGAACCTCGAAGACCAGTAAGCCGGCCCTTCTGGACCCTTCTTTCATGGATCCAAAGTCACCGGTATCGTGCACGGTGAACGATACAGCCTCCTGGCGGTCTAGTACCTCAACGCCGGGAACACCTATGCCAATGGCAACATGATACACACCGGTATTGAAGTTATGCATCGGAAGGTTGACAGAGCTGACGTAGTAACCGGCAGGGCGCTTGCCAAGAAGGTCGTTGTCAGTATCAGTATCGGCAGTAGAAAATACATGCACGCCATTCACCGTCGTCACAATACATGCGACATGTATGCCTGTCAAATCCCGGTTCAACCTGTAATGAACCTCAACGCAGGGCTGGTCGCCAAAGGGGAACTCTGTCGTTTCATCGTTACCCTGGTTGAGCAGCCTTACTTTCAGGATTTGGCCCGATTTGCCAGGTTGTGGTGCGAACTCCCTCGATGAGTTTCCCAGAAACGATGACGCTAGATATTTCTTAACGACATCCTCGCAGTCACTTGCCTCCAGAAGCTGGCCGGAATCGAGCCAAAGTGCCTTGTCGCACAACTTACTGATTGCACCCATATTATGGCTCACGAACAGCACCGTCCGCCCTTCCCTCCCCGCATCGGCCATCTTCCCCATGCACTTTTGCTGGAACTGCGCGTCTCCTACCGCAAGTACTTCATCGACGACCAGTATCTCGGGTTCCAGATGCGCGGCCACGGCAAAGGCGAGGCGCACATACATGCCTGACGAATACCGCTTCACCGGTGTATCGAGGAACCTCTCTATCTCAGCGAAATCAACAATCGCATCGAACTTGCGTGCGATCTCTTCTCGTTGCATGCCCAGGATGGCACCGTTTAAAAAGACATTTTCCCGCCCGGTCAATTCAGGATGGAAGCCGGTGCCCACTTCCAGCAGGCTCGCCACCCTCCCCTTGATCCGGATGCTGCCAGCAGTCGGTTCCGTTATCCGGCTGAGGATCTTAAGCAGGGTGGACTTTCCGGCGCCGTTGCGACCGATGATACCGATGCGGTCACCCTGCTTCACTTCAAAACTGACATCCCTTAGGGCCCAGAAGTCCTCACGCTCAGGCCTGTTGCCATCAAGCGCGGGACGGTGAAAAGGATGCCTTATCTTACTGCCAAAAGATGAAAAACTGTGGGCTATAACATCACGCAGCGCGGTATACTTCTCATCCTGCCGATGAGATATCGTGTACTTCTTTCCAAGAGTTTGGACAGTAATGACGCTGGACATGTTTATCTCTCAGGTCACGGTACGCGCAGGTCGCGCAGCCGCGAGGAGTATAGATAGCTTGAGCTGGTTCAACAACCAATCTTGACTTCCAGCGAAACGGCACTATTAGATCTGGTTGAGATATGCCTTCCTTGTAACCCTTGCAAAGATGGTTCGGCCATCATATCACATCTGCAAGTGTGCGTTCAGTTTTACGAAAGAACCTAAGGCCTGTGCCGAGCAGCAGCAAGGAAAGAGCCGTTGACAGCACAATGCCAGGCCAAAATAGCTGCACATCACCTCCCAGCAGGGCCCACCTGAAACCATCAATTACCCCTACCATAGGATTGACGGCATAGAGCAGACGCCATTTTTCAGGGACAATGGTGCTGGCAAACCCGACCGGTGAGACATACAGGCCGAACTGCAGCATAAACGGAACCAGGTAACGGAAATCGCGGTACTTGACGTTCAGGGCCGAAAACCAGAGTCCGGCGCCGGAGACGGCAAGGCAGGCCAGCAAAAGGAACAGAGGGAGCGTGACCACCCTCCAGCCAGGCAGGTACCCATACCAAAGCATGATTGCCGCCATGATCGCCAGCGAAATGGCAAAGTCTAGCAAGCTGGCAATGATGCTGCTGACCGGAACGATGATACGGGGGAAGTACACTTTGGTAAGCAGGTTAGCGTTACTGATCAACGAACTGGAGCTTTCAGAGAGCGCATTGGCAAAAAAGTTCCACGGCAAGATGGCTGCAAAGACAAGTAGCGGGTAGGGAACGTCATGAGAAGGCATTTTGGCCAACAGCCCGAACACCACGGTAAAAGCAAGCATGGTCAAAAGCGGCCGGACCAGGCTCCAAAGCACACCGATCGTGGTCTGTTTGTAGCGGACCAGAATGTCCCGCCAGACCAGGAACCAGAAAAGCTCTCTGTACCTCCAGATGTCCCTCCAATAGTGGATTGCGAGACTATTAGGTTCGATGAGCAGCTCCAGCTGTGCCTTTTCTTCTCTGACCATGATCTCCTTCTGCTTCATTTTGACGGATTGGGCGTAACCGCTTTAGGCAAGGTACCAGCTTCATTGCATAATAGCCTGAAAACGCCACAGCTGCCCAGAGAAAACCGAAATTTGCGGTAATGACAGACAACGATTCAGCAAAAGATCCGCGATCGCTCACCCCGCCGGTCCGGGCATAGCCGATAAAGTCCGGCGCAGGGACAAAGCGTGCCCCACTTTTTTTAAGTCGCTGGTTGAAGTCGAAATCGGCATAGGTTGGGTAGCGACAGTCGAAAGGGGGAGCTGGATGGAGCGCCTTGTGCACCAACAGCGCCTGGTGATGCAGCGAGTTGTACAGCTTCAGGTGGTAGTCCGCCCGGGGCGTGAAGAGAGCGCAGTCTCCCATCTGGACCCGACCATAGACGACGTCGTGCCGATGGTAGCCGGTCATGGTTTCCGGAAGCGAGACGATGCGGTCGCCGGCCCCCAGGTAGAGGATGAAGCTGTCATCGTCTGCAGCAGCCCACCCCTTGTTCATGGCATCGTAAATGCCGTTATCATGCTCACTGATGAAGCACGTGATCTGATCGGAGTATTTTTTTATGATACCTATCGTGCCATCTGTTGAGCCGCCATCGACGACAATGTAATCGAGGTCGGTTTCACCCTTTTTCTCAACAACACTGAGAACGGTTTCTTCGAGAAGCCCGGCACCGTTCTTGACAACCGTGACCACAGTGATTCTGCTCATGGCTTGGCACAGTGTTCTGGTTGCAGGTCGAACTGCCGATCAGGTTTGCCAAGCAGTATTCGGGAAATCATTGCCACGCGGTCCCACTTGCCAAGGCAGATGCGCATCAAAAGTTCCGCCAGGATAACCAGGCGCACAGCCAGCAACGCCGAGGGATAGAACCTCCGGGTAAAGAGCATGCGGTTGCGGATGTTGTAATAATCGCAAGCCAGGCTCTTCCTGCGAGGGTTGCTGTCGGTGCCGATGCTGCGACCTACCTTGTGATACACGACACTTTTCTCGGCATACCCCAGCCGGAAGAATTCCTTGGCCCGGGCCGCCCAGTCTGCCTCCTCGAAGTAGAGGAAATAATCCTCGCACAGCAACCCCACCTGGACGAGGAAGGGACGGGACACCAGCATCGACGCCCCCTCGACGTAGTTCATAAGCGATTCGGCCCGTGCCTGGTTGATCGCCGCGCCGCGCCGGGAAAATCTCCCGTAGTGCCAAGGAAGCCCGATCCAGTGGCAATAGTGGCCTCCCCCCAGGGCCTGGATGCGGTCGCGATTGTCATAGTATCGGATGGTGGAGCCACAGATGCCGACCTGCGGTTCCTGCTCCATCCTCGCCACCAAATGCGTAAGGGTGTCCGGCTCCACTACCGTGTCATTGTTCAAAAGCCAGCAAAAGCCAGCTTCTTTTCGTACCAGCACATGGCGCAGCGCCACGTTGTTACCGCCGGCAAAGCCCAAGTTCGCGCCGGCTTTTATCAGCGTGAGCAGGGGGGCGGCGGCGGGATCGCCACCGGCCTCGGCCACGGCGCGCGGGTATTCGGTATAGCCGACCTGCTGCTGGAGCGCCCACTCCCTGATCCGTGCCACGGAGTCGTCACGGGAGTCGTTGTCGCAGACCACGATCCGGAAATTGGCATAGGCAAGGCGCAGCAGGCTGTCCAGGCACTCCACCGTGTCGGTCCAGCAGTTCCAGTTGACCAGTATGATAGCGACACAGCTCACAAATAGATGCTCCAGACCACGCTAAGCACCCACAGCAGCCCCACGATAAAGAGCGCCCGGTCCTTCAGCAGGGACTCGGTCGGGTCCCCCCCGTCTCCGGTAGTGACCCGCAGGATGTAGCGCAGCAGCCCGAACAGGCAAAGGGGCACGCTGTACACCAGCCCCCCCCGGTTCAAGGTGTACATGGCGTAGGTGACGAGCGCGGCAGTCCCCGTCATGTACAGCGTGCCGTCCAGAAAACCGGCGGGGTACTGCGTCAGGCTCACCCGATGGGCTCCTGCCACCTCTCCCAAGGAGCGCGATTCGCTAAACCTTTTCCCGGTGCTGAGAAAGACCGCCAGCAAGAACACGGTCAAAAACAGCCAGGGCGAAATCGGCACGCGAAACAGCTCCCCGCCGGCCTGAAGACGGAGCAGAAATCCTGCGGAGATGCAGAAGATATCGACGATCGGCAGGTTTTTCAGGCCACAGGAATACGAAGCGGAAACGGCGGCATAGCCCAATACCAGCAGCGTGAACCGGAATGATGAGGCTGACCAGGCTGCCAGCACGAGACCGCCGAGCATCAAGGCCGCCCATAAGACGAGCGCGCCGGGAAAACCGATGGCGCCGGAGGGTATCGGGCGCAGACGCTTTACCGGGTGGTGCATGTCCCTGCCTCGATCCAGGAAGTCGTTCACTATGTACCCGGCGCTGGAAACCAGGCATAAAGCGACAAAGGGGAGCGCTCCTTTCGGGATGATCCCGGGCAGGAGGATCTGACCAGCCAGAAACGGCGGAAAGAAAAGCATCGCATTTTTCAGCCACTGGGTGGGCCGTAACAGGGCCAAGTACGCTAGTATCATTTTCGGGCTTCCAGCTTCAGTTGGTTGGTCCTGGCAGCGGCCTTGTAATACGCATCCACAGGCGCCTTAAGATATGCTTGACGAAAGAACTGGGCAGCACGCTCGGTATCCCCGGCCGCAACTGCTATCTGACCACTCCGGTACAGCCAGAAGGGATCCGGTTTCTTTTGGTAGAGCAAGCCTACGGTTTCCAGCAGATCGTACGCCACCCCCCCCCTTTGTGCAACGGGCAGCGACTCGAGCCTCTTACTGTCGGCGACGTACAGCACTTCCAGGAAGTCTGCCGGAGCGTCATTTTTGTTCTGATACTGCCGGAAAAAGTAGTCCCGGGCGGCAAGGTAGTCGTCCTTGGCAACCATGGTCGCCATGACATTCTTACGAATTAGCATCTTCATGGAGGGTCGTTTATTGAGCTGGTCAGCGGCAGCAAACGCGGCTGCTGCGCTATCATTTTGGCGGTGCAGCAGATACTGCCCTCCCAGCTCATTTCGTACCGAGCCGAAGCCGGGAGACTTTGACACAGCATCCTGATAAAACGCAAGCTTGTCTCGCCACAGCAAAGTTCTCTCGAAACTAACCACACCAGCTAGGCAGACAACGACCAGGATAAGCGGCGCTAAGCGGTTCAGGCTATCCGAGTGCAGCGAAAACAGCAAAGACGCCAAGCCAAGGCAGGCAAACGCCGTCGGCATGTACATGTAACGTTCCGCAAAAGGGGTCCAGGCGATCGGCTTGTTCGCCAGTATCAGGGCGGGAAGGATCATCAGGACCGAGAGGGCAAAGAAAAGGGTCGTGATACGTCGGACCGACAGTACCAGTGAAAAGGCGATGAATCCGGCGACGCCGAGCATACCGTAGCCTGGATTGACTGCGTCGATGGCAAAATTTAGGGGCAGCGGTAAAAGCAGTTTCTTCAGGTAGAAGCCGAAGGCGATGATCGAGGTGCGCCACCAGCCGGCGGCATTGACATGGTCGGAGGCCAAGAACCTCGCTACGCTTTGCACTCCGTTCGGCAAGGACCAGGGCACGGCCACCAAAACCACTATAACGAACGCGACAATAGAGCCGGCGGCAACCTTTTTTCTCCTATCGGGCGCAGCGGGCCAGGCGCGAAGGAGGAGCAACGAACCGGGCAGAAAAGCCACGGCAGCCTCCTTGGTCATGGCACCGAGGCAAAAAAGGAAACCGGCACAGACGGCATGGTGCCACTTCGCACCCTCGATCCAGCTGATCCAGAAAAAACAGGCCGACAGGAGAAAGACGGCGGCCAGGGCATCGGTCCTGCCGGAGATCCAGCTGACGACTTCCACGTTGAGCGGATGCAGGGCAAACAAAAGCGCCGCTAACACGGGGACAAGCGGAGACGGTTGCCGGAAGTGAACGGCTATTTTTCCGCCGATCAGGAAGACCAGGTATGTGTTCGCAAGATGCAGCAGCACGTTCTCCAAGTGCATGACGCTTGGTTCCATGCCCCACAGCCTGCTATCCAGATAGTACGACAACTGAACCAGCGGCCGGTAGTAGTAGTGGCTACCTCGGCCAGGGAGAAGAATATCGAGTAATGGTGGTGGGCTGGAAAACAGGGAGATTATGCCGGGGTCATCTATCGTGTGAATGCCGCTCGTCATTGCCGGGAAATAGACAGCAAAGATCACTGCAGCCAATACTACAGGAGCAAATAACGGATGCAGCAGGCTGTTATTTGGGCGCAACAATTTCAAGGAAGAAAGCCTCCATGTCTTTGCGCTTAGGAGCTATATTCTCGATCGACTGCTGCCTTGCGGCTGCCTGAAGGATGAATGCCTGCAGTCCGGATTTCTCCACGGACAGCTCCTCTCTTTGGCCGTCCGGATTCATCACCTGCACGGTGTAACCTTTCAGTCCGCGCTGCAGGATCGATTCAACGCTGTCAACGACCAGCAACTCGCCCTTGTTGATGACACCTACCCGGTCGCAGATTTTCTCCACATCATCCGTGATGTGGGTGCTGAAAAAGACGCTTTTCCCCCGCTGTTTCAGATCGAGGATGATCTCCTTTACCAAGGCACGACCGATGGGGTCCAGACCGCTCATCGGCTCGTCCAGGATATACAGGTCCGGGTCGTGGAGCAAGGCCTGGGCCAGCCCCAGTCGCTGCACCATCCCCTTGCTGTACCCGCGCATGGGCCGCTTGCGCGCCTCCCACAACTCAAGCAGCTTCAGCATCTCCTCTGAGCGCTGCTTAAGCAGCGCATTCGGCATGTCAAACACCCTGCCGACAAACTGCAGATACTCTTCGGCAGAGAGGTAGTCGTAAAAGGCGGGATTTTCCGGCAGGAACCCGACCCTTTTCCTCGCCTCAGGGCTGGCGATGTCCTGTCCCATGATGGTGGCCCGGCCAGACGTTGGTCGTATCAACCCCATGAGGCACTTTATGGTCGTGCTCTTGCCTGCCCCGTTCGGGCCTAGGAAGCCAAAGACCTCCCCCGGATCCAAGGCAAGGGAAATGCCGTTGAGCGCGACGACGGTTGCTCCCTTTTTCCCTTTGAACACCTTACCAAGCTCTGTGATCTCAATGGGCTGCATGATTCTTATCTCCTCCGACTCCGGCAAAGGCATATTTACTGGTGGTGGCTACTTTCCCATCGGGCTCCAGATAGAAGCTGCCGCCGTAGGGATCAACCGGTGGCGAGGTCAACAGTCCGGATTGCTGCAACTGTCCTATCGAGGCAGGCAGTGACCCGTGCTGCCGTTTGTAAAGGTCACGCGCCAGCTCCACTCGACGAGCTTCACGGAAGGCAGCGAGACGAACCTGGTAGGTTTTCTTCAGGCTGGGGTTGGTCTCGCCTTTCAGCAGAGCGCTGAGGTAGGCGATTGCCAGCTCGGTCTGCCCCGATTCCTGCAGGTAGCGCCCCGCCAGGTTCTTGTACAGGGGTTCACCGCTAAGTTCCGCCGCGCGTTTATACAATTCTGCCGCCTTGGCATAGTCCTTCAGGAAGAAGGCGTTGTTAAAGCCGGCGAAATAGGGCAGATACCAGTCCCAGGTGCGATACTTCATGCCGTAGTCGAGCAGGTCGTTTGCCACCTTGAACTGCTTGGCGTCCCAGGTGAGGAAGCCCTGGGCAAAGTAGTAGGCGTCCATGTTATAGGGGTCAAGCTGCACAGCACCGTGCAAAAGCCGGGACATACCTTGCAGGTCGGGCGGTTGCGCGACCACCCGATCCGGTAATTGCCCCACCACCCCCCCGAAGTAGATTAGCACCTTGATCACCAAAGACGCGGCTGCAAGTTCCTTCTGGTCCGCGCTCAGGGGCTTGATCAGCTTGATGCTGGGGACGAACCCGAGTTTTTCCTCGATCGGCTTGCGGGCCATATACGAGGTAAAAGGCCCTAGCAACGCAGCATAGAGCAGCAGTCCCGCAACCAACGCCGAGAGAGGAACGCGGTACCACCTCACTGCATCTCCCTCCGCGCCAGTACCAGCGCCGATCCGCCCAGAAGAACGGTCAGATAGACGACCCAGTAGAGCAAGGTAAGCGAGATTCCGCTGGAACTCAGTGGCAGACGGTAGATGGCGTTGACCTTCAGATTGAAGGCGCTCAGGTTGGGGAGCAGGTAATACACCAGGTTGCCGGCAGCAACAGCCGAGGGTCCCAGCAGGTCCGCCGAGGGGGAGTGCAGATAGTCATAGACCTGCTGCGAGGTCGAGCCGGCGAGGAAAACGGCTATTGTGCCGAAAACAGGAAGGAAAAAGGAGGTGCTGACGGTGGAGAACAGCATGGCAACGCCGACCAGCAGGACGTACTTGCACGCGTCGAGCAGCACAGCTGTGAATATGGTGCCCCACAGCAGGGGCCGTTCCGATGGGTAGATGATCGAAACGGTTTTTATCATGACGAAGGAGACGGCTCCCAGCAGCATTGCGGTCAGCACCAGAAACAGGGCCACCCCGAGGAAACGTCCCATGAGGTAGGCGGTGCGACTCAGCGGCAGGGATAAGACGCTGAACGTATAGCGGCGCTCGATATCTTTCCAAAGCGTGGTGCCGCCGAGGAACACCGACAAAAGCAGCAGGATGAACGAAATGAGCGACAACGAGAGAGTAATGGAAAGTTCGGCTACCTGGCGCATTGAGAGCGAGGCAGCGGGAAGGATCAGCAGAAACATCAAAGCGGTCACCATGATCCCGTGAAAAGCCCTATCACGGAAAATGCCCTTCAAGGTGATGCCGATAATCGTCTTCATACAGAAGGCTCCTGTTCGGATTCATGAATCGATGCATTCTATCGTGTGTACCACGCCTTGAAAACATAAAAAAGCGGGATGTCGAAACATCCCGCTTTTCGCACTTCTAAACTACGACAAACCCGATCAGTAGGAGGTCCAGCCAGTGCCGTCGAACGCAAAGGCAGACTGGTCATTGGTCGCGATGTCGTCAGCCATTGCCTGCGGGCAGGTTTTCGTCGCGGTCACCGGAGTAGCCTGTTTCCAGTAGATGTTGGTCTTCAGGTTCGTGGTGGCGAAGTTCTTCGAGCCTGAGGTGTGGCGGGCGGCCACGACGTAGCCAGTGCTGGTATGAGCGGTTGTGTCTGCGGCGAAGTTCACCTGGCCGAACACGCCGGTAGAGAACTTGATGAGCGGGGTAGGGGCGGCAGCTGCGGTCGTGTCAGTAGAGCCACCTTTGATCGAGGAACCACCGGTCGGAGTCGGCGTACCGGAAGCCAATACACCAGCGGCTGCATGGACAGTACCGGCAAAAGACAAAGTTAAAAGCATAAGGCTAAGAATTCTCTTCATAATATCCTCCAAGTTGTTTGTTTTGTCTTAATTGATCGTTACGGTGCGTAGTAGTAAGCAGCCGGATAGGTCTGGAAGTCGGCGTTGAAGGCTTCCATGCCCGTCTTCCAGTTCTTCAGGTCGGAGTTGGAGGCCGCATTGTAGGCCTTCTCACGGTATGCGGAGAACTGCGGGATTGCGATTGCGGCGAGGATACCGATAATCGCAACGACGATCAAAAGCTCGATGAGGGTGAAGCCTTTGGTGCTTCTGAGTTTACGTAACATGAATGTCTCCTTTTCTGTGGTGGCTAACTGTTTTTGATAAGGCCATGGGGTGACCAGATGGTCCGTTATGGGCAAAGCCACGAAACCTACAGCAAGTTGCGCGCCAAGGCGAGAGAGACGAACGACACCCATCAATTACCAACATTTACAGGAAAGGCTTCTGCATCTAGCCCCAGACGAGGGCCCAAAATGGACACCACAGGGAATCAAAAGTGACGTTTTTTGTCACGTCACTCGTCATCCATGCCGAATTTGGCCAGTCGGTAACGGAAGGAGCGGAAGGTCATGCCGAGAAGGGCCGCGGCCTTCTTTTTCACCCCGCCGCTCTTCTCGAGCGCCTGCACGAGGAGACGGCTCTCCAGGGTGTCGAGGTACGCCTGCAGGTCGAACCCTTCCTGGGGGATCTCCACCGGGTCGAGCGGCGTGGAGACCGGAACGAAGCTGCGCACCTTGGGCGGGAGGCAGTCGAGGGTGATCACCCGGCTCCCCAAAACCACGCAGCGCTCGACCAGGTTCTCCAGTTCGCGCACGTTCCCAGGGAAGGGGTAGTTCAAAAGGGCGCTGGCCGCGTCCTGGGCGACCATTTCGCCGCTGCCGGACCAGAGCGCGTATTTCTTGTAAAAGTGCTCCACCAGGGGAAGGATATCTTCGGCCCGCTCCCTTAAGGCCGGCATCCTCACCTGGACCACGTTCAGCCGGTAAAACAGGTCCTCGCGGAAGCTCCCCTCCAGCACCTGCTCCTCGAGGTTGCGGTTCGAGGCCGCCACGATCCGGACGTCGGCCTTGAGCGGGGCAGCCCCCCCCACCCTGCGGAACTCACGCTCCTGCAGCACCCGCAAGAGCTTGGCCTGCAACTGCAGGGGGACCTCGCCTATCTCGTCAAGAAAGAGGGTTCCTCCCTCGGCCTGCTCGAAAAGCCCCGGGCGATCGGCTATCGCGCCGGTGAAGGAGCCCTTGACGTGACCGAACAGCTCGCTTTCGATCAGGGTTTCGGGGATGGCCCCGCAGTTAACCGCGACGAAGCAGCTTTCCCGGCGCGGGCTGTTGTAGTGGACCGCCTTGGCCGCAAGCTCCTTGCCGGTACCGCTTTCGCCAAGGATCAGGATATTTGCCATGCTGTCCGCAACCTTGGCGATCAGGTCGTAGACGTCCCGCATCTGCTTGCTCTTGCCGACCAGCCCGCTGAAGCTGAAACGCTCCTGCACCTCGGCCTTCAGGCGCTGGTTCTCCTGGACCAGGGAGCGTTGCTGAAGGGCCTTGGCCACCAGGACCTTAACCTCTTCCACCTTGAAGGGCTTACCGATATAGTCGTACGCCCCAAGCTTCATCGCCTCGACCGCCTGTTCCGCGGTGCTGTAAGCGGTGATCATCAGGACGACCGTTTCGGGCGCGCGGCTTTTGATGCGGGAGAGCAGCTGGATGCCATCCAGGCCGGGCATGCTGACGTCCGAGATGATCAGGTCGTAGCTCCCCTGCTCCATCTGGCGCAGCGCCTCTTCGGCACTTTCCGCATGGTCCACCTGATACCCCTCGCCTTCCAGGAGGATCGACAGGAACTCCCTCATGCTCAGCTCATCGTCGACGACCAGAATCTTGATGTTCATACTACCTCACTTACCTTCCTACCTTTTTCCACTTTCCACGGGCCCCAGGTCACCGGGTCTCCGCTGGCAGGAGTACCGTCATGGTCGTTCCCTTGCCTTGGTAACTGGAGACGGTGATGCGCCCGCCGTGGGTCTCAACGATACGGTACACCGTGGCAAGCCCCAGGCCGGTGCCACCCTTTTTGGTCGTGAAGAACGGCTCGAACACCCGCGTCACGTCGGCCGGACTCATCCCCTGACCGTTGTCGATCACCCGGATGCGTACCGTATCCTGTTCTCCGGGCCCGCCTGCGCGCTGCCGGTCGGCCTCTATCCTGATGCGTCCCTTGCCCTCCATGGCCTCCGCACCGTTCACCACCAGGTTCCAAAAGACCTGCTTGCATTGGTCCTTGTCAAACAGTACGACGACGTGCTCCGGGATTCGGTTATCGATCGAGATACCCACCAGGCGCGGGTCCCGGGAGAGCAACGGGATCAGCTCGGCTATCACCCCCTTCAATTGCAGGGGTACCTTGGCAGGAGTCGCCGGCTTGGCGTAGACAAGGAACTCGCGCAGCAGGCCGTCCAGCCGGTCGGTCTCCCTCAGGATAATGGAGAAGAGCCGCTTGTCCTTGTCGTCGGCCCAGTCCCTGAGCGCCACCAGTTGCACCGAGCCGCTGATGGCAGCCAGCGGGTTGCGGATCTCGTGGGCCATCCGGGCCGAGAGCGCTCCCACCGCAGCGAGTTCGTCGGCGCGCTTCAGTTCCCCAGCCATCCGCTTGATCTGGGTCAGGTCGTGCAGGTCGAGCATCGCCCCGGCTGGTTGTCCGTCCTTGCCGGTAAGCGGGACCGACTTGAAGGACAAAAGCATCTGTTCGCCGCTCGGCCCCAGATGTTCGAACTCCCCCTGGGTGACACCGAAAAGCTCGCGCACCTGGTCGGCGAGCCCCGGAAACACCTCCCCCAGCTCACGGTCGTAGGCTTCCCGCTGTGAAACGCCGGTCAGCTGCTCCGCGTAGCGATTGAAGACCCGGATGCGCGCCTCGGGGTTGAGAGTCACCAAGCCGCTCTCGATGGTGGAGACGATGGAGCTGTTCAGGCGCTCCATCTCCTCGTAGTCGATCTCCTTCTCCTGTAGTGCGCTCTCGCTGCGCCGGGCCCGCTCGGCCAGACTGCCGGCGAGAAACGCGGTCAGGAAGAACGAGGCGCAGTAGAGGAAGATCAGGTAGAAGATGTAGCCGGCGCCGTAGGATTGGGCCGGCAGTGGGCTCAACCCCAGGGGTGCCAGTTTCCCGTAGAACTGGAAGTCGAGGATGGCACCATAGAAAATGACGCAGAGCGAGGCGGTGTAGTAGGCCTCGGAGCGGGATAAAAGGACGCTCGCGCTGACGATGGACAGGAAGTAGAGGAACGCGTAGGGGGAATTGACCCCGCCGGTCACCAGGATCAGCGTGGTCACCAGCAGGAGGTCCCAGACGATCTGGGAGTAGCTTAAGGCCCGCAGTTGCCGCGTGGTGGACTTTAGTACCGCATAGGAGACCAGCGAGAAGAGATAGGTAGCCAGCACCAGCCGGGCCACCGCCGAGCGAGCCCCCTCGGCCATGGTGTCTTGGGTGCGCAGATCGAAAAACAGGGTGGTGGCGAGGAACGCCGAGACTACCACCACCCTGAGCAGGATAAACCAGCCGATCCGTTTGCGGTCGACCATCCAGTTAACCGCCAACGGCGCCCGCCAGTTTGAAGATCGGCAGGTACATTGCAATGACCAGTCCGCCGACCGTGGTCCCCAGGAACACCATGAGCAACGGTTCCATCATGGCGGTCATGGCTCCTACCGCGTCATCCACCTCGTCGTCATAGAAGTCGGCGATCTTGTTCAGCATGGCGTCCATGGCACCGGTCGCCTCACCGACCGAGATCATCTGCACCACCATGGGAGGGAAAACTCCGCACTCGGCCAGCGGCTCGGCAATGGTCTTACCCTCGGATATCGACTGGCGCACCTTGTAGATGGCCTCCTCGACGATCTTGTTGCCGGCGGTCTTGGCGACGATCTCCAACCCGTCCATGATGGGGACGCCGGAACTGATCATGGTCCCTAGGGTACGGGTGAACTTGGCGACGGCAACCTTGCGCACCAGCGGCCCCACGATGGGCGCCTTGAGGGCGAAAGCGTCGATCTGCTTGCGCCCCTTGGGGGTCTGGTAGTACTTGCCGAAGGCGTACTTGATGCCGAAGATGGCCGCGATGATCACCACGATGTACTTGGTCAGGAAATTACTGATGCCGATGACTATTTTGGTCGGCATCGGGAGTTCACCACCGAACTCCGTGAACATCTTCGCGAAGGTCGGGATGACGAAGACCAGGATGACGCCGACGACCACCACGGCTATGGTCAAGATGGTGATCGGGTAGACCATGGCGCCTTTCACCTGCTTGGC
>Ga0079306_1001145_pt1 | contig 18910 bp, 11 predicted proteins | sample Methanotroph_Enr_FD_79181 | JGI IMG/M metagenome (GOLD analysis project Ga0079306, IMG submission 79181) | Enriched soil microbial communities from Old Woman Creek wetland in Ohio, USA - Methanotroph_Enrichment_5 | ecosystem: Environmental > Terrestrial > Soil > Wetlands | place: USA: Ohio...
ATAGTTAAGATCGATGAAGAAAAATGCAACGGCTGCGGAGATTGCGTGACGGCTTGCGCCGAAGGCGCTATCGCGATAATCGAAGGCAAAGCAAAGCTTATCAGCGAAACATATTGCGACGGGCTGGGGGCGTGTTTGGGACACTGCCCGAAGGATGCGATCAAAATTGAGCAGCGGGAATCCGCCGAGTTTAACGAAGAAGCGGTAAAGAAGCATCTGGCCAAGTCGGCTGCTCCGGCAGCGAGGCGCTTTGCGGGCGAACACGGCGGCGGATGTCCTTCGATGATCGCCAGGACGTTTGAGCAAAAGCCTGCACGCAAATGTGATTGCAACGATTCGGAATCTGCGCCGGCTAAATCAACACTTGGCAACTGGCCTGTGCAGATAAAACTGGTTTCGCCAAACGCGCCATTCCTGAAGGACGCGGATGTGCTCCTTGCAGGTGACTGCGTACCTTTCGCGATGCCGGATTTCCACAGCAAAGTGCTCGCGGGCAAAACGCTGCTTGTGGGCTGTCCAAAACTCGATGACGGGCAGTTCTATATTGATAAATTGTCGGAGATATTCAAAGACAACGAAATAAAATCCTTAACCGTGATACACATGGAAGTACCTTGCTGCTTTGGCCTTCGGCGAATTGCCGAAATGGCAATGGAGCGCGCGGGCAAGGAGATAAATATAATCGATGTCACGGTGAGTTTAGAGGGAAAGGAAGTTCTTTAAGAGTAATAATAATTATCAATAATAAATAATCAAATACTAGTACAAGGTCTTATGACGGCCGAGGTTGGCGCCTTGCTTCAAGAGTTCATCCTGGACGTCTTCAAAATTTACATGCCTGGGGGCAAGTTGAGTCTGGGCAGCAATTGCGGCGCAGGTTCCGGCGGCTTGGCCGGTCGCCATCGCAGTTGGCATGCACCTGAATGATGAATGGGCCTGGTGTGTGCCGGAAATACAACGGCCGGCGATGAGCAGGCTTTCTATTTTTTGCGGGATAAGACAGCGAAGGGGTATATCATAGGATTCACCTGGCGGAAGATTTTTCATGATCGTTCCTTTTCCCAATGGGTTGTGGATATCGATCGGATATGCACAGCGGGCAATTACATCTTCAAATTTTCGAGCTTCCAGGACATCATGCGTTGTAAGTTTATACAAGCCCATTATACGGCGACTCTCACGCACCCCGACTGTTGTGCCGCTCTGAAGGATATAACTTTTTTCAAAACCCGGTACATAGCGCTTAAGAAACGTAACGATCTGCCTCATCTGGTGACGCCCGACGATCTCGGCTTTGGTAAGGTCCCACACATCAGTTCCGAGCACTTCAATTATGCGGGTTGAGTTTACGGCGATTTCCTTTTTGCGGGGAGTGCCAAAGAAAAGAATGTTTTCGCGTCCCAGGTCAAGCTCGCCTGCCTGGTGTGCTTTTTTAACGAGGTCCCACAAGCCGTGAACGCCGGACCACTGGCTCGGGTGTGCTATGGCATACGCTGCGAATGCCTGTCTTTCAAATTCGCCCATGCGGAACATTAAAGTCATAGGCTGTACTTTGCCGTCCTCTATACGACCCACCTCGAAAGGCGCTCCCGCGCGGGCGGCGATATCGCCGTCACCGGTACAATCAATTACAATTTTAGCATTCACAACGACCGGTCCGGACTTGGTTTCAAATACCACGCCTTTGACACTGCCGTCGCAGAGAGCATCCGAAGCGAAGGCATGGAATAAGAGAGAAACATTATGTTCTTCGAGCATATCAAGCGCGACGATCTTGAATATCTCCGGATCGAATGTTGTAACATAACCCGTATCAAAACACGGTTCCACAGCGCCGCCGCGAGCCACCAGCCGTAATACAAATTCCTGGGCAATGCCCCCGACAACGGGATCACCATGCCCGTGGTCGGTTGGGAACAAAGTTGCCGCCCCGGGTTTTTCTGAGACGGGTATCTGGGTGAAATAGGACATCCATGGAATAACCAGCGCAGCTGTCGCGTTTCCGCCTACAAAACCATACTGTTCGGTAAGTATAACTTTTGCGCCGCACCTCGAGGCAGCTATCGCCGCGCCAAGACCGGCGGGCCCGGCCCCGACAACAAGCACATCCGTATCGCCAGCCACAATTGCTTTTCTGGATGGAATAGTTATCGTATTAGGATTTTGCGGCCTGGGCAAGGCAGGCATTTCATTTCCCCCTGGGCACAATACTTTTTCGTCTGAAACCGGACATGATGAATTCTACGACCAGTTCATTAGTCTGTGCTGCACGTTTTTTAAGTCCTGGCAGGAGGCGGACGATATTTGCGCGTACACTTTTTTGTTTATCCCAGGCTGTATCGATGTAAGCTATTAGTCGGCCGGCATTGACCAGGTGTAAAGGTGGAGTATCCATTTTTAGATCTTCAAGAAAACCGCCCACCTTCGACGCATAAGGCAGCGCTACAAAAGGAACTTGCTGCAAAGCGGCAAAAATTAGAAAATGTAGCCGCATACCGACCGCAAAAGAAAAATTCTCCATAAGGCCCAGTATCTGGCCGGAAGTGTATTCCCCTTTGAGTACCGTAGCGTGCTGCGGACGAAGCATCTGCGAAATAACCGCATGGGCATGCTGGAGGTCTCGCATATTCCGCTCCATCGGCACAAAAACAACTTCTGCACGGAAACGGTCGACCATGTAATCAGCGGCGTTGGCAAGCAGAGCGTGATAATGCTCTGTGGATATATCCGGTGAGGCTGGGCCAGGCTCGCGAACTGACATGCCAACGAGAGTTTTTGATCCTTCGATGTGCTCGCGCTTTAGGGCTTCCTGCGGAAGTGGCTGGGGTTCAAGCAGCAGCGCGGGGTCTGCGGTGACGATGATTTCCTGCACGATGCCCAGTTCTTCTAACAGTGCCCTTGCGTTACGGTCGCGCACAGTTATGAGAGAGACCTGATTGAGCAGATCTCGAACAAGTGCCTGGTTTGTGGGATCATGCAGCGGGCCTGCGGAAATAGCGTAAATGATTACCGGAATATGTTTTTCGATCGCAAGAGATACTTCGCGAAGAAAATTCTTGGTTTCTGAATCAAAAAGTATACCGCCGCCGCCAAGTATCAAAAGGTCCAGCTGGCTTACGATCTCTGCGGATTCAGCCCTGCTGATCTTACGCACAGGTATAGCTTTCTCTACTTTATGTCGGGCCAGGGTGTCTTTGGGGTCTCGTGAGAACACGGTTATTTCCAGGTCGAGGGCTTTTCTAAGCTGGACTACCATCGATTCTAGAATTGCCTCATCGCCGAGATTGTAACCTCCATACGACCCGCTGATACCTACCCTGATGACAGGATTGCGTTTGGCCATATATCCCCCCTTGGACGAAAAAGTGCAACAAATCGAGCATAGCAAATCATCCATCATCGGGCAAATAAATAGCGCTTGGGTAATCCTTTGTGTTTATCGGACCATGGTTAAATTAAATATCGTTTTGGTTAAGGCCCACCCTCCTGTTGTCGATAGAAAAGTGTCGGATAGCGCGAAAGTGTCGCGTAAAATTTAGTAACATGCAAAAGACAGGGAAGATTATGCAAAAGGTTCGCAGCTTTACGGTGTTGCCCTCGTTGCCGGAACCGTTGAAGGAACTTAAGACGTTAGCCATGAACATGTACTGGTCATGGAATTCGGAATTTATCGAATTGTTCAGACGCATAGATACCAATTTGTGGGAAACATGTGCGCACAATCCGATGAAACTCCTCGGCACGGTATCGCAGGCAAGGCTTGATGACCTTGCGGATAACGAAGGGTTCATTTGCCAGCTCCAAAGGTGCTCGCAGAAATTAAGCGAACATCTCGCTGCCCCCAACTGGTTTGAGAAAGTCTATTCAAAGAACTCAAAGCCGGTGATCGCATATTTCAGCGCGGAGTTCGGCATACATGAAGCTCTGCCGATATATTCCGGTGGCCTTGGCATATTGGCCGGCGATCATTTGAAGAGCGCTTCCGATCTTGGCGTGCCCCTGGTTGGAATAGGACTGCTTTATCAAAAGGGATATTTCAGGCAGTACCTTAACACCGACGGCTGGCAGCAGGAATCATATACCGAAAACGATTTTTACAACATGCCTATTGAACTTATTCGCAAGAAGAATTCGAGCAGGGCTCTTACAATTTCAGTACAGTTCCCCAACAGGTGCGTAACGGCCCAGATATGGGCGGCGACAGTCGGCAGGGTCAAGCTTTACCTCATCGACACCAATGTCAATTGCAACAGCGCATCCGACAGGATGATAACATCGACGCTTTATGGCGGCGATACAGAAATGAGAATACAGCAGGAGATCATGCTTGGTATCGGCGGCCTCAAGGCGCTGATGGCAATGGAACTTGAGCCGACAGTGTGTCACATGAACGAAGGACACGCGGCATTTATGGCCCTTGAACGCATACGTCAGCTCAGGTCTTCAAAGAACATGACCTTCGAGGAGGCGGTCGAAGCTACAAAGGCCGGCAACGTCTTTACGATACACACACCCGTCAAGGCGGGCAACGATGAATTCACGGTCGAAATGATGGACCGTTATTTCGGATCGTATTTCTCAAACCTTGGCATCAACCGCAAGCAGTTCCTGGCTCTGGGCCGATTCAATCCGGAAGATGAACTTGAAACATTCAAGATGCCGGTATTGGCACTCAAGCTCGCAGCCTATCGCAACGGCGTAAGCGAACTCCACGGTGACGTTTCGCGAAGCATGTGGGCGCAGCTCTGGCCCGATGTGCCCACCAACGAAGTGCCTATCAAGTCCGTCACAAACGGCATTCACGCCAAGACATGGTTAAGCGGCGAGCTTGATTCGCTGTATGAAAGATATCTCGGCTCAAATTATGCGGACGAGATCGTAGATAAATCCATCTGGAAGCATACCGACCAGATACCGGACGAGGAACTTTGGCGCACACATCAGCGCGGCAAGGAAAAACTTGTTGCGTTCGCAAGAAAGCGTCTCAAAGCACAGATGATGCGCAGAGGGTCATTCCACACTGAACTGGGCTGGGCCGAAGAAGTGCTCGACCCGGAGGCATTGACAATAGGTTTCGCGCGGCGCTTCGCAACATATAAACGCGGCAACCTGTTGCTCAAAGATACCAAGCGGCTTATCAAGATGCTAACCGATACCAATAAGCCCGTACAGTTCATCTTCGCTGGCAAGGCGCATCCTCGTGATGCCGAAGGCAAGGAGATTATCAGGCAGATAATTCACTTCGCCGCGCAGAACAACATCCGCCGCAAACTGGTGTTCCTTGAGGATTACGATATCGACATCGCCCGCCACATGGTGCAGGGCGTGGATATCTGGCTCAACAATCCCCGTAGACCCATGGAAGCAAGCGGTACCAGCGGCATGAAGGCTGCCCTTAACGGTGTCCTCAACATCTCGACGTTGGACGGTTGGTGGTGCGAAGGATATGCTCCGGATGGCGGCTGGGTGATCGGCGCCGGTGAATCTTATAACGATACTGAATACGGCGATTCGGTTGAATCGCAGGCACTTTATAATCTGCTTGAGAACGAGGTAATACCGCTGTTCTACACAAGGTCCGCGGATAATTTGCCACGGGCATGGATATACCGCGTCAAGACGTCGATCAAGTGGATCGCTCCGCAGTTCAATACGCACCGCATGGTGGCCGAATATACTCGCAAGTTCTATAATTCGGCGGCATCGAGATGGCGTTACCTTACGGCCTCAGCTATGGCGCGGGCACGGGCACTTTCGATGTGGAAATCAAATATCAAGAACGCCTGGCATGAGCTGGCGATCAAAGATGTAAACGTGCAGGCCGATGAAGCGGTAACTGAAGGCAGCGAGGTGATCAAGCAGCCACAGGTCGAAGTAGGCACGGAGCTGAAGATATCCGCGCTGGTTCGCCTCGGCAAGCTGCGGCCAGAGGATGTCTCGGTTGAGATATACTATGGCACCGTGGATTCGTGGGGCAATATAAAGGATGGCTCACCTTCGCGTATGAACTACGACAAGGTTGGCTCAAATGACGGAGAGCATTTCTTCGTCGGCTCGATACCATGCAAGATCAGCGGACAGCATGGCTTTGCGATAAGAGTGCTGCCAAGGAACGAAGACCTCGTCGATCCTTACGAGCCAGGCCTGATACTCTGGGAAAACGCGTGCAGCTAACGTGACGCATATATGTAGAAAAGCCCGGCCTAAAAACCGGGTTTTTTTTGTAACATTTTTTGCCAAATGTAGCACAAGCGCATCGCTTGTGTTCTTCTTCTGTGGCATGGTCTAGCGCAGCTGTGGGTATGCCTTGATCTTCTAATCTGTGTTAATCCGCGAAATCAGTGATTAACTTTCTTCTCTTCCCTTCTCTCTCCTCTCAGCGCTAAACCCTGAACCCTGCTCTAAAACCTCAGCATCTCCAGCGGCAAAAAATCTATATTGGTAAGCCCGGCTTTTTTCATTCGGTTCATCAAAGCCGATGTGGCAATATAGTACCGCGGAAAATCGGGTAACACAAACAATGCCGAACCATCCCATGTCGAGTGATCAAAATAAAAACCTTCCATTCCCATCAGCGACGGCGGCCTTTTTTTATCGATCTGCATATATCTTGCTTTTGATCTTACCGGATCAAAACCGTCCGCGCGGCCCATGCAGATAACACCTTTATATTCATGCTCCGTTTTTAAACCGCTTACTGCGACATCATAGGTCTCAATTCGCACACTGCCCTCCCAGACATCAAGAACGCGCTGTGAAACGATAAGCAGATTATGGCTGTTCCACAGAAAATCTCCTGCATCCTTGCCCGTGTCGATCTCGACATTCACCACGCCTTTAAAACCAAGCTGAGGATCCCATAGATAAACATAATCCGACTCTTCAAGATACACCTGGCCCCAGTAGTACTTGTGTCTGCTGTATGTGTTGAGAAGATCATCTGTCGTGAGGTAATAAAATTGTTGCGCTTCTGTTTTCATTTTATAACCCTGCCATATCTATTGCGTTTGATATTATTTCCAATGCGCTTGGTGAATTCGCGAAGAATCCCCGCCAGGCCACGTTATAACCCGCGCGATGAATTGCGATATGCGCACCTTCATCCATTAGCCTGGTGAACCAGGGATGATCTATCGAAAGGCCGTATTCCTTGAGAGCTTTGTTCGCGATCGCCCGAAATTCCTGCGGCACAATATGATGAACCTCGCCCTTTGCTTTTGTACCTATCTTGGCCAAAAGCTTGCTTCGGTAATTCGATCTTGTATAGCTGCCCATATTTTCCCGCATTACTTTGAGCGTGTTTGCGAAGTGCCGCTGATTTATTTCGGTTATGTAGCGCCTCGCCCAGTTGAGCGCACCAACACTGCGTTTTGCCTCTCGCGCGCGGATGTCGGCAGAACTTATTATCCCGCCGAAAAGACCCAGCGGGTCTGTGCGATTTAGCGGATCATCAAAGCAGTATAGCACCGGATGAAAGCTGGCCGGCTCGAGAAGATCCGGCTTGAGAGAATCAGCGGTTGTGAAACCAAACATCTGCGGATCGTAATAGCGGGCTTGGCAGTAATACTTGCCGATATCGGAATCATAAAAATATCCCGCGAAACGAATGTCACAATCGATTTGCCCAGGCGCGCCGACCACGTTGCCCCAGGAATCATAATTGCATGCCGATACGATCTCAGCATCCGAATTTACCAATGCACGAACACTGCAAAGACGGTCCGTTAAAACAAAGAGAGGCGATGATAAAGTTGATCCGTTGTACTGAACAATCAGCCTGTCATTTGCCCAGATGTACGATTTACTTATCGTCTGCGAATCGCCGAGGATCATAACTACCCTGGCGGGAGATGAATGTGCGTCATAAATGTAATAATTATTCCCCCTGCTTACGCGCGGCCCATCGGGGCTGTAACGTGATATCTCACTGGTGCCGTTCTGCCAGCAATTTTTTATAAAGCCCTCCCAGGTGTAATCTATCGCGAACTGATCGACCTGCGATGCGCTCACAAAAGATGACCGGGCGCAAAGATTCTCATCCCATTCAACTGCCCTGCCGTTTGAGTCTGCCACGAGCTGATCACCATTGTAAGAATACGTTCTGGGCTCTAAACCAGATTTTGCCAGCAGGTTGCCTGCATTATCCCAGGTGTATGAGATATCTTCATCGCCTGTTTCATTCGTGAGCCGCGAAAGCATATCATAGCCGTACGACTTATTCACCGCCCCGCCCGCACAGGTTTGATTAGATGCGTGCAAACGGTTCAAGCCGTCATAAGAATACGCAACGGCAAAATTTACGCTCGAAGGCGATACGCTCACGTTAGTAAGATTGTCATCGCGGTTATAGCTGTAATTAACATCCATTACTTCACCGCCGAAAAGCGAATTGGACAAATTAAAGCGGGTCTGCTTGACGCGTGAGTTTTTATCATATATAAAACTCGCCGGCATCGAAAAGGTATTTGGCATGAAAATATTTACAAGCCTGCAAGCCTCATCATACTCATACATAATTTCATATATTGGCTCGCTGCCCCCTGGCCCAAAAATGCGGATATTTCCAGGCTTGTCGTCTGCGGCGTACGAGTACGATGTTACAAAACCCTGTTGGTCCCTGGCCTCAATAAGCCGGTCAAGCGGGTCGTAAGAATATTCAATGCGGGATGATCCCCCAATGTTTTCGGATTCCGTTCTGAGATCTCTCGTGCGGGTCTTTCGCGCGAAACTGTCGTATTCGTGCAAAACGTATCCGCCATCTGGATAATCTGTGCGGATGCAATTTCCACAGCCATCATACTGGTAGGATATCCACCGCAAATTATTTTCATTATCGAACAAAGCCCGCGAACCGATAGTTCCATCGACGTTGTAATTGGCAACTTTTACCGCGCCGGATGGATAGAGTATCTTGATCCAGTTTCCCATCGCGTCTGTGCGGATGAATGTATCTTTGCCCGCGGCATCGGTTATACGGATATTATAAATTTCGCCGTCATGATAAAAACCCGTATCGAAATATTCATAAGAAGTTACCGCGTATCGCGCCATATCGATTTGCTGTGTGATCCTGATAACTCGCCGCCTGCCGTCATACTCTAATTGTTTTTTCGCGAGCACCGAGCCATCATGATCATAAGATGTAACAGTCTTTTCAAGTCCATTGGCATAATATTCATATTTAGTTTTGACCTGTCCCGCTAAATTAGCATCGGTCTGTGAAAAATATTCCGCTATTTTGTGCCCCGCCAGATCATAGTCATAGCGGGTTATTGATCTGTTGGGATCAATTTCACAAACACAGTTTCCGCTCGCGTCATAGCCATATAATGTAGCAAGAGCAACCGAACCCGGCGCAACAATGTTTTCGATCCTGCGACCAAGAATATCATATTTATCAAGCGATTCATTATCCCCCATCATATCCCCGCTCACCTGCCTGGACGTGGCGGATCCTGATGCAGTGTAACTCTGCCGTACCGATTTGAGCAGCGTCATATCGTCGTAGTCGTAATGATCCGTTTTGATCAGGCGCGACATGCTGTTATACGCGTATTTAATAACGAAATCGTTCGCGTCGCGGTTTACTCGCCGCTCCTGAATTTTAAGACCGCGCTGATCATAGCTGTATTCTATCCGCCCGCCGTCATCATAGAGCTTGACCATCGGCGCATTACCGCGTGTATAACTGGTTCTTACCGTACCGGATGAAAGCAGCCGCTCAAACGTCTTATTCGACCGGCTGTCGAATCCAGCTAGCGTAAACCCAAGCTGCGCCGCGCCGTCATAAGCTGATGGCACAAATTCACCGTTGCTCTTTCCCATGCACTGTGGATCTTCGTACAAAGCGGTTTTGTAACAGTTGCCGAAATCGTCAAGCCAGTATCTTGTAACCAGCCCGCCAGCCGATGCCTCAAGACACAACCTGCCCAGGCCGTCATAATAGTATCGCTTGACCGGCTGCGATTCGCTGCCCTGCAGCACTTTTTCAAACACTTTATTGCCCAGCGCATCATATTCGTAAATGGTAACAAAATTATTCGGATCGATCTTTTTGCTGACAAGCCCGTTTGCCAAATATTCAAACTTCGTAGAAGCCCATATTGCGTTGGGTTCACCTGCCGCGCCCGATATGAGATCCTTTTGCCCTATCATGTATTTGCCGTATTCATCCGCTTGGCCGCTGGCATCTCCGTAAACATATCGCGTCTGGACTCGCTCACCCCTGCCGCTTAATTCTGTAAAGCCGGTTTTGCAAATTTGGTCGCTGTAATCTGGATGATATGCAAACAGTTCGTCAATATAATCTGTCGCATTAACATAAACGCGTTTTTCAACAGCATCACCGAACTCATTGTAAACGACCTTCGTCCTGCGTTTGAACCCGTCGAATTTTTCCGTTATATCCGTGGGCTTGAGAGGATTCCTCGCATCAGCAAAAATGCAGTTGGAATCGATTGCCGAACAGCCATCGGCTGTTATTATCTTCGCCTCCACCGCTGCGCCGTTTTCATTCTGTATTGTGATCTCATCCTTGTAAGGCGTGGTTTCCGTTGTTTTAAGCCACCAGGCCCCGCCCGCACCTGCTGGCCGAAAAAATTCATAACTATATTTCGTTTCCAGCCAAAGCCCAGCGTCTACAAAATCCCTCCTCGCCTTCACCCTTGAAAATTCATCATAGTCTATCTCGATCGAGGCTTTTGAAATATCCTCGTCGTACGAAATACGCCTTACCAGTGCATTCGGATCATATTGATACTGTACGACCTGCTCCATCACCCTTGCCGCATCATACACTCCGTTCGCATCGACTCCGCGGCCCCGCTTTATTACCTTATAGATCGAAGCCTGATCATCCCACACATAATCAACCCGCAGCCGTGTCTGCCCTTCGCTTACAAGCCTGGCCTGCGTATAAAATCCATCTTCGTCGAGATCAAGCTCTATCGTCGCGCTGGGGCACGTCATCCTGGTGATTGCTTTTTTCTGGCTGTCCCATGTAAAATCGATCTCGTTACCGAAACGATCCTTCACCGCCGCCAGATTCGCGTTTACACAGAACCCTATCTCGCCAAATGGCCCCGCCGCCTCGATACTCGGATTCTCCACGCAAAAGAACTGCTCCGTCCCGTCACGGTCCTTAACCACATATTCTATTCGGCTTATCTGCCCGCCGCCGTCATCGAAGCTTGTTCGTTCGAGCGTTTGCCCCGTATCACTGTTAGGCCATGGCTTATAACTCGCTGTCGCCGATGACATATAACCGCCCGCGCGCCTAAAGAGCTGCGCTCGCCCATCCGCCCATGTCACCCACACATCCCCAAAACCCAGCAGCGACCCGTCCCATGATGGCACTTCAAACACCCCGCCAGGCTCGATCGTATAATAAAACCGCGCGTCTTCTGTTAGCGTTACATGATATGAATGCGAAAAACCGTTCGCGAATGGCTTTGTATAAAAACGCCTCGCACTGTTATAAACCCGTGTAAGCTCAAACTCCGCTCCGCCAGGCCACGCAACCTGGATATCCGGTTTCTCCTGGTGAACAAATGAATTTGACTTGAAATCCCCAACCACTGAAAACCGCTTGAATAACTGCTGCCCTTCGTAATCCGCCGTGACTATCTGCACACCCTCCGGGCACGAAAGATGATCATCAAAAATTGCTATCGCCAAAAAGTAATACCCGTTAGGGATCGCCGATGTATCCCAGTAGCCAAGAATTGAATTTGTTACTACCTCAGTGCCGCTATCCGCCACCGTCCAGTTATAAGGCTCATTGGGATTTAGATCCGCCGGGCAGACCAATATCTGGTACTTGCCGAAATTTTCACACCACGCTGATCCGACTACCGAAACCTTGCCCCGTATGAGATCCTCCCTGCACGCGCATGGAGAACTTATGATCGCATGATTATTACCCTGCTCATCAGTAACCGACATCTTATCTAATATAAGGTAATCATCTTGCGCCGCTTGAAATATGATCTGGCCCAAACCCGCCGGACTCGATGCAAAGCTTGTTGTATCTACCACCGCACCATCATAAAATATCGAGCAGCTCCCCGCCGCCCAGTCCACATCCAGCAGTACATCCCCATAATCATACGACCATGTTGCTGCCGTCGGCGCAAAACCCCCGCCTTCGTAAACATAAATAAAACCGTCCGCATCGAATCTGATCCCAGCCGCTACGCCCGCCCCACTGTAAACGAGCATTTGCGAATCTGTCCCCGGCGATAGCCTGCCTCTTATGAACCTGTGATTAATGCCCGCATCTGTAAATAACTTAACAACCGACGCCCCCGCCTCGATGCGGACATAATTATACATCCCCCCCGACCACCCAGTCCCCCGCCGTTTGGTCCCAAACATAATAGACCTCTTCATTTACATCCGCCACCCCAGCCGGTACCTGCCACCCTTGTTGATAATCCAGCGGCCCAAGAATAAAGCCGTTCATCGCCTCAAAAGAAGTGGAATATGGCAGCGTATGCGCGTAATACTGACTGCAGTTTACTTCCCCCAGCCACTCGCCTGCCAGCAATGCCAAATCCCGATTGTCCGTTTCACCGCTGTTGTCGATATCACCCACCGAAGCCTGGCCATACCCCCCCGCCAAAACGGCATAATCCCGAAGGTTTACATATCCATCGCCGTTTAGGTCCTTGCACCGGTTTAAGCCATACGCTAATTCGACCAGAAACAAAACGAAGCAAAACCACCATCTTCCTGACAGCATATCTCCTCCTTTTGGTTCGGGTAACCGGATTTAACCGATAAGGTAGAGTGCCTTCAATAAAATCCCCCCACCGGTGTCAGCTACTGTCACCGGCTGCTCAGATTCTTGCTCCGCAACCAGCATTTTGCTCTTTAAAGCCCTGTCCTCCTTTATCTGCCATTCCCGCGCAGTTCTTGTGGCACGGTCTAGCGCAGCTAGGCCGTGTTTTTTGTATTGCGATCTCTTGCCCACCATTTGCTAACCCGAAAATGTATATTTATCTGTGTTGCCGCTTTTTTATCTCAACCCTGAACGCTTTCCCGCGCAGGCGGGGATTACAAGCACGAGTCTTAAAGTTTGAAAACTTTGGATTTGAAAATTTAGTGTTTGTTTCGAAATTCGTGCTTAGTGCTTTCTTAGCTTGCGTAGTATGGGCAAAATTTTGTCTTATCGGACTTACGCCCGCTTCAGGGAATAACCGATTTATCTTTATGCAATATGCAGGCAATCTTTTCACTATTCCCAAAGCATGAAATAATGGCTCAACATGACCGGAAAAATATGCAAACTTGAACAATTTTCCGCTTTTTAGGGAGGCTTTGAAGCTTTATTTATCAACATTTGCCATCCGGCCAACGCCATATCCCATAGAGGCGACTGCAGAGCTACCAATATGTACGACATCAGAGGAAAAGGGCCTGATATGCGGTATATTGTGAATCTTGCGGACGGCGTGATACATGATGTGAAGAACGCAAAACAATCCTGCTGCGTCGACAAAGAGCTTATGTGCGTATGGGCTCGCTTCCAGTTCCTCAAGACAGCGATTTCAGCTGGCTTTGAGCCTTGCCCATGCTGCATACAGGATAAGATTATCAAAGGCATCCTCGTTGGCCGCACAGACCATTGATCTCTAAAGACTCTTGATAGGGACCGGATTAGACATTAGGGTCAGTGTTGGTTCGAATAGCCCAATTGGCCACCTTGGCTTTATCTATTCGACGCACATGCTGCGTGCCCAACTCCAACAAATACAGCCAATCATTTTCGATGAACAGGATACGGCTGGCATCGGGCGACAATTGCGGACATCTAATGACATTGCGCGTCTCCCGGAGAGTCGCAACCTTTCCGCTTGCAGAATCGAGCAGTTTTAGATACCGCAGTTGCGATCTCACCAGCCCTCCTTTGCCGGTGAACTCAACATAGACAACGAACCGCCCTTGAGGATCAGCATGAGGCCAGTAATAGCTAGCTGGGGTTCGGTAACATGTCAGGTCAGGATAAGTTGGGAGGTGCTTTAAGACTACTCGGCCAGCCAGTACCATATCTCCATTTTCTATGCGTACCTTGGAAGCAGGCTGGCCATCAAACGGAACTCCGGCGGCCAAATTAGAACAAACTGGGGTAATTTCTTTTGAGGTGCGCAGATGGCCGTTTGGATCAAACCTTTGCTCTATCGCATAGATTGAATTCTTGCCGCTTATGCGGTCGATAAGAAGAACTTGCCGGTATAAATAAAAATCAACCTCGTCCCATCTGCTTGTAGTGAACCTGGTTGCCCATGACTGCCCAACCTTCTGGGAATATCTGCCATCAGCGGCAAAGGAAAGAGATTCAACTGTGTGAAAAATGAATGTATCATTATTGAGTATCATCAGCGGCAACGATGTATCGTAGTTCATCGGCGCGTTTAGCCCTTTGATAAGCCGCCGAACACCGCCACCTGAGACCGGCAGCACACTTGCACACTCATCGCCAGCATAATCGTTCGCATCACCATTCAACTCGAAAGCAAAGATGCCATCCTGTTCGTTCGCATATAGAATATCTGTCTTAAGCAGGTCATCCTTACCGAAAGAACTATCAAGAGACACTTCCTCCGCACAGGCAGCGGAAGCCAAATTCATTATCACAAACAGAATTATGTTCTTCATTTGGGCTCCATTATGAACAGGCAGGCTGAATTTTAGTGCATCTGCCCCAGTCGGCCTCATTTAAATTCCCAAGCCAAACCGGGTAAACTTGCAGGGCAGTATATCGCTAAAGAGGTACAGAATACAAGGTATTTCTGCTTAGGCTTAATCTGCGAAATCCGTGTCAATCCGTGGCTAACTCTCGGTGCTGATTGCTTGTTGCTAGGTGCTGGTTAAAATGTACCTCGGTACTCTCTGTGTCCTAGGTGGCAAATTCTTCTTCCCCGCAACCCGCAACAATTCTGTCTTCTGACTTCTGTCTCCTATTCCTATACGCTATTCCTATACGCCATTCAAAGCTTGCTCTTGCGAGTATTTACAACTAAAATGCCGCCATGGACGATAAGCAGAAAAAATTTCTTCTGGCAGTTGCAAGGAATGCTGTGGTCTCGGCGGTTAAAAAACACCACCTGCCCCCTCCGCAAACCAGCGACCCCCTGCTCCTTGAAATGAGGGGCTGTTTCGTCACCCTCAAAAATAACGGAACCCTTCGCGGCTGCATCGGCAACTTCATCGCGGATAGACCTCTTATCGAAATGATCCATAATATGGCCATCGCCGCCGCTACCGAAGACCCCCGCTTCCTGCATGAACCCATAACACATAAGGAAGCAAAAAAACTCGATATCGAGATTTCCGTCCTTTCGCCGCTGGTCAAAACGGATGATCCCCTTAGCCTGCAACTCGGCGTTGATGGTATCTATATAAAGAAGGGTTTTGCAGCCGGCTGCTTCTTGCCCCAGGTGGCCACCGAAACCGGCTGGACAAAAGAGGAATTCCTGTCATATTGCTGCGAGCATAAAGCGGGCCTGGCCCCGGATGCATGGAAAGACCCGAAAACAATTGTGTACCTCTTTACCGCCGAGGTGTTCGGCCAAGAGGATTTTTGATCCAACGTATTTGAGCGATGGTAAAACTTTTTGAGACAGAACGTATTTGAATTTATGGCACACCGTGTATTTATAAGTGCGGCAGAACCAAGCGCAGATCACCACTGCGCAAAACTCATCGAAGCGGTCAAGGCAAGCGAAACGCCGGTATCATTTGTCGGCCTCGGCGGTTCACACATGCAGAAAGCTGGATGCCAGATAATCGAAAGCATGGCCCAGCGCGCCGCCATGCACTATAACGTCCTGGGCCAGATCGGCTACTACTTCCGCGTGCTCCGACAGATCAAAAACTATTTTAAAACTAATAAGGTCGATCTCGTGATCCTGTGCGACTCGCCCTCATTCAATTTCCACGTCGCCAAAATCGCGAAAAAAGCCGGCATCAAAACGCTTTTCTATGTCGCACCGCAGCTTTGGGCATGGGCACCTTGGCGAATACGAAAAATGCGCCGCCTCTGTGATATGCTCGCTTGCCTGCTGCCCTTTGAGGAAAAATATTTTTCTAGCCGCGGCATAAAAACAAAATTCGTCGGCAATCCCCTTTTCGATGGCGCCCCGCCCGCACTTGACCAGGCCCGCGCCTCGCATGTGTTCAACCAGGAAGCCCCTACTATCGCGATCATGCCCGGCTCACGAAAAGCCGAACTCGAAACCCTTTACGAACCCATGCAGCAGATCGCCCTTAAGATCGCACGCAAAAAACCCGGCGCCAAATTCCTCATCGTCGCCGCAAACGACAACACAAAAATGTACCTTCAGTCCAAAGCCGTCCGCCAGCTCCGCGCCGAGATCTCGGTAAATACTGTTATAGAATCCGCAGCCCGCGCCGATCTCGTACTTGTCGCTTCCGGCTCAGCAACACTTCAGGTCGCAGCTACCGGAACTGTCCCTGTAATAATGTACCAGTCTAACAAATTCCTCTGGAACCTCATCGGCCGCCATCTCGTGCGAATACCAAATCTCTCACTCGTCAACATCGTCGCCGGCCGCCGCATCGTACCCGAATTCATGCCCTGCTTCGGCTCGATAGACCCGATCTACAACGAATGCATGCGCCTCCTCACCTGCGAACCCGCCCAGCTCCAAAAAATCCACGACGACCTCGTCCACATAACAGAGCCCATGCTAAAACACAACGCATCCCAAACCACCGCCCAGATCGTCTCCGAAATGCTGGAAAATTAATTTACCCTTTTGCATTCTTCCCAACAGCGCATAAAAAAGCGGGCCTCAAACGAGACCCGCATTTAATGTCTTCAGTCCTCAATTGAGAACTCAAAACTCATAACTCAAAACTATCTTCTTAGTACATTCCGCCGCCGCCCTGTGGCATAGCAGGAGCTTCCTTCTTTTCAGGAATTTCTGTGACAACCGCGTCGGTGGTAAGCAGCAGTGACGCGATTGATGCGCCGTTCTGCAGTGCCGCCCTTTCGACCTTCGTCGGAACGATTACACCCATCGCGATCATGTCGCCGTAGACATGCGTCATCGCGTTGTAGCCGAAATTCTTTTCCTTGCTCTCGATAACCTTCTGAGCGACTATCGACCCGTCAAGGCCGGCATTGGTCGCGATCTGCTTGATCGGAGCCACAACCGCGCGCTTCACGATATCCACGCCGATCTTCTCATCACCGAAGCATTCGATCTTATCGAGTGCCGCAAGGCAACGCAGCTGGCTCACGCCGCCGCCGGGCAGAATACCCTCTTCGACCGCCGCCCTGCAAGCATGCAAAGCATCTTCGACTCTTGCCTTCTTCTCTTTCATCTCGGCCTCTGTCGCCGCGCCGACATTGATCTGCGCCACGCCGCCCGCCAGCTTGGCAAGCCTTTCCTGGAGCTTTTCAATATCATAATCGCTGGTCGTATTATTTATCTCGTTCTTGATCTGTTCGATTCGGCCCTTGATCGCACCCGTCGTGCCGGCGCCTTCGATGATCGTGGTGTTGTCCTTATCGATCGATACGCGTTTGGCCTGACCCAGCTGCTTGAGCTCGATGCTTTCAAGCTGAATGCCCAGATCTTCGAATATCGCCTCGCCGCCTGTGAGGATTGCGATATCCTGCAGCATTGCTTTACGACGATCGCCAAAACCGGGAGCCTTCACAGCCGCTATCTGAAGCACGCCGCGAAGCTTATTGACAACCAGTGTAGCAAGTGCCTCGCCCTCGACGTCCTCGGCGATGATCAGCAACGGCCTGCCCTGTTTTGCAACCTTTTCGAGGATCGGCACCATCGACTTAACAGAACTGATCTTCTTTTCGTTTACAAGTATATAAGGCTTCTCAAGCACGCATGTCATGTTCTCAAAATTGTTCACGAAATGCGGACTCAGATAACCCTTATCGAACTGCATACCTTCGACAAGTTCAACCGTCGTCTCGAGCGACTGGCCTTCTTCAACCGTGATAACGCCGTCCTTGCCGACCTTGTCCATCGCTTCAGCAAGCTTCTTGCCGATCTCGGCATCCTGGTTGGCCGAGCATGTTGCGACCTGTTCGATCTGCTTCGACGAGCTTATCTGTATGCTCATTTTCTTGAGCTGTGCGATGATGCTCTCAACTGCCTTGTCGATGCCGCGCTTCACCTGCATCGGATTTGCGCCTGCGGTAATATTCTTGAGACCTTCTTCGAATATCGCCTCAGCCAATATCGTCGCCGTCGTCGTACCGTCACCGGCTACCGTCGATGTCTTCGACGCGACTTCTTTAACAAGCTGCGCGCCAAGATTCTCATAAGGATCTTCAAGTTCGATCTCCTTCGCGACCGTCACGCCGTCCTTGGTAACCGTCGGCGAACCGAACGATTTCTCGATAACGACATTTCTGCCCGCCGGGCCCAGCGTGATCTTCACCGCCTTGGCCAGCTTGCGTACGCCCTCGCGGATAGCCGCGCGAGCCTCTGTATCAAATGCAATCATTTTCGCTGCCATATATGTCTCCTGTATCGTTTCACTCAGTTTTAAAAATCTGTTTCAAATAGCCATCCCGACAACGTCGGGATTCCGCAATTTTTAACTTTGGATTTTTAATTTTTAATCTTCTATCACCGCCATGATATCACCCTCATCCATGATGAGGTATTCCTTGCCGTCGACCTTGACTTCGGTACCGGCATAGCTCGTGAATAGGACCTTGTCGCCCTTCTTGACGTTCATTTTTGAACGGCTGCCGTCATCAAGTATCTTGCCGTCGCCTACCGAGATAATTGTGCCGCGCTGGGGCTTTTCCTTCGCGCTGTCGGGCAATACGATTCCGCCTGCTGTCTTTGTCTCTGCTTCTGTCCGCTGAACAATCACTTTGTCAGCTAAAGGTCTGATTTTCATC
>Ga0079306_1001147_pt1 | contig 18892 bp, 23 predicted proteins | sample Methanotroph_Enr_FD_79181 | JGI IMG/M metagenome (GOLD analysis project Ga0079306, IMG submission 79181) | Enriched soil microbial communities from Old Woman Creek wetland in Ohio, USA - Methanotroph_Enrichment_5 | ecosystem: Environmental > Terrestrial > Soil > Wetlands | place: USA: Ohio...
CGAAAATATCATAGACAGTTTCGCCATTTCTATCTAACACTACCGTTGACAACCCCTCGACACGAGAAACTTTATCAGGACTTGGAAGATCTTTTGCATACCAAGCAAATAAACCAGCAACAAAGATAACTCCAGCCACCACCGCAAAGAATGCAAATGTGGCAAGCATGCTGAGTGTTTTCAACCGATTGTGCGGAGTACCGAATCGTCTTCGAAGCTGCCGTTCCCAAAAAATTCTCTGCATAGAGACTATTGTACGAAGCTCTTCATCACTTTGCAATCTATATGCCCATGTTTGCTATCATGTTCCGTTACATGATAGCAGAACATACTCACGTGTCACACGGAGTATGTTTATGATATAGTTAAAAAGAAACCTATGGATACAATTGAAGAAATCGTCACACGAGGGGTAGAGAACATTATTCCAAACAAGGAAATCTTAAAAAAGATCCTTACATCAGGAAAAAAACTCAATGTGTATTTAGGCATTGACCCAACTGCGACCAATATTCATGTGGGTCACGCTGTACCACTTCGAAAATTACAGGCGCTTGCGGAACTTGGACACCATGTCACATTTTTGATCGGCGACTTTACCGCACTTATTGGCGATACATCGGATAAGGATGGAGAACGACCAGTGTTAACCAGTGAACAAATCGAAAAAAACTTTCAAACCTACAAAAAACAGGCGAGTAAAATTCTCGATTTTTCTAAAATTACCGTCGTTCATAATAGTGAATGGCTCAAAAAACTGACATTCACCGATATTGTCAAACTCACCCAACATTTTTCCGCGGGAGAATTTGTCGGACGCGAACTTATCAAAAAACGCTTGAACGAAGGGAAAAAAGTTGGACTGCATGAACTTTTATACCCTGTGATGCAGGGATACGATAGTTATTTTCTCGATTGCGATATCCAGCTTGGAGGCACCGATCAAACATTTAACATGCAAGCCGGCAGGACGCTCCAGAAAGATATGCGGGACAAAGAATCCTGCATCATCGCCAACGGATTTCTGGAAGGCACTGACGGACGGAAAATGAGCAAATCATGGAACAATGCCATTTGGCTCACAGACGAGCCCAACGACATGTTTGGAAAAGTCATGTCACTCAAAGACGAACTTATTGAACAATATTTCCTGCTTGCGACAAATACACCAATGACAGAAATTGAAGCAATTAAAAAACGGCTGAAGTCCGGAGAAAATCCGATGGTCATCAAAAAAGAATTAGCGTTTGCCATGGTTTCGGAACTGCATTCCAAAAAAGATGCCGAAGGCGCAAAGGTGTCATTTGAATCCAAATTTCAAAAAAAAGCACCAATGAGTGCAGACATTCCGGAATTTAAAACAAAAGAAACAAAATGGAAATTGATTGACCTTCTCGTTGCGACAGAAATGGTGACCAGCAAATCAGAAGCGAGACGACTCATCAGCAATGATGCAATTGAAATCAACGGCATAGGCATAAAATTCCAAACTGCTGATGTGACGATAAAATCACATGATATAATCAAAGTCGGTAAAAAGAAGTTTGTAAAAATTTCTATCATATGAACTTTTTCAGAAAGCATCAGACTGTATGGAAAGTGATAGTTGTCATCGCATCCTTGGCGCTGATTGCAACATCATTCATTCCATTATTATCAATCAAGTAATCTCATGACCCTAACCGCCGCCTCTCCTGTACAATATGTACCACGAGTAGGTCCTGCGTATGCAAAAAAACTGGAGAACCTCGGTATTCTCACTGTCCGCGATCTTCTCTATCACACACCATTCCGCTACAACGATTTTTCAAACATCACAACCATTAACAGACTCCATCCCGGCATGACGGCAAGTATCAATGGCAACGTACAACAAATAAAAAATATTTTTACCAAAACCGGCAAAAAAATTCAGGAGGCAGTTGTAGGTGACGCGACGGGAAGCATTGCGGTCATTTGGTTTAACCAATTATTTTTGCCGAAAATAATCCACGCTGGGGACGCAATTGCAGTATCCGGAACTGTCGGTTTTTTTGGCAACAAACTCGCGATCGAGTCACCCGAATATGAACTGATCGAAGATAACAAACCGCATTTACATACTGGCCGCGTCGTTCCCATATATCCTGAAACTGCAGGGGTCACATCCAAATGGTTACGTACACGCATCTATTCGCTGCTCACTGACTATCCATCGCTCATCCATGAATATTTGCCGACATCAATTCTCGAGAACTACCATCTACCAACACTCGAGAGTGCAATACAAACCGTACATTTTCCAAAAACTGTTGCAGAAGGCGAGGCAGCTGAAAAACGATTGGCACTTGATGAACTTATTTTGATGGAGTGTATGTCATTTGAACAGAAACGACTTTGGGAAGAAACAAAACATGCGTCCGCATTTTCCATCAATCAAACAATAAAAGATTCGTTCACCAATGAACTTCCTTTTACCCTTACCGGTGATCAGATACATGCAATACACGATGTATTTGTCGACCTTACAAAAACCATTCCCATGAACCGTTTATTGGAAGGGGATGTGGGAAGTGGAAAAACAGTGGTCGCAGCAGCAGCAATGTATGCAGCAGCAAAGAATGGGTATCAATCTATCCTCATGGCGCCAACACAAATCCTTGCAGAACAACATTTCCAAACAATTTCGAAATTATTGACACCTCTGGGACTTACCATCGAACTGATTATCGGCGGAACAAAACAAAATCTAGCCAAAGAAAATAAAACGGATATTCTTATAGGCACGCATGCATTACTTGAAAGCAGCGTTTCCTTTTCTCACGTCGGCCTCATCGTCATTGATGAACAACAACGGTTTGGCGTGTATCAACGGGCACTCTTGAGGTCAAAAGCGCCTACTGAACTCACACCGCATTTACTCACCATGACGGCAACCCCAATCCCTCGCACACTTGCCCTCACCATGTATGGAAACCTTGCACTCTCTGTCCTCAAAGACATGCCACACGGCAGACTCCAGATAAAAACATGGGTGGTACCAAAAGAAAAACGGGCAGGCGCATATGAATGGATTCGAACAGAAATTACCAAACAAAATGCACAGGCATTTATCGTGTGTCCGTTTATAGAAGAATCAGAAAGTATGACGACCGTGAAAGCTGCAACAAAAGAATTTGAACACCTCAAAACTGAGGTATACAAAGACCTCAATCTTGCGCTCCTTCATGGCAAAATGAAACCGACAGAAAAAACAAAACTCTTAGATGATTTCAGATCGGGCAGTACTGATATCCTTGTTTCAACGCCAGTTGTTGAAGTCGGTATCGATATCCCGAATGCGACGATCATGATGATCGAGGGCGCAGAGCGGTTCGGACTTGCAGGACTCCATCAGTTAAGAGGTCGTGTCGGTCGGGGAAACAAACAATCCTACTGTCTCTTATTTACGGAAAGCACTGATGAAAAAACCACCGCCAGATTAAAAATACTGGAAACTGTTCATAACGGACCGGAACTTGCCCAGCACGATATGGAAATCCGCGGCCAGGGAGATCTCTTTGGAAGCAGACAGCATGGAATACCTGAAATGGTCTACACCGCGCTGTCAGATGAGACAATTATCACGAACGCAGATGCAGTCGTACATCTCCTCACAAAAAGTGATCCCACATTTCAATTGTTTTCCCACTTGAGAGAACGCTTAAATGAGAGTAAAATACAAGATATCGCACAAGACTAACGTTGTGCATTTTATTTTTAACCTATGACACCACTACCAAAACGAAGACATTCAACACGCAGAGGCGGCAAACGCCATGCAGCAATTAAGCTGTCAAAAACCGCCATGTCACTATGCGCAAACTGTGGCAAACCGAAACTTCCTCATGCAATCTGCACAAACTGCGGATTCTATAACGGAAAAGAAGTCCAAAAAACAAAAGTCAAAAAAGCAAAGAAAAAATAATAGCTGATAGAAATTTTTGTGAAAACTGCACAAGACCCCAGACATCAACATCGAATCGTCGCAATGCAACGCTTGTTTTCCTTCAGTTTTGGAAATCAGACCAATGACAAAGAACTTGCTGATATTCTACTCCATCTTCCCGTCATTGATACCATGATTGAGACTGCAGCACCTGAATGGCCGATTGATAAAATCGCAAAAATCGACCTCGCAATTCTCAGACAGGCAATATTTGAAATGACGGAGCATAAAGACACACCAGTAAAAGTCGTCATCGACGAAGCAATTGAACTTGCAAAATCCTATGGAAATCCAAACAGTGCAAAATTTATTAATGGAGTGCTTGGCACACTCGTAAAAACCGTATGACATTTGAACTGTTGCAAAAAACACTTGAGGTCACATTCAAAGATCCCGAACTCCTTCGAAATGCGTTTTATCATCGTTCCTATTTAAACGAGGCAAAACACATCACTCATTCCAACGAACGACTAGAGTTTTTAGGCGATGCCATTCTTTCATTTTTGACATCCAGATTTTTATACGAGCTCTACCCTGACTACCCGGAAGGAACACTCACAAACATCCGTTCCAGCCTCGTTAAAACCAAAACATTAGGGGAAACGGCGCATGAGTTAGGATTTGGAGACCTTCTCTTCTTAAGCCACGGAGAAGAAGAATCTGGGGGAAGAAATAACATGTCACTTCTGGCAGATTCATTTGAAGCATTTTTAGGAGCACTCTTCATGGACCGAGGGATTGAGGCAGCAAAAAAATTCCTGGAAACCTACCTGTTCCCAAAAACCGCCACCATCGTCCAGTCAAAATCATATTTAGATTACAAAAGTCTACTCCAAGAAATCATCCAGGGAGAAACGAAAACATCCCCGACATACACTGTCACAAAATCTGAAGGACCTGATCATAACAGGATTTTTTATATAGAAGCTTCCATCGGAAACAAAAAACTCGGGGAGGGGCAGGGGAAGAGCAAACAAGAGGGAGAACAGGCAGCTGCGGCAAATGCGCTTGAGAAGATGGGCAAAATATGATATTCTATCACCTATGGTTAAAATCAAACTAACACAAACAGGTTCAAAGAATCGAAAAACGTACAGAATCGTCGCTATGGAAGATAGCAAACGTCGAGATGGACGAAATATCGAGATTCTTGGATCCTACAACCCTCTCGTAAAACCGGCTGCTCTTGTGATCAAAGAGGATCGCTTGAAGTATTGGTTATCCGTTGGTGCACAAATGACCGATGGTGTCACAAACATCCTAAAAACCAAATAACATGAAAGACACACTTGTATTCCTTGTCTCTAATATCGTTGACCATCCAGAAGACATCGTCGTAGACGTTAAAACAGAAAATGCGAGAGAAATTCTCGTTTTACACGTACATCCAGACGATATGGGGAAAGTCATCGGAAAACAAGGAAGAATTATCAGAGCACTTCGAGATCTCATCAAACTCATGGCTGCAAAACAAGGCGGCTACGTCGACATTGAATTATTTGAAGAACCATTACAGGATCCCTCGGTTCCTGAAACCGTGTAAAGGCACGGTTGTAAAACACGTTCGTACATGTATATAACAATTCTCACGCTTTTTCCTGGCATGTTTCAAGGACCATTTGACGAGTCTATCGTCAAACGCGCGATCCAGAAAAAAGCAGTTTCTATCCACTACGTCAATATCAGAGATTTTGCGACAGATGCACACAAAAGTGTTGATGAACACCCCTATGGCGGCGGAGCTGGAATGATTTTACGCGTTGATGTCGTCTCCCGTGCGATTACCCATGCCAAAAATTTACATCCAGAATGCAAAAGCACCGTCATCTTGATGGATCCACTGGGAAAACCTTTCATACAAAAAGAGGCGAAACGATTAGCGACGCTTGAACATATTATTTTTTTGTGTGGGCATTATGAAGGAATCGATGAACGCATACGCGATCTGGTAGACATTACCATCTCCCTTGGGGATTTTATCCTTACCTGTGGAGAACTACCTGCAATGGTCATCACAGACGCCGTCGTCAGGCTTCTCCCAGGAGTCCTCAAAAAAGAAGGAGTCACGTCCAATGAATCATTCGAGCATAATCTTCTTGAATATCCGCAGTACACAAAACCTGAAACATATAACAATCAATCCGTACCAGAAGTTTTACGATCAGGAAATCATAAAAAAATAAAAGAATGGCAACAACAACAGGCAATTGAAAAAACGAAAAAACTTCGTCCAGATTTGCTTTAAGGAGCAAATGGATCAACCGTTCCTGGCAAGGTGGGCGCTGTTTGGCTTTCGATTCCTCCTGAATTTTCTTGAATCAACAATGGAAATGCAGAAACCTTATCCAAAATTTCCATCTCATCTGGAGTAAGTGTTGTCAATGCATCCGAAACCTTGCTCAATTGTTTCAAATCCGGGACATAATATGCATCCATCGATAACGTCGATTTTGTGACACCTGATTTCGTGTCGAAGGATAGATCAAAACTCCGAACACGGAAAAATCTTCGAATTTTTACGGCTCTATCAACGACATTCCGCACACGATCAATCGGGCCTTCAATAATGATAGAAAATGGCACAATATTTACCCCAATCTTTTGTTCATCAACGGTTAATTTTTTTGCAGAATCAGATGCAACGGACCCAACAGTTCCAAGGGATATGCCAGTAACAGTGACATTTTCTTGTGCAGTCAGTGTATCAACAGTTGAAAATAACGATCCCAATGATTTATCTGCTGGCACTGCAGTAATTGCCGCGGCTGAGTATGTTGTCAGCATCGAAATATCCAGGTCACTCAGAATACGTTGTTTTTCCGTAAGAATTTTTACCGTGTTTTGGAGTGAATGCGTTTCAGAAATTAATCGAATAGCAGCATGTATGCCAGGCAGCAATCCAACAAAAAACGCCACGATACTAAATAAAATCACGGTTCCCGAAATTACAAAACTTTGATATTGTCGTAAAAATCTCCGTATAGTACGCATAGTTATTTATTGTAAAACCACCGTGTACGTAAATCCGAGTGTCACTTTTGCATCTTTATTTAAAATAATAGACGTCATGGTTGGATTCTTTATCTTATGTTCATTTGCAAGTTGTATCACTGTTTGGACAATGGAAACTGCCTCAGTAATGGTATCTACATCAACTTCTATATGGACGCTATTTCCTTCTCCAAGCGAAAATGAAGACAAACGAGGGGGAGCAGCGATGGACAATGTCGTATCAATATACGGTGCAATAGATATCTGATAGGCCATAATTTTTTTAAGTGCAGACACGCGCGCACGAAGCGATAACAGCATGGCTTCCTTCGTAATATCTTTTTGCACAGCTTGATATAATACCTGTCGTTTTGTATCAAGCGAACGCTTTTGAAATTGAAAAATAAAATAGATACTCAGTGTAAGAAGACCGATACCAAAAATGAGCGAAAGAACGACATATCGAGCCACACGAAGATACCGTTCTACCACAACAAGTGTGGGAGAAAATGCAACCTGATTTTGAAACAAATTAATTGGATTTTTTTCCATATATTCTCTGTTTTTTTATGTTCTCATCGCAAGACCTACGGCAACGGCAAACGTCGGCCCTTCGGTCGAGAGGACAGCAAATCTCGCTTCTTTTTGAATTCCCACCCAAGGATTGGCTATTTGTGTTTCTATCGCAACCTGCTCAGTGATATACGATACCATTCCTGGTAACTTTGCCGTGCCTCCAGAAAGAATAATTGCTTCAATACGATCTGACGCATATTTTTCTCCAAAAAATGCTATGGCCCGTTTTAACTCATTTAAAATGGTCGTCATAACCGGCTCCATTGCAACAACCAATTTTCCTTCCAAAAGTCCTCGCTGCAATCCGTAGGTTTTTTTATACTCTTCTGCTTGAACAACAGTAAAATCCAATGACTGAGAAAGCGCACGGGAAAGAGCTTCACCTCCTGCGCTGATTGAACGGGTAAACGCGATAATACCACCATGCAGAATGGTAATTTCTGTTGTTTGCGCACCAATAGAAATAAGGACAACATTTTTAACGGCCGCAACAGATTGTGCGATCGCGCGAGAGCTTGCCACTACTTCTGTCTCTGCATAAGAAGGCGTAAGATCTGCAAGTTCGAGAATCGTCATATACCGTTCGATTAAGGCTTTTGGAGCAGCGATAAGGAGCACTTCCATTTTTCCATTCGTCGTTGTTTTTGCATCCCGAAGGATCGTGAAATCCATATTTACCTGATCAAGAGGAAGGGGAATATATTGTTCAGCCTCCCATTGAATAGCCGACGTCAGTTCACGATTTGATAATTGGGGGACCTCAATAACACGAGTAAATACTTGTGATTCAGGAAGTGCAATATTCACTTTATCTGATTTCGCTCCGGTATCCCGAACCAATTGTTTAATGACAAACGCAACAGCTTCTAAATCTGCAGAAACATTGGAAGATAACGCTTTCGTCGGGGTTGGAACGCTTCCTGCCGATAGGAGTGTGAGTACCTCTTTCTCACGACCTATCTCAATAAGTTTTATGCTATGTGAACCAATGTCAATTCCAAGTAAACTTTCCATAGGCAGATGTTTTAAATATTAATGCGTAAAAGAATCTTGACTATATATACTGTAATCAAAAATAGATGCAGGCCATGGATATTGTCGTCTCACGACAATTTTTCGCGAAACCCCTCCATCGGTTGTTCCGGTTGAGGCAAGTTCAATACCTTGTTTTGGGAGAGTAATATCTGTTCCAACGGGAGCAACGGTAATTGTCGTTTGACTATAAAACGGTCGAATACGAACCAAGAGGGGAATACCACCCGGAAGTGGTATAGACTGGCGATACACACCGGTCACTGCCCCACACGAACCGCCGATTTGTGTAATACTCGAAAAATTATTTGCCGGTCGATCCACCAAATCAGGATCATACGCACCGCGCCACACCATATATACTCCAGCTAATCGATAATAGATATCAACTTCAACAGCAGCAATAGTCCCACCTGCTGACGGATGCGTGAAGCAAACATCAAGCGAAGTACCTCGATAATAACTTGCTTCATTGATGGCATTTGTCTCTGTATGATCCACGAGCCAAATAGAAGCAACGTCTCCTATGTTGGTGGTAGGAAGGGTATATTCTCCTGTTGTTCCACCAATAATTGTTGAAGATGATTGATATTTCACTCCTGGAGCGTACTCTAATGCATCAGTAATAATATGTCCTTTTAACGCTTCTTCAATACCTGCTTCAGCCGCACTAAATGCTCTCGCTGATTCTTCCACGTTTCTACTCATCGAAACATCAGTAATTCCGCGTCCAATGAGAGACAGTGCAATGGTAATTGCAATGCTTAATACTAATACGGTAATAAGAAGTACTTGTCCTCGAGGGCGAGTGCGTTTCATATATCTAGTATACGGTCTGGAATAAGAAAGACGCAAGTTCATATCCTAATTATTTCTCACCACGGTCGTTGATTGAAATGTCTCTTGAGTTCCTTCAAACAATCCGGTTTTTGCATTTCGTTGTCGCAGTCGAAATACAATATTCACTGAATCTGTATTCGAGCAGGTAAAGTACAATGCTGCGTCTTCACTGTCTGCAATGCCGCATGCTGCTAAGCCGCCACTGGTCACGAGTGTCATATTCCCGCTTGATACATAGGTCGTACTTGCAAGTGCTGCACTATACGAAGCAATACGAAAAACGTCATACGCTGTATACGCCGCGTCTTGTTCACACGAAATGGTTGTTTCACCTCCATCAATATTTGCTAGCACGAGTTCTGATTTCGGTGTTCCGTCACACGAAGAGGTAATTGCCTTCGCATTTTGAATCATTCGTTTCATTGTATCCATGGTTAATCCACCGTTTTGTTTCATTTCCTTCATAAGTTCAGTTCTTGCCGATAAACGAACCGTTGTAAAAATAACTTGCGCAATAATCACTGAGACTATGGATAACACAGCAGCAGATACCAATAATTCAAGGAGTGTGAATCCTTGTATATGTATATGTTTTTTCATATTATTTCCAGTTAGTAAACGTCGTTTGTAACGTTATTACTTTTTTTTCTCCTCCTTCAATCCAAGAAACTTCCGATTCCACCACAACCGTAGTAGTAATTGCATCGTACGTATACGTCAGTGTGCGTGTATATTGACTATCAAGTACTGCACATGGCTCTGTTGGGATTACTCCGGTTGGTCCAACACAAAATACCCCTGACCGAGCAAATGCCGACCACCCAGCATCACGCTCATGCCTTGCGAGTTCTAACCCTTCAGCCGCGTATTGTGTGGCAGTGCTTCGAGCACGACTACTTTGCGCATATTTAAGTGCTGATGTCGTACCGATAACAAGACCGGTAACAAGCAGCACAACGACACCTAATGTGACAACGGATTCAACAAGTGATTGACCGCTGGGTATTTGTTTTTTTGGTAGCATATGCATATTAATAATCACTGATACTTCCTGACCGAGAAACATTGACCGTGTAGGTCACTCCAGCACCAGTCAGCACGATAGATTGATCAGCGTTTAAATTTGTTACCCCTGTCACAGACAAAAACTGAATTGGCTGATATGATTCCTTAAATGTCACTCCAGAAAGAAGCGTCATTTGGGTACGAGATGCCGATGTATCAACAGGAATTCCAGCCTTCATGCATAGAGGTTGAATTTGATAACAGGCACCTGTGCCACAACCAGAAAATGTTACCTCATAGCTTACAAGTGTTGTCGTTTCATCACAATTAAACGGCTTTTGACCAGACATTGCTCGAGTTTGGGCAAGTCGAAGATCTGATCTGAGGCTAAACCCGGCCTGTTTCACTCGTTGTTTATCATTATACAAATTGTAGTTAAGAATCGTGATAACAGAAATAACGAGAATAACAGTAACAACAATGATCAGTTCAATCAATGTAAAACCCCGCGATGCGGGCTGGCTGGATAGTTTCTTCATGGATTCTTTCTTCCGTAGTTATACCCGCTTGGCAATGTCGTTGACACACACGTTGAATCACTTACCAAATCACTTGGCTCAAGTGTCGCAGCAATACAATACCCATAATACTGCCCCTCGTTTAATCCGGTTGCCTGATATCGATAGGGTATACTTTTTGGATCTGTCGGCACTTTAGACAAATACGTGACGAAATCCGTGGAATCCTCCAAATTTGCAGCGTCATTCATAGCACTCGTATTAATGGCAGGGTAGTACCCAAAATCTGAACGATACAGTTCAAGCGCTGATTGAATTTGTCCAATATCACTTTTCCGTTTTGCATTTCTTGCACCGCGATTGATACTTCCGTAGGATACAATACCGATAGCAGTGAGAATGGCGATAATGGCGATGGCGATAAGAATTTCCATTAATGTAAATCCGCGTCTTCCTTGTTTCATAAAGTTATGTTTCCTTTCTTATTGTTGCTGATTAACACAAAAATAATCTCCTGCAACTCCTTGACAATTGACTGCACTGTTACCACTTTCAACTTCTAAAGTTGCACAGACACAATAACTCGTTCCGTCAGGACACGTCATTGTGCTGTTATATGATGCTTTGGTTTTTGGGTCAGTCGGATACCCATTTGGTAAATAGGTTGCGCTCACAAGACAACCAGCGCCCGTTGGATACGTTGCATTGTCTGAAAATGATTGTTCAAGACCTTGTTGTATCGCTTTCATATCAGAAACGCGTCTACTATCACGCGATTTTTTTTGCATGGTTGTATACGAAGCAGTTGCAATCGCCGTTAAAATACCGATGAGCGCAATAACCACTAACAGTTCAATAAGAGAAAATCCCTGCCTGCCGGCAGGCTGGCTCGTTTTTATATTTACCATAATTGACTCCACCAGTGCAGTATTGGAGTACTCCAACAAGATGCAATACCAAGTCCAAGAATCATAAATGGACCAAACGGAATATGACTATGCATCCGTTTTTTACGCACTAAAATTAGTATGACACCGGCTATTGCACCCGTCAAGAAAGCTGCATAATAGGCAATAATAAGCTTTGGATAACCGAGCGCCATGCCAATAATTCCAGAAAGATAGATATCTCCATCACCCATAGCCCTCCCTTTGGAGAAAAACCAGAGCAGGAAAAAAAATGCCATACCGATTGCCGTCGGGAGCACATATGTGTGAAGAAGCATCGAACAAAAACCGAAAAAAGGGGACTGAAGTGCTACAACCCCAATAGCACCTGCATATAAAAAAACTTCAGGAATACATTCGGTTTTCAAATCAGCTACAAAAATTGCGACAGAAGCGCAAAAAAGCAGCAACGTGGCAAAAAATGGAATTGAAATAACGCCTCCAAATTGCTGATAAATCAGCACAAATCCTACACCAACAACCAATTCAATAATTGGATATTGCAGAGAAAGTTTCTTATGACAGCACCGTGAACTTCCTCCTTGTAGGATCCAGGAAACAATCGGGAACAGTTCATACCATGAAAGCGTACGGTGACAATAATCGCAATGTGACCTACCATGCACGACATCAAGCCCCAGCGGCAACCGGTCGATGAGAACATTCAGAAATGAACCGATTGAAATACCGAAAACAAACAGTACAATCCAAATAGGATCCATATAGTAAGTATACAAAAATTCCAAAAAATAAACCGCGCAGGTTTCCCGAAGCGCGGTTTATCATAGTACATTCAATTCAATTCTTTCTTTATTGAACACACCAGTAGCAATTAGCTGTTCCACCTGCACTTTTACATGCACTGGCACCAGTTGCTGTTCCTGTTGGATCAAAAAGTGCTCCGTCATCCGCATATTTCGTATTTGGATCGACTTGGAATGATTTTGAATCAGGCATATAACATACCCGAACGGTCAACGATTGTGTCGTTGAGGGATGTAAATAGGTTACAAAAACTTTCGCTTTTGCGTTTGAATAAATTTCATTGAAATTTGTTTTCATTTCTCCGGAATCCATAAGCGCTTGAATCGCAGCATCAAATGATGTATCTGATAATGCGGTTGCGGCGATGTCTGTTGTATCCCAATCTGCCCAAGGCATCCTATTGGTCGTTGCATTGTACCGAAGCACTGCAGTCTGGACTTGATTTACCAAATCCCGTGTACCAGTGTCTGTGCCTTTTTTGAGTTGTTCAAATGGGTCAAGTGCACCGATAAGACCAATTGCGAGTGCGCCGAGCAGGGCGATAACGATAAGAAGCTCGACTAATGTAAATCCCTGCCTGCCGGCGAGGCAAGCTTTGCGTAAAGTTATTTTTCTCATGTTATCACCTCCAATCCTAAAAAATACTTCTAATAGTACTGTATAGGAGAATTGTTCCAGTTGTCAATCATTTTTCCGCTTGTTATTTAAACTGTGACGTCAAACTGTAAATAGGTGTAATGACGGAAATAACAATGAAGCCGACACCGACTCCTAATACCACCATGATAATTGGTTCCATTGCTGTTGTGAGCCCCTTCACGATCCCTTCTGTTTCCACTTGAAAATAGCGAGAAATTTTGAGTAGTGTCTCATCAAGCTTTCCTGTTTCTTCTCCGACCTTTACCATCTGCGACACGATCGGCGGAAATTCCTTGTGTGCTGCAAACATGTCACCAAGTGGAAATCCCTTTTCAACTTTTTTTGCAATATCTTCAATGGCGTTCTGAAACAATACGTTATTCAGTGATCCTTTTAAAATTCGCAAGGCATCCAAAATATGAATGCCTGATCCGATAAGCATCGAAAGCGTTCTGGTAAATTCGACAAGAATAAGTTTCTGCTGCAACACACCATATAACGGAAGTTTCAATATAAGCGCATCGAGAATATATATTCCGCTCTCTGTTTTCCTCCAACGACTAAATGCAAAAATAATACCACCTATGATAAGAAGCATTACCCACCACTGGTGAATGAAAAAATTCGACATACCAATGAGCAATTTTGTGGACCAAGGAAGTTCAATACCGAAATCCTTATATAAATCCGTCAACTTCGGCATAACGACGATCATCATGATAATCACCACCACAACCATACCCACAACGATAACGGCAGGGTAGATAAGTGCGCCAACGACTTTACTTTTAAATTCTCGCTGCCCCTCAAGAGTATCAGCAAGTTGTAACAACACTTTATCTAGCTGTCCGGATGCCTCACCAGCTCTGACCAAGGAAATAAAGATGTTTGAAAAATATTGTGGATATTTCGAAAGAGCATCTCCCAAATTGCCTCCACCAACGATGCTCCGCTCGATGTCAGATAGTACGGTAACAAGCATTGGATTTGGTGACTGCGCTTTCAGAATATTTAACGCATCAGGAATAGAAAGTCCCGCTGTCACCATCGTAGACAGCTGGCGAGTAAAATTGACGATATCTGAAAAACTAATCTTCTGCATTTTTGTGAAGGCAGAAGAAAGCGCTTTTTCCTGGGTCTGCGAAAGAGAAACAACAAATAATTGTTTTTCTTTCAAAAGTTTCACAGCTTGGTCCTGGCTCCCTGCTTCAACAAACCCAGAAGCCTGCTTTCCATCAGAAGAAAATGCTTTGTATTTGAAAAATGCCATACTCGTTTAATTCCGTTTTAACAACCTTCCGATATCTTCAGGTCGAAGCGCATATGCCGTTGCAATATCGACACTAATTTTTCCATCATTGACTGCTTGTGCAAGTGATGCTTCAAGGGTCATCATGCTAAATTCTGATGACGTTTGAATCGTATTATCGAGTTGATGTGTTTTTCCATCACGGATAATAGACCGAACGGCAGGGGTTGCCGTCATCACTTCACACACAGCAACAAGTCCGCCATTTATTGCAGGGACAAGACGCTGAGAGACAACACCTTCGATAACATTAGACAGTTGCAGTCGTACCTGCATTTGTTGATGTTCAGGAAATACATCAATAATACGATCAACGGTTTGCGCCGCAGAATTTGTGTGAAGCGTTGCCAAAACCAAATGTCCTGTTTCGGCAATCGTTATTGCCGCGGCGATGGTTTCATAATCGCGCATTTCTCCAATAAGAACGATATCTGGATCTTCACGAAGCACACTCCGAAGTGCAATATTCCAGGAATGCGTATCTCCATGCATCTCACGCTGAGAAACGATAGACATGGCAGGGGGATAAATATATTCCACTGGATCTTCAATCGTCACGATATGAGAAGCTTTTGTCTGATTAATTCGTTCAATCATTGCCGCTAAGGTCGTGGATTTCCCTTGTCCAGTAGGACCTGTAACCAAAATTAATCCCTGACGGAGCTTAATAAACTCATGAAGCACATTCGGTAATCCTAATTCTTCGATCGATCGAATTTTATCCGGAATATACCGAAACGCACCAGCCACATTCCCGCGCTCATGGTATAAATTCACACGAAACCTACCTGTGGCTGCGACATGAGAAAAATCAACTTCTTTATTCGTCAAAAATAATTCTTTATTTTCAGGAGTACAAATGGAAAAAAGAAGCTCTGTTGCAACCGATTCAGAAAGTATTGCTTGTCCCGTCACTATCTGCAATTTTCCCGACACGCGAAGCATTGGGGGATATCCCACAACAATATGAATATCTGATGCATTCAACCTGGCTGCTTCTGCAAATAATTCAACCATGTCCATAATTTTCCTCCACTAGTCCTGTGCAACACGCAATACTTCTTCAATAGATGTCAGTCCTTCGAGTGCCTTCATATACCCATCTTGTTTCATCGTGATCATCCCCTCGGCAACTGCTTGATTCTCAACGTCTTTCATTGTGGCACGAGACAACGTTAATTTGCTAATTGCGTCAGTAACAGTAAATACTTCAAACACGCCGAGCCTCCCATTATATCCAGTGCCACTGCACGTAGAACACGGGGCATCACCAACGGTCCCTTTCCCACGATATAATTTTATCTGTTGCGCCGCCGGCAGCATTTTTCCCAAAACCTCGCGCATATCTTGCTGCACCGCTTCTTCCGGAATATATTCTTCTTTACAGGTCGTACATAATTTTCTCGCAATACGTTGTCCCACAACAGCGTTCAGCGCCGATGCGATAAGAAATGGCTCTGCGCCTAAATCAATAAGCCGGGGAATTGCACCCGCTGCGTTATTTGTGTGAAGCGTTGAGAACACCAAATGACCAGTAAGCGCTGCCTGTACGGCAAGTTCTGTCGTTTCTTGGTCACGGATTTCTCCAACGAGAATAATATTCGGATCTTGACGAAGGAAAGACCGCAAGCCTGTTGCAAATGTCAGTCCAGCAGGAGCGTTTACCTGCACTTGGTTGACGCCAGCAATTTGATACTCAACTGGATCTTCCAGAGTCATGATGTTAACACGTGCATTATTAAGTTTACTTAACACTGAATATAATGTGGTCGTTTTTCCGGAGCCAGTAGGACCTGTCACTAAAATGATACCGTGCGGTCTCAAGATGGCGGTTTCCAAATTCTTGAGTGCCAGTCCGCGAAGTCCAAGCTCAGGCAGTGACGGCACACCACCGGATTTTTTCAAAAGTCTCATGACGATTTTTTCTCCAAATACGGTAGGGAGTGAAGACACACGAAGATCAACCTCTTCATCACCCATTTTAAAATTAAACCGTCCATCTTGAGGAATTCTGCGTTCATCAATTTTCATATCGCCCAAAATCTTAATACGTGATATCACGGCTTCATGCAGTCTTCGGGGCAACAGTAGTCGTTCTTGTAAAATACCGTCCACCCGATACCGAACCCGCGTTTCTGCGTCTTGCGGCTCAATATGGACATCTGACGCACGAATACGAATTGCCTGTTCAAGGATTGCCGAAACGATCTGCGCAATTGGCGCTTCGCGAATGACTTCATTTAAATGTCCTGCTTCATACGTCTTAATTTCTGATGGCGCCGTTTCTTTGAGTGCGGCGGTAACGTCTTCGCCGAGATGCTGCGTATATAAATTATTAATTGCAGCGACGATATCTTCTTTCATCGCCATGTAGGCAACGATAGATTTATTTGTTTTCTTTTCCAAAAAATCAATGATCTGGGCATCCAGCGGGTTTGCCATAGCAACAGACAACTGATTTGTTTTTTCATTATATTCAAACGGTAAGAGCACATATTTTCTGGCGACCGCCTCAGAAATATAGGTAACAAGCTCTGGAGAGAATGCTTTGCTAGCAAGTTCTATAAAGGGAATGTCTAAATTTTCTGCGCGGGCACGAAGGACATCTTCTTCTGACGCAAGGTGTTTACTCAAAAGTATAGATTCAACAGTTTCGCCGAGATTCATCGACTGCAGAAGTACATCATCTGCCTGTTCTTTCGTCAGATGATTTTGTTTCACCAGTATGTTTAATAATTCTTGGGCAGCGGCAGCCATAACCTAAAAAATAACATTCGACAAACAAACGAACATGCAAAACATGCTCTCTTATTTATTATTGAATGTTTTATGCTATATTGCAAGGGAACAATACATCATTATGCATGCATTTCTTATTACCGGTGGTACAAAACAAGATCGAATGGCAAAACTTTCTGCACTTATAGCAAGTGATCACATTTCGACGTTTGATGTACGACCCCTCATTCTTACCGAAGATAGTGCATCGCTCGGCATCGCCGTTGTACGAAACTGGCAAAAACAATTACTCCTCATGCCGTCATCTTCACCATTTGCTGCTGGTGTGATCGAATCAGCAGACCTCCTCACAACAGAAGCGCAAAATGCACTCCTTAAGACAGTAGAGGAACCGCCAACTCATACGCATATATATATGGAAGCGCAATCAGAAACAGCGTTTCTTCCAACTATTCTTTCCAGATGTCAAATAGTGAAATTACATAATGATGCGGATGCAATAACAAAAAAAGAAGAAGCGCTTCTTGAAACTATACAGCAACTTCTTAAACCAGACATGAACATGGGGCGCATCCTTGCAACACTCGATACGATAAACAAAAACAAAAATGATGCCTCTCTGTGGGTAGAAGACGCAATTTCAGTTGTTCATAAAACAAAATCTTCATGGTCCATTGCGACCTATACAGCCCTTGCAAAACAATTGATGTTGGCAAAAAAACAGCTTGCATCAAACGTCAGTTATAAATTGGTTCTTGATGAAATTTTTTTGTCTTTCATGACTAGACAAAGCTAGTTTCATTGTATACAATAAATAGTAATGAGCTTCGTATGGGAAGCTCGTTTTTTCTTAAATCATCATGGCAAAATCAGATAGTTACAACAGTGATCAGATCGTTGTCCTTGAAGGACTTGAACCAGTCAGAAAACGACCAGCCATGTACATTGGTACCACTTCTATTGCCGGTGTCCATCATTGTCTCAATGAAATTATCGATAATTGTATTGATGAGGCCTTAGCAGGATTTGCAAAACATGTTTGGGTGACAATAAATAAAGATGGCAGCGCGACAGTCAAAGATGATGGAAGGGGTATTCCTGTTGATCCAATCCCAAAATATCACACATCAGCTCTTGAAGTCGTCATGACAAAACTTCATGCCGGAGGAAAATTTGAAGGAAAAGCATATAAAGTTTCTGGAGGTCTTCATGGCGTAGGAGCATCTGTCGTCAACGCACTTTCTACTCTCATGATCGTGCAGGTCAGACGCGACGGAAAACTGTACGAACAACAATATAAAAAGGGTATTCCTGTTGCACCAGTCAAGGTTGTTGGCAAAGCAACAGACACCGGAACAACCACAACCTACTACGCAGATCCTGAAATTTTCAAAGAGGGGATTGATCTCAATTTTGATACCATCAAAAAAACAGTCCGTGACCGAGCGTATCTCATCGCGAAACTTTCTTTTTATCTCAAAGATGAACGGACAGGTGAAAGCGCAAACTTTTACTTTGAGGGCGGAATCGTTTCTTTAGTTAAAGCATTAAACAGAAACAAAGA
>Ga0079306_1001150_pt1 | contig 18868 bp, 21 predicted proteins | sample Methanotroph_Enr_FD_79181 | JGI IMG/M metagenome (GOLD analysis project Ga0079306, IMG submission 79181) | Enriched soil microbial communities from Old Woman Creek wetland in Ohio, USA - Methanotroph_Enrichment_5 | ecosystem: Environmental > Terrestrial > Soil > Wetlands | place: USA: Ohio...
CGTAAGCGCGGAGGGCGAGGGAGAAGGGGCGAGCACGGTGTGCGAGACCCCGTCCCCGCCGGACCCATACCCTTGCCACCCCGACTTCGCATCTCGCGGTCTTATTTTTTTTGCGGTATGGAATTTAAGGAGCTGATTATGAAAAAGATTGATTGGAAAGCGGCGCGGGGGTTGTTTCCGGCGCTTAAGAAATATACTTTTGTTAACGCGGCGGGCGGAGCGCCGCTGGCCAGGCCTGTGGCCGCTGCGGGGGCGCAGTATTACGCCGAGGCGCTCGCCCACGGCGACGCTTACTGGGACAAGTGGCTCGAGCGGCTCGAAGACGCGCGCGCCGGGCTCGCCCGTTTCATCGGCGCTTCGCCCAAAGAGGTCGCCTTCACGCTCAACACTTCCCACGGCATGAGCCTCGTCGCCGGCGCGCTTAAGGGCCGCGGCACGGTCCTCACCATGCAGGACGAATTCCCCTCCTCCACCCTCGCCTGGCTCAACGCCGGCTACAAAGTTAAGTTCGTAAAGCCCGAGAACGGAAAATACAGCCTGGAGAATATTGAAAAGAACCTCACCAAGGACGTAAAGATACTGGTCACCAGCTATGTCCAGTACCGCACCGGCTTCAGGCAGGACCTGGAAGCCGTAGGACGCCTGTGCCGCCCAAGAGGCGTAACTTTCGTGGTGAACGCCACCCAGGCTCTCGGGGCAATGCCCGTGGACGTGAAAAGAGCGAAGATAGATTTCATGGTCTTCTCCTGCTTCAAATGGACCATGGCCGGCTACGGCGCGGCCGGGCTCTATGCCTCCAAAGACTACCTGCCCAAAATAAAATTCCAGGAAGCCGGCTGGCGTTCCGTGGCAGTGCCGGAAACCATGGACAACAAAGCCCGCGCCATGAAACAGGAAGCCTCGGCCGTGGAAGCGGGCTGCCTGCACTTCCCCAGCATCTTCGCCCTCGGCGCCTCGCTGAAGCTGCTTTCAGGGCTGGGCGTAAATAACATCCAGGAAAGGATCTTCGAACTGAACGACTATCTTGTCGAAGGCCTCAACAAGCTTGGCGCCTCAACCCCCACCCCCCTGGACCGGGCCTGCCGCTCGGGCATAACCATCATAAAGTGCTCCCGCCCCGCCGAGGCCGTGGCAAAACTGGAAAAGTCAGGCATCATGACCGCGGCCCGGGGAGAAGGGATACGCGTTTCGCTCCACTTCTACAATAACCGCGCCGACCTGGACAAGCTGCTGGCTGGGCTTAAAAAGCTGGGCCATGGCTATCTGCGGCCTTAGACCCTTGACAGGCCTTGACATGTCAATTACACTATTAGCGTGATTTATATGAAAGGCCTTTTAATACTGCTGCCCGCCCTCATCCTGATCGCGCCCCTGCTGGCGCGGGCCCAGTCTTTTTCCCAGCTTTCAGGTTCCAGCGTCGAGGCCGGCTCCGTGCCCGAGCCGTCGGCGGTACCGGAGGCCGTGGAAGACCCCAGCCTCCCCCCTGCGGACTTCGACTTCCTCGTTAGGCCGGACGCGGAACACGATCCCGGCGCGGAGCTGTTCATTCCCTGGCGCACCGGCGAAACCAAATCGGCGGGAGAAGCCCCTGAGATCCCTTTCCTGGCCATAGCCAAAGCTGAAGCCGCGGCGCAGGGCGTGGACCTGTCGCTGGTGCTGGCCGTCATACAGAAAGAATCCTCCTTCGACCCGAAGGCGCACAGTTCGGTCGGGGCCAAGGGCCTGATGCAGCTTATGCCCGAAACCGCCAAATGGCTGGGGCTCAAGGACACGAGCAAGCTTTATACCCCCGCCGTCAATATAAAGTACGGAGTGAAATACCTCAAATACCTCTGGGACAAATTCGCGGAGGTGGAATCAGGGGATATTTCCGGGGCGGAGATCGGTCAGAAGGCCTCGCGGATGGCCATAGCCGCTTATAACGCGGGGCAAGGCAATGTGAGGAAATACGACGACGTTCCCCCGTTCAAAGAAACCCGGAACTATGTCACCAAGGTGACGCAGTACTTCAATTACTACGAAAGCCTGCTCGCGGAAATCGCCCCTACTCCCAAGTAATGTCCAAATTCACCGCTATCGATTTCGAAACAGCCGACTACAGCCGGGATTCCGCTTGCGCGGTGGGTCTCGCGCGCGTGGAGGACGGCCGCGTCACGAAGACCGCCTACCGACTCATACGGCCTCCCCGCCAGGACATCAGGTTCACCGAGATACACGGGATAACCTGGGAGGACGTCGAGAACGAGCCCGTTTTCGGGGAAGTGTGGCCGGAGCTGGCCGGCATGTTCGAGGGAATAGATTTTATCACGGCGCACAACGCGCCCTTCGACAAGAGCGTGCTCTACGCCTGCTGCGCTGCCGCCGGTCTCGAGGCCCCGCCGCACCCTTTCGTCTGCACGGTAAAGCTCGCGAAGACCGAGCTGGGCATGAAGCCCGCCACGCTTTCACACGTCTGCCACCACCTCAGCATACCGCTGAAGCATCACAACGCCCTCTCGGACGCCGAAGCCTGCGCGAAAATAATGATAACCGTGGAACAGGTAAGGCAGGAAAAAGCGGGAAAGTAATTATTTCTTCGCTGCCGGGTCCCAATCGACGAAATCTTTTATCAGCGCTTCCGGGATGCGGCTGGGGCGGCCGGTCTTGTAGTTTATCCACACCCACATCGTGAGACCCTGGCACACTATCCTGCCGTCCGAAGCGCGGAGGATCTCGTAGTGCCGTTCGGAGGAAGCCCGCTCGGCGGTCTCCACCCAGGTGCGCATGCGCACGGTCTCGCCGGGCAGCACGGGCCGCAGGTAGTCTATCTCGTGCCTGCGCACCACCCACCCCTCGCCCAGGGCGATAAGCTTGTCGATATCCCAGCCTACGAGCGCCGAGTGCCTGGTGGCGGCGCTCATGAACCAGTCCAGGTAGACCTGGTTGTTCACATGGCCCAGCCCGTCTATCTCTTCGGGAGTCACCTGATGTTCGAATTCCAGAACTTTTGAAATAGCCATACTTCTATATTATTAAAATAAAATTTTCTTTCCAAAAAACCGCCGGGCTCAAAGAGTCCTGGCCCCGCTTTTCTTAACGAGGCGGACCCCGGCCACTCCCGGGTTATTGCGGACGGAGGAGAACCTGGAGGCCAGGACCCAGCCCACGATCCTGGTCTTTTTAACGCTCTTCAGGTGAACGGTCCGCTCTCCCGAGAAGACGAAGCCGGCCGAGGCGGAAAGCTCTTCGACCAGGCCGGAGTAATCCCGCGCCTTGGGCAGGATGCTCACGAAAACGTATTTCCCGGACCTGGCCCGGGCGGCTTTGCGGGGCGCCGGCGCGGGAGAAGCGACCGCGTCCCTGTAGGTGGTCACAGCGCGGTCCTTGTTGTTCGGGTTCAGGTAACCGTAAGTGGTTTCCACGAACTCCTGGAAGCCGGGGTCGGAATAGACGGGAGACCCGGCCAGCGGGTCGCGGGAAGAGGGTCCCTGGGCCGAAGCTTCCGCCCCGAGCGCCAGTCCGAAGGAAACCGCGAAGAGTATTTTCCTGAACATTTTCTTTCTCCCTTTTCCGCCTGAGCCCGCCGTTTTACGCGTACCGCTTTGTTATTACCGTGTAATACATTGTATTATGCCCGGAGCTTTTTGTCGCGGGTCCCGGGACCCAGCCGCAAATAGGCCCTTTGTCCCGCGCCTTTACACTTCGGGGAGAGTAAGGTAGAATTTTCTTATGAAACCAAGGCCGGAAACGAGAAAGGGCGAGAACACCAGGCAGAAGATAGTGCTGTCCGCTATCCGGCTCGCGGCCAAACACGGCTTCGCCGAGGCCAGCTTCCAGATGATCGCCGACGACATCGGGCTGAGCCAGTCGGCCGTGATGTACCATTTCCCCGACAAGAACGCCCTCTTCGCCGAACTCGTAAGGACGATCATCCGCCACAACCATGAAACCGTCAGCGAACTGGTGGAGCTGACCGACGACGCGGGCCGCAGGCTGCTGAAGCACTGCCTGGGCAACGTGATGTGGGCCCTGCGCTACCGGCGGCAGGACGCGCAGATACTGACCCTCCTGTATTACCTTGCCGGGCGCGGCGAAACTTTTTCCGGGCTTTTCACACAGATGATAGCGGCCGGGCGGGAAAGGCTGCTGGCCCACCTGCTGGCCGGAGTGAGGGAAGGCCTGTTCAAGCTGAAGGGCGAACCGGCCTCGGTGGCCGAGACCATCCAGGACAGTCTCTTCGGCGCGATGCTTTACGCGGCCTCGGCCCCGGAAGGGAGCGTCAGCCACGCCGAACTCGAGATCAAATGGAAGAATTTTATTTCCGCCCTGACCGGCTGGAAAGATAACGGGGCCGGGCCCGTCCTCCCCCGCCCGAAACAGCGCTGATCAGATGTCTTTTTTGCCGCCCGCCCTGTAGATAGAATTCCTGCCGAATTTTTCCCTTATGGCCTCTATGGCCTTATGCGCCTTTTCCCGTCTTTCGTCCCCCTCTTCCTCGAAAAGGCTTTCTTTCTCCGCCGCGGGCATCAGCCCCGAGACCTTCACCCCCAGCAGCCTCACTTTTTTCCGCTCCCTGTCGAACCCGGCGTATAAGGCCAGGATCTCGCGGCTTATTATGTCGGCGTAATTGGTGGAAAGCGTCAGGGTCTTGGCCCGCGTATAGGTCAGGAAGCCTTCAAGGCGAATTTTCAGGGTCACCGTTCGACCTTTAAGGCCAGCCTCGCGCAGGCGGGAGGAGACCTTGTCGGCCAGGGCGACCAGGGACTCCTTTATTTCGCGCGCGTCGGCCGTGTCTTTCTCGAAAGTGATCTCGTTGCCCACCGACTTGGTCTCGCCTTCCTCGCTGACCTCGCGGGGGTCCTCGCCCAGCGCCAGCGCCTTGAGCGCGGCCCCATGGGAGCCGAGGGCGCCCAGCTGCTCCGCTCTCGCGGCTGCAAGCTCGCCGATAGTGTTTATCCCGCGGCTGCGCAGCAGCTCCGCGGTTTTCGGCCCCAGGCCCCAGAGCCTGGAGATATCCAGCGGGGCCAGGAAACTTTTCAGCCCGGCTTCGCTGACTTCCACGAAACCGTCGGGCTTTTTAAGGTCCGAGGCGATCTTGGCCGCCGTCTTCGTGGGGGCCATCCCCACCGAGCAGGTCAGGCCCGTCGCGGCCTTCACTCTCTCCTTGATGCGCAGGCAGGTCTCCGCCGGCCCGCCGAACAGGTGCGCGCTGCGCGTTATGTCCAGGAAAGCCTCGTCTATGCTCACCTGCTCTATGTCGGGTGTGAATTCGTAGAACACTTCGCGGATCTTGCCGGAAGCCTCTTCGTATTTATGGAAATCGGGCTGCAGGTAGACGCCCTGCGGGCAGCGCCTCCAGGCCTCGGAGATGGGCATGGCAGAATGAACGCCGAATTTCCGCGCTTCGTAGGAGCAGGTGGACACCACGCCGCGCCCGTGCCCGCCTTTGGGGTCGGCCCCGATGATCACGGGCTTCCCTTTAAGCGCGGGGTTGTCCCGCTGTTCTATGGCCGCGAAAAAAGCGTCCATATCCACATGCACTATGCGTCTTTCCATTAGAGAATGCTATTAAAGATATTCCTTATATTACAACCGGAACCCTTTTTATTTGCCGAAGAATTTATGCTAGTATTCGAAAATGAACTGGAAAAAATTCGCGTTCAAGATGACGGCGTTCGCGGTGGCGGCTTACATCGCGGTAAAAGTCACCACGGTCGGCTGGAATTTCCTGGCCCCGGTGTACCCGGGCGGCCCGACCCTTACCAGGCCGGATAAGCTCAGGGCGACCGTAACAGCGCTCTCCGTCGGGATAGGCCCGCGCGACCTCTACAACAACAACAGGGCCAAATTGCGGAAAGCGGAGGATTATCTGACCGCGCGCTTCAAAGCGGCCGGCTACAAGGCGGAATACCAGGAATATACCGCGGGCGGCGTCAAGGTAAAGAATATCATCGCCGTTAAACCCGGCCTCAAGACCCCCTCCGAGGTTATCGTCGTCGGCGCCCATTACGACACTTACAATAACCCCGGCGCGGACGACAACGCCAGCGGCGTGGCCGGCCTGCTGGAACTGGCCGAATACGCCGCCGCGAAGAAATACGACAGGACCATAAAGTTCATCGCCTTCGCCAACGAAGAACCGCCTTTTTTCAAGAACGAAGGGATGGGCAGCGCCGTCTACGCGAAAGCCGCGGCAGAAAGGAAAGAGGACATAAAGGCCGCACTGGTGATGGAGATGATAGGCTATTTCAGCGAGGTCGGGATGTCGCAGCATTATCCGCCGCTGATAGGCCCTTTCATGCCCGGGCGCGGGAATTTCATTTCCCAGATCTCTAATTTCGAGTCCAGGACCCTGGCCAACCGCATCGACAAGGTTTTCAGGGGCGCGTCCGAGCTTCCGCTGCGCACCGTCAGCCTGCCGTCTTTCGTGCCCGGTGTGGATTACTCCGACCACCGCAGTTTCTGGCAGGCCGGCTACCCGGCCGTGATGTTCACCGACACCTCTTTTTACAGGACGCCGAATTACCACAAAGGCTCGGACCTGCCTGATACGCTCAATTACGAATATATAGCCGCCTTCCTGGACGGGATGAAGGCCGTGCTGGACGATCTGGCCGGGGCCCGGGGCAAATAGTTTCAGCGCTGGCAGGAAAGATAAACGTAGATGGCCGCGAGGATCACGATCAGCAGCGCCCCGAGGCGCGCCAGATTTACAAAATCGAAAACCAGGTTGAATTTCAGTTCCTTTCGGAACTTCAGGGTGCGCGTCGCCGGCGGAGCTGCAGGAGCCACGACCGCCCCGCAGGCAGGGTTAGAACAGTAGGCCTTCCCCTCACCCAGCTCTTGCCCGCACTTAGGGCAGTTCATCGCTTCTCCGGCAGGATCTCCAGCCAGTAGCCGTCGGGATCCTCGATAAAATAAATGCCCATGCCCTCGTTCTCGTAACAGATACAGCCCAGCTTCTTATGCAGCTCATGGGCCGCCTTGAAATCGTCCACCGTAAAGGCAAGGTGGATCTCGTTGTCTCCGAGGTCGTACTTTTCCTTCCGGTCCCTCATCCAGGTCAGCTCCAGTTTGTGCGGGGTCGTCCCGTCGCCCAGGAAAACCAGCGTAAAACTGCCGTCGGCGGGGCTCTTCCGGCGGACCTCCGCAAGCCCCAGCGCCTCGCTGTAGAATTTAAGGCTTTTCTCCAGGTCCAGCACGTTCAGGTTATTATGCGAAAAAACGAATTTCATTCGGCCCCCCTGGGAGGAAGCATTTCTTTCAGCCGCGCCCGGTAGCCTTCCTCTGAAACCATTTTAAGGTCTTCCTTTATCAGCATGGGCCTGGGGATCCCGCCAAGCTGTTTTTCGGTCCGGAGGCCCTCAGGGGAAACTTCACCGGTCCCTTTTATAGTCCCGCCGTCTTTCAGCCTTATATCATAGTCCCAGGACTTAAGCCCCGAGTCTTTAAAAGTTACGGTCCCGGTAAAACTTCCGCCGGCGTCGGCGGCGTCGTAGACCAGCGTGCTGTCGCGGCGCCTGAGCTCGGTCACGTATTCCCTGGAGGGCATGCTTGGGCCCCAGCCCGGCTGCGTCACGGTCTCGATTATGCGCGAGCGGTCTGCCGAGGTCATCCTTATAACGGCGGACTGCGTGTTGTTGTAAGGGATCTTCCCGTCGGGGGAGAAATACAGGACCGGGCCGAAGTAATAAACCGTGGCCACGGCGCCCACGGCGCCCACGGCGGCTTTCGGCGCCGGCGTTCCCGCGCAGGCGGAGAGGGCCGCGGCGGCGAGTAAAATGCAGATCCTCGAAATTTTCATCCTGCCTCCATTAAAACCCTGCTGTTTTCAATCTTACAAAATCCGGAAGCCCCCCTATACAACCGGCGCAGTATTTTATATGGTGTGGAGGTAGGTAAGGAGGCTTTATGCGATACCTGATAATGGCGATTTTCCTCGCTGGCGCGGTCCCGGCCGCCGCCCAGATCTCTTCTCCGGACGCGGCCAAGGATATAAGGCTGCAGACCCCGCAAGAACTCGTAAAAACTGCGGCGGAACTGGAACAATCTCTTCTAACGCAGCCCAACAACGTTGAGCTTCACATTAAGCTGGGCTTCACTTATACCCGGCTGGGCAGGGCGGACGAGGCACAGCGGGCTTTTGAGAGCGCTGTGCGCATCGACCCCAAAAAAGCCATCGCCCATTACATGCTGGGGCTCATCTACGAGAAGAAAGGCCTTAAGGACAAGGCCATAGCCTCCTGGAAGGCCTGCCTTGAGAACACCGCGGAGCCGCACCTGCGCGACACGGCCATAAAGCACCTCAACACCCTTTCCCACTGAACGACCATGAAAAACATACTTTTACTTCCGGTCCTGCTGCTCCTCGCAGCCTGCGTCACGCCTAAAGTGGCGATAAACCCCCGCGCCGACTTCTCGAGCATCAAGCGCGTAGCCGTACTTTCTTTCAACGGCCCCAAAGGCGACCTGGCCGCGGACCTGATGACCCAGAGCCTGATAGCGCAGGGCGCCGACGTGGTGGAGCGCCAGCGCCTGGACGCGGTAATGCACGAGCAGTCGCTCACGGCTTCCAGCGCTTTCGACCCGGCCACCGCCAAGCAGCTGGGCAAGCTGCTGGGCGTGGACGCGCTTTTCGTGGGAACGGTGGCCGAGAGCACGCCCCAGAGCTCCTACATCGTGAGCCAGGCCGACGAGTCGCGCCGGACTACCATAACGCCGGTCGGCGGCGGCACCGTCTATTCGGAGGGCAGCGTCCTGGGCATGCCGAATTCGCAGCTGCTCAGCACCACGGCCAATGTCTCGCTGCTGTCGCGCATGGTGGACGTGCAGACCGGCTCTATAATGTGGTCGGCCTCGATGAACTACGAGGGCTTCGACATCTCCTCGGCCATGTCCAGCATCACGGACGCCTTCATCCGCTCCCTGGCCCCCATCTGGCCCGGCCTCTACAGGCCGAAATAGTTCCCTCAAACAAAAAAAAGAAAGCCGGGCAACAAGCCCGGCTTTTTTATGGCCCGCTGCATGAAAGCAGGCAGATAGTTTTTTTACTCACGTCAAAGAAGTGTAGTCGGGGTCCTGTCGAGGGCATGGGTTCGGCGGGTACGGGGTCGCGCACACCGTGCGCGCCCCTCCTCCCTCGGACTCGGCGCTATGCAAGCCTCGTCCTCCGGGAGGCCCCGCCGAACCCATGCCCTCGCCACCCCTCCGAAAAAACTATCTGCCTGCGGACCCTAATCCATTAAACGCTTCTGACCTTGGAGTTCACGGATCTCTTGCACGTCCTGGGTGAATTCCATGCAGCCCAGATATTTGCCTTTGTCGCCGCGCAGGGCGTGGAACTCGATGAACATCTTGTGCTTCGGTTCGCCCTTCACGACTTCCAGGTCTATCCAGAAGGTGGCTTTGTCGCGGGTGCCCGCCTTCATCTCGGCTATCAGCTTTTCCACCATGGCCAGGCTTTTCTCGGGATGGCACTGGCGGAAGTTCATGCCCATCGCGCCCATGGGGCGCCTGAAGATCCGGGTCTCGTGCTTGTTCCAGCCGACGACCTCGTCGTTGGCGTCGATCACGGTCAGCTCGGCCGGCATCGTCTCCAGCATCGCCTTCACCATCTCCGCGTTCATACTGTCAAAAAGCATGTTTCCTCCGTTGTGTTTTTCACTGCTGCTTCAGGGGATTATATCCAGGCTTTCCCCGCCCTGCTCGTTCTGGCCCGAGATCCTGAATATGTTCTTGTAATTGCCCGCCGTGTCGCCGCCCCTTATCTCCGAACAATACGCCCCGGTCATCGGAACTTCTTTCCCCTTCAGGACAAGGAGCACGCTTTCCCATACCGCTCCGACAGCCTTGGTCCCCGTCGCTATAATGCGGCGGCCTTCGTTGCCTGCCCGCTTTCCGCTCACTACGCGGAACTGGTCTATGGAATTAACCCTTTTAAACGAAGCCTGGTTTTGTTTTCCGTCAGGGTCAAACCCCTCCTGTTTGAATTCTTTCCTGAATTCCCTGCCTTGGGCTTTAAAGGACAGGACGAAGGTGTCTTTGGCCTTCAATTCCAGTGTCATGCTTACTTTTTCTCCGGGATAAAAATATTTATTCTCCGGGGAATTTTTAGGCGGGCTGTTCCAGGGCGTCTCGCCGGTATTGGTGGTGCGCCAGAACGGCCTGAAAGCGAAATCAGGCTGGATCTTTTTCTCCGCAAGCAGTTTATCTATCGCCTGTTTTCCCTCGACGATCAGTTTTCCGTTCGCGTCCTTCAGCACGGTGTCGTTAAAATTCTTTGCGACGACAAAACGCCTGTCGGGCCGGTTCCCGTCGGACATTCCCGGGAGGTCGGTATACATGGGGTTGCCGGCGGGGTCGAAAACCCTGTCCCAGCTCAGCCCGCAATCCAGCTCTTTGCGGCCGGTCGACGCGCCCAGGTACACGCTCGGCCTGTCCAAAGGCCCCTCCTGCCAGGCAGGCTGTCCCGCGGCCGGTTTGTAGTAGCGCGCCGCGTCGAAAGTAACCTTCGGCAGCGTTCCTTTCGCCTTGATGCCGGCGACTTTATGCGCGGGCGTGCTTAAAAGCTTCCGGAAGTACGCCCCGCCGGGCCCCCGCTGCGTGCCGCTGCGGGAGCAGGCGACCGGGCTGACCCTGTCCGCCGCGGCCGGCAGGGCGGAAGTCCCGTCGGCCGGCGAAGGCACCGGCATCGGGATATTGAAATCATCGGCGAAGGCGGCCGCGCCCGCCAGGCAGAGGAACAGAAATAAATATTTACCCATGGTTTCCCCCTTCAGAGTTCTCAAAGGCATGAACTAACGTCCCGCCCATATTTTACAAATAAAAGCGGCGTTTAAAATTAGCGCGGCCTCACGGCGAGGAACAAGACATTTCCCGCACTTTTTTGTATTATATTTTTACTGTTTCTGTTGAGCAGGAACTATCTTTAGCGTTATCAGTCAACTGATATTTACTGTAGAGGAGAGACTACCATGCTTAAAACTTTCAACAAACGCATTCTTTTCATCGGCTACGGCTCCGTGGCGCAATGCGCCCTGCCCATGCTGTTCAAGCTGATAAAGGTTCCGGCGAAGAACATTACCGTAATGGATTTTGAAGACAAGCGCGAATCGCTCAAGCCCATGCTGTCCAAAGGCGTCAAGTACGAGCGCGCCAAAATAGAGAAAAAGAACATGGGTTCCCTCCTCGGCAAATACCTCTCCGAAGGGGACCTGCTGATCGACCTCGCCTGGAACATCGACGCCTGCGAGATCCTGCAGTGGTGCCACGACCGCGGCGTGCTCTACATCAACACCTCCACCGAACTGTGGGACCCCTACAAGAACGCCGTAGACAAGCACCCGACCGAACGCACCCTCTACGTCCGCCACATGGCCATGCGCAAGATGATAGCCAAGTGGAAGACCCCCGGCCCGACGGCCGTGATCGAGCACGGCGCCAACCCCGGCCTGATCTCCCATTTCGCCAAGAAGGGCATCCTCGACATCGCCAATAAACTCCTCGCCGACAAAAAAGCCACGGGAGCCAGGGCGGAAAAGCTGCGCCAGCTGATAAAAGACCAGACCTTCAACGAGCTCTCCAGAGAGATAGGCGTGAAAGTGATCCACGTCAGCGAGCGCGACACCCAGATCACCAACAAGCCCAAGCTGGTCAACGAGTTCGTCAATACCTGGAGCGTGGAAGGCTTCCGCGAGGAAGGCGTAGCGCCCGCCGAGCTGGGCTGGGGCACCCACGAGAAGACGCTTCCCCCGATGGCCTGCCAGCACAAGAACGGCCCGAAGAACCAGATCTGCATCGCGCGCATGGGCATGAACACCTGGATCTCCACCTGGGTGCCGGATTACTGCATCCACGGCATGCTGGTGCGGCACGGCGAGGCTTTCACGCTGTCCGACAAGCTGACCGTCTGGAATAAGGGCAAAGCCGTGTACCGCCCGACGGTGCACTACGCCTACTGTCCCTCCGACTCGGCTATCGCCTCGCTCAACGAGCTGCGCGGCTACGACTACGCTCTCCAGCCGAAGCTCCGCATCCTGGGCGACGAGATCATCAGCGGCTACGACACCCTGGGCACCCTGCTGATGGGCCACGACTACAACGCCTGGTGGACCGGCACGATCCTGGGCATCGACGAATCCCGCAAGCTGATCCCGCACCAGAACGCCACCACCATCCAGGTGGCCATCGGCGTGCTCTCGGCGGCCATGTGGATGATGGACAACCCGGAAGAAGGCTTCAACGTGCCGGACGAGCTGCCGCACGAATATATCCTCGGGATAGCCAAGCCCTGGCTGGGCAAGCTGCACTCGGCGAAGTCCGACTGGACCCCGCTGAAGCACTACACCAACGCCTTCACGGGCTACAACAACCCTTCCATAGACAAGAAGGATCCGTGGCAGTTCAAGAACTTCCTGATCACGGACAGCGACTAAGACGAATTCGGTAAAAGACTATACTACTGGAGGCTAGAGTGATATCACAAAAACAGATGCAGGCGCTCGCTAAGAAGCACGGCACACCCCTTTTCATCGTGGACCACGATGAGATCCGGAAGAATTACGCGCAGTTCAAGAAGTACCTTCCGAGGGTGCAGGCCTATTACGCGGTAAAAGCCGAGCCCCTGCCCGAGATCGTAAAGACGCTTTACAGGGCCGGAGCCAGCTTCGACGTGGCCTCCATGCCGGAGTTCCTCATCGTGCATGAGAACATCAAGAACATGCCGAACAAGAAGCGCCTGGCCTGGATCTGGGACAAGATCATCTACGCCAACCCGATAAAGCCGAACGAGACCCTGAAGCAGCTGGACCCCTACAGGCCCCTGGTCACCTTCGACAATATCGAGGAGATCTACAAAGTTAAGAAGTACGCACCCCACGCCGGCATGGTCCTGCGCATCAGGGTGCCCAACACCGGCGCCGTGGTGGAGCTCTCCTCCAAGTTCGGCGCCGCCCCCGGCGAAGCCGTGGACCTGATCCTGGAAGCCGAGAAAGCCGGCCTCGGGGTAGAGGGCCTGAGCTTCCACGTCGGCAGCCAGACCACCAACTTCGAGAATTTCGTGCAGGCCATCAACCTGGCCGCCGACATCTTCAAGGAAGCCAAGGAGCGCGGGCACACCCGCATGAACCTGCTGGACATCGGCGGCGGCTTCCCGGCCCCCTACGACGCTTCCGTGAAGCCCTTCAAGGAACTGGCCACGAAGATCAACGCGGAGATCAACCGCCTGTTCCCGAAGAACATCGAGATCCTGGCCGAGCCCGGCCGCTTCATGATCGCCACTGCCGGAACTTCGGTGGTGAGGATCAACGGCAAGGCCGTGCGCGACGGCAAGACCTGCTATTACGTCGACGACGGGGCTTACCACACGTACTCCGGCATCATCTTCGACCACCAGCACTGCCACATGAAGTCGTTCAAGAAGGGCAAGGAACAGATCTGCGGCGTGTTCGGCCCCACCTGCGACGCGCTGGACGTGATCTCGATGTCCGAGAACCTGCCGGCGGACCTGAAGCTGGGCGAGCTGCTCTACAGCACCAACATGGGCGCGTACAGCCACGCTTCGTCCACCAACTTCAACGGCTTCCCGCCCGCGAAAGTGATACACATCAACAAATAAGCAGCCGGAGATAGCAAAAAAAGCCCCGCTCGAAAGAGCGGGGTTTTTTTATTCCCGGTTACCGGTCAGGGTCTTATTCGGCGGTCTGGATCTTCAGGGTCAGGCCGGTCTCGTTGAAGGCGAAGCCGGTCAGGTGCAGGTCGCCCATCAGGCCGGCGGGGATGAACTCGCGCAGGGCTTTGGGGGAGAGCGCGGCATGAAGGGTCCAGGAGGCTTTGTCGTAGCTAAGCTTCAGGACGTCCTGCGCCTTAAGATTCTTGCCCTTGAGCTTCTCGTCGAGGGCGGAGTAGACGCCTTTTATCAGCACGTCCATCACCTGCGTCATCACCTGCTCCTCGGTCATGGCGGGAGCGGCTGATTTCACCGAGGGCTCCATGGAAGCGTGCAGCTGGATCTTCTGGATGCGGATGGCCAGTTTGTCGCGGCCTTCGAAGAAAGGCTTCAGGGTCAGGGTGGGGATGATGATGATGCCGCCCTGGTCGATCTTTATATTGCTGACCCGCAGGAACTCGCCGGACTTGAAGATGACCGGGGCGCTCGCGTCGATGATGCTCAGGCGCTTCTCGGAAGCGGCCATCTTTTCCACGGAGTTCTTGAGCATCTTGAAGGGGATGCGGATGTTCACGTCCATGCCGATGAGCTCGTCCGTTTCAAGCCGGGGAGCCGGGACCTTGATGGAGGCCTGCGACGCCTTGATGTCGGCCACGTTCAGGGAAGAGAGGTCGAAATCCTGGGCTATCGCGTTCCCGCCGCAGGAGAGCAGCGCGGCCAGAGCTATCAGTTTAAGGGTTATGTTTTTCATAAATTTTATCCTTGTTATCCCGGCTTACAGGTCGAACCCGAGGTACATCAGGCCGTTGCCCACTTTCAGGTTGTTGATGACGGCGCCCTTGGCGAAAGAGGGCAGGAAAGCGCTGTTCTTGAGGACGATCTTCACGCTCTTGTCGTCCAGTTTGGTGGCGCTCATCACCTTGGTCAGCGCCGGGTTGGTGGTCAGGGTGTTGATCACCGAGGACACCACTTTGCCCTGGATCCAGTTGTTGAGGAAGCCGGGGATGCCGATGCCGTAAGCTTTGTCCACGTCCACGCGCTCCACGGTCACCTTGAGGGTGTTGGGGCCTATGTACTGAGGAAGGATGGTGGCCTTGAAGTAGACGTTGGGCTTGCCGAAGACGTCGCGGGCGTAGATCTTGCCGGCCAGTTCGATGCGGCCGTCCTGGCGGAATTTCAGGCCGCCCTCTTTACCCTGGGGGTGGAATTCGAAGTCGGTACCTTTGGTGAACTGGAGGATGAAGTTGTCCAGCAGGCCGTCCGAGACCGCCAGGTTGTAGCCGGGCAGCTGGGCGATGGAGTTGGCCGAACCCGAGTGCACGCTGAGGGCGAAGCCGGCGTCGTCGAAAGTGAAGTTGGTCAGGCTGACATTGCTGATCAGGCCGGGCAGCAGGGGCGCCACGAAAGTGGGGTTAACGGAAGCGCGCAGGGTCCAGCTTTTGCGGTCGTAGGCGAACACCAGCACGTCTTTGGCCTTCAGGGGCACTTTGTTCTTAAGGAAGGCGGCGTCCATGGATTCGATCATCCCGGTGGTGAGGTTGGTCATCACCATTTCCATCAGGCCGTCCTTGTCCAGCTGCTGGGCGTTGATGACTTTGGGCCCGAAAGCGACGTCGGCTTCCACTTTCATCACTTTTATGGCCAGCTTGTTGTTGCCTTCAAAAGTGGGCTTAATAAGGAGGGTGGGCTCGACTTCGATGCCGTTATAGTCCACGGCCACGTTGCTGAAGGTTATGTGGTCGCCCTGGCGGAACAGGATAGGGGCGCCGGGGTTGATGGGCTGCATCTTGATGCCGGGCAGTTCTGAGAGGCGGGCGCTGAGGGATTTGAAGGGGAGCTTGATGCTCATGTCCAGCGCGGGGGAGGGCAGATTGGGGGACTTTTCCAGGCCGAGCAGCTCGGGCTGCGCGGGCACGGGAACGGCCTGCAGGTTTTCCTGCGAGCCCTTCAGGTCCGAGGCGCTGATAGAATTGAGGCTGAAGTCTCCGGCGAGAACCGCCGTATTGAGACCCGCCGCCGCTATTACCGCAAGGATTATTTTTTTCATATTCTCCCTCTTCATGGTTATAGTGTAACAGCAAGGTAAAGAAACGGTAAGGGTCAGAGGGCCCAGAGCCTGGGCCCAAAGGGCCCCTTAATTTCCTTCCCTTCCGGTAATAAATCCGAAATAACCGGTATTTATAATTTATAGGTTGGAAAAAGGGGTCCAAAATATGAAATCTATCGGCAAGATGCTGCTTTGGGTGGTCGGAATAGGAGTTCTGCTGCTGATACCGCTGACCGGCGGAAAGGTGTTCGACGCGGTTACCAACAAACTGACGGGAACCCCCGTCGAACTGAAAGAAGTTAAGAACGAAGCCGCATTTCCCGCAGCCGCGGAAGAAACAAAACCCGGCCCTGACGCGGACGGCAAGGTGCTGGCGGCCAAACAGCAATACCTGGAGGGCCTGAAATATTTCCAGCTGTCGAACTACGAAAGGGCCAAAGAGGAATGGCTGGCGGCGCAGGAACTGGACCCCTATAACCAGGAAGTGCAGGAAGGCCTGAAGCGCATAAAAGCGATTACGGCCAAATCCGAGACGGAATAGAATTCCCCCCCACAATAAAAAACCCCGGGCCTCCCCGGGGTTTTTTCTATCGAGGCGAGGCCTCGATAGGCTAATTGCGGCGTTTTTCCATGAAGGCTTTCAGGGCTTCGCCCATGGAGCCGGACGGGGCTTCTTCGCGGCGCGGCCGGTTGTCGGGCCTCGGCCTGTTGTCGAAGCGGGGGCGCGCCTGCTGGACGGCCGCGGGTTCGGGCCTGGGGCCCCTGGCTTCGCGCGGGCCCACTACCGGGTTCGACTTCAGCGAAAGGGCGATGCGGTTGCGCGGCAGGTCTATGTCCGTCACGGTCACGTTCACGCGCTGGCCCACTTTGACCACCGCGGCGGCGTCCCGGACGAAAGTGTCGGCCATTTCGCTGATATGCACCAAGCCGTCCTGGTGAACGCCGATGTCCACGAAAGCGCCGAAAGCGGCCACGTTGGTGACGATGCCGGGCAGCTTCTGGCCGGGCTTCAGGTCGCCTATCTTCTGGGCTTCGCCGAAGACGAAGGCCTCGAACTGCTTGCGGGGATCGCGGCCGGGCTTGGCCAGTTCGGCTATTATATCCTTCAGGGTGGGCTCGCCCACTTCTGCGGAGATATACTTCGAAATGTCTATCTTCGCGCGCAGGGCGGCGTCGGTTATCAGGTCTTTCACCTCGCAGCCCAGGTCGCCGGCCATCTTCTCAACTATTTCATAGCGCTCGGGGTGAACGGCGCTCTCGTCCAAAGGGTTCTTGGCCCCGCGCAGCCGCAGGAAACCGGCGGCCTGCTCGAAAGCTTTGGGCCCGAGCCGCGGGACTTTCTTCAGCGCGGCGCGCGACGGGAAAGCCCCGTTCGTGTTGCGGTACTCGATGATGTTCTTGGCGAGCGCGGCGTTCAGGCCGGAGACGTAGGAAAGCAGTTCGCGGCTGGCGGTGTTCAGTTCCACCCCCACGCTGTTCACGCAGCTCTCCACGGTGGCGTCCAGGCTCTTCTTCAAACCGCCCTGGTCCACGTCGTGCTGGTACTGGCCCACGCCGATGGATTTGGGATCTATCTTCACCAGTTCGGCCAGCGGGTCCATCAGGCGGCGGCCGATCGAGACGGAGCCGCGCACGGTCACGTCCTTGTCCGGGAATTCTTCGCGGGCCACGGGCGAGGCGGAATAGACCGAAGCCCCGCTTTCGTTCACCATCACGATTATCACACCTTCAAGCTTGAGGGCCCGGGCGAATTCTTCGGTCTCGCGGCCGGCGGTTCCGTTGCCGATGGCGATGACCTCGGTCTTGAACCTGGCGGCCAGTTCTTTCACCTTGGCGGCGGAGGAAGCGGCGGCGCCGTCCCCGTTATGCGGGTAGATCACGTCGTCGTGCAGGAGCTTGCCGTTGGAGTCCAGGCAGACCAGCTTGCAGCCGGTGCGGAAGCCGGGGTCCAGGGCCAGGATATTCTTGTGGCCCAGCGGCGAGGACATCAGGATCTCGCGCAGATTCCGGGCGAAGACGCCTATGGCCTCGGCGTCGGCGCGCTTCTTGGTCTCCAGGCGGGCTTCGCCTTCCATCGAAAGCGCGAGCAGGCGGTTGTAGGAATCGGCTACGGCTTCTTTCACCTGTTTGCCGCAGGCGTTAGTGTTCTTCACGAAAAGCGGCTCAAGCAGCGAGATGGCCTCGTCGGCCTCCACTTCGATTCGCATGGTCAGGAAGCCTTCGGACTCGCCCCGGCGCATTGCGAGTATCCGGTGCGAAGGGGCCTTGGCGGCCGGCTCTTTCCATTCGAAATAATCCTTGAACTTGGCGCCCTCGGCCTCTTTGCCTTCGAGCACCTTGGAGTGGAACACGCCCTTCGTGGAGAAAAGCTGGCGCAGGCGGGCGCGGGAGGTTTCATCCTCGCTGACGCGCTCGGCGATTATGTCGCGGGCCCCGCCCAGGGCTTCCTCGGCGGTCTTCACGCCTTTTTCCTCACTGAGGAAAGGGGCGGCCAGCGCGGCGGGGTCTTCATTTCCCTGCGCGTAGATCTGGTCGGCCAGCGGCTCAAGGCCTTTCTCTTTGGCTATGGTGGCGCGGGTGCGGCGCTTGGGGCGGAAAGGCAGGTAGATGTCTTCCAGTTTCGAAAGGACGGCGGCGGCTTCGATCTTGCCCTTAAGTTCCTCGGTGAGCAGGTTCCTTTCGATGAGGGATTTCAGTATAGCGGCGCGGCGGTCGTCCAGTTCTTTCAACTGGGCCAGGCGGTCCTGGATCTTGCCCAGGGCGACTTCGTCCAGATTGCCGGTGGCTTCTTTGCGGTAGCGGGATATGAAAGGGATGGTGGCGTCTTCTTTGAACAGGTTCATCGCGGCGGCCACGCCCGCGGGATTCAGGCCAAGTTCAACCGCGATTTTAGACACATAAGGGTCGCTCATTAAGTCCTCCGGAAAGTCACAACGGTAAAGCTATACATACAGGATATAAAAAAGCCGGCCCCCCGGGCCAACCGCCCGTCGGAGCCACCTAAAACACATAGAAGCTGGGCGGAGAACTGCGAACCGGACCGCGAGAAGCCTAGTCGGGGCGGCAAGGGTATGGGTCCGTCGGGGGCGGGCTCTCGCACACCGTGCTCGGCCCTTCTCCCTCGGACTCGGCGCTATGCAAGCCTCGTCCTCCGGGAGACCCCGCCGGACCCATAC
>Ga0079306_1001151_pt1 | contig 18852 bp, 10 predicted proteins | sample Methanotroph_Enr_FD_79181 | JGI IMG/M metagenome (GOLD analysis project Ga0079306, IMG submission 79181) | Enriched soil microbial communities from Old Woman Creek wetland in Ohio, USA - Methanotroph_Enrichment_5 | ecosystem: Environmental > Terrestrial > Soil > Wetlands | place: USA: Ohio...
ACGCCGCTATCAAGCAGGACGTCTGGCGCAAGAACTACGCGAACTCGGACTTCACCCCGGAAATCATGGGCAAGACGCTTGGCCTTGTCGGTTTTGGCTACATCGGGAAGCTGGTGGCACAGAAGCTCGCCGGCTACAAGCTGAAGGTGCTGGTCTACGACCCGTACGTCTCGGAAGGGGCCCTGGCCGAATGCGGCGCCATCAAGGTCTCCAAGGAAGAGCTCTTTGCCAAGTCCGATTTCATCTCGCTCCATGCCCGGGCCACCGAGGCGACCAAGGGGCTGATCGGCAGGGCGGAACTCGCCCTGATGAAGCCGACCGCGATCCTCATCAACACCGCCCGCGCCAGCCTGGTGGACGAAGACGCGCTGTTCGATGCGCTGAAAAACCGCAAGATCGGCGGCGCGGCAATGGACGTCCACTCCTCCGAGCCCCTGCAGCCGAACAGCAGATGGCTGGAACTGGACAACGTGACGCTCACCCCGCACATCGCAGGGACCACCGCCGAGGCACTCTCGAACTCGCCGTACCTGCTGGTCGAGGACATCAACAAGGTGCTCTCCGGCGGGAAGCCGCAGTTCATCCTGAACCCGGAAGTCCTGGAGCACCCGAAGGCCAAGGCATGGCTTGCCGGCCTGAAACGGTAACCGGTACCCGCAACCTAAAAAAAGTCAAAGGAGCATGCCATGCTTGTCAATCTGAATGAGGTTCTCGTGCCGGCGCGGGCCGCAGGTTATACTGTCGGGGCGTTCAACATCTATAGTCTGGAAACCATAGAGGCGGTGTATCGTGCTGCGGTGGACCTCGATACGCCGGTTATCTTCGCCTTCGGCGAGCAGTACATCGACGTGGCCAACATCAAGATCATCGCCGCCATGGTCCGGGAGATGGCCGGACGTACCACGTTGCCGATGGTGCTGCACCTCGACCACTGCAAGTCGGTGGACGTCATCTACCAGGCGGTCCAGGCCGGCTTCTCCTCCGTGATGTTCGACGGCTCGAAGCTGCCGTTTGCCGAAAACCTCGCCCGTACCAAGGAAGTCGTGCGCTTCGCACACGCAGTCGGGGTGACCGTGGAGGCGGAACTCGGCTCGGTCCCCTTCGGGCACACCGAGACCGTGGTTCCCGAAGAGTACCTGACCAAGGTGGACGAGGCGGTCAAGTTCGTGGCGGAAACCGGCGTCGACGCCCTGGCCGTGGCGATAGGCACCGCGCACGGGGAGTACAAGGGAAAGCCGAAGATCTATCACGACCGGCTGGAAGAAATCGCCGCGCAGGTCTCCATCCCGCTCGTACTGCACGGCGGCTCGGGCGTGCCGGACGAGGACATCCTGAAGGCGGTGTCCATGGGGGTCGCGAAGATCAACGTGAACACCCAGATCTCGGCGGCCGCGGTGAAGAAGATAAAAGAGATCTGCGCCAAGGAAAAACCGGGGCACCTCTCCGACATGCTGCACGAGGCCCAGGTTGTCATGGTTGAGGAAGTGAAAGGGTTCGTTCGGTTGTTCAGAGGTATATAAAAGGAAAACCGCAGAAGACACCAGCGCCAAGCTTCGAGGGAGATCGCCATGTCGGAGAACAAGTATATCGCCTGTATCGATGTCGGAACGACCAGTTGCCGGACCATCATCTTCTCCAGCCGCGGGAAGGTGATGAGCGAGGCGTTCGAAGAATACTCGAGCATCTTTATTTCCCCCACCTGGATCGACCACGATCCCGCAACCTGGATACGGGCGATGCACAACACCCTGCGCCAGGCTATCCGGCTCTTTTCCGGGGAGCCCAGCGCCATCGCCGCCATCTGCGTGATCTCCCAGCGTTCGACCTTCGTTCCGGTGGACCGGGAAGGCAACCCGATCGACAACGCCATCCTTTGGCAGGACAAGCGCGCCACCGCCCAGGCGGACTTCATCCGCAGCGAACTGGGGGCCGAGCACATCTATCACACGACCGGCCTGCGCATCGATCCGTACTTCTCCCTGCCGAAACTTCTGTGGCTCAAGGAGAACAAGCCGCAGGTCTTCAAGGACGCCTACAAGTTCCTGACGGTGCACGACCTCATCATCCACCAGCTGACCGGCGAGTTCATCACCGACTGGACCCAGGCGTCGAGGACCATGCTCTTCAACATAAACGAGCTGGCCTGGGACGAGAAGCTCTGCAGCCACTTCGGCATCCCGCTGGACAAATTGGCACGGGCCGTCCCTCCGGGGACCATCGTCGGCGGGCTGAAAAAGGCGCTGCAGGTGGAATTCAACCTGCGCGCCGACCTCCCGGTGGTGGCCGTGGGAGGTGACCAGCAGGCAGCCGCCGTCGGCCTTGGTGTGGTGATACCGGGCCTTATGTGTTCCAACACCGGCACCGGCTCGTTCATACTGGCCCATTCGGACCGTCCCGCCTTCGATCCCGAGCAGCGGGTGGTCTGCACCGCTTCGGCGGTGGCCGGCAAGTGGCTCGTCGAGGCGGGGATGTACACCACGGGCTCGGTGTACCGCTGGTTCAGGGACAACTTCGCCATGCTGGAGAGTAACACCGCGCGCGACCTGCACATCGACGCCTACGAGATTCTCAACAGCGAAATCAAGAACACGAGCCCGGGCGCCGGCGGGATCATGCTGCTCCCCCATTTCGCCGGTTCCGCAGCCCCCTACTGGAACCCCAATGCGGTCGGCGTGATCTTCGGCTGCTCGCTTGGGCACAAACGCTCCCATGTGATCCGCGGGTTGCTGGAAGGGGTCTGCTTCGAGATCTGCAAGAACATCAAGATCATCGAGTCCCTGACCAGCGGCATCACCGAGATCCGGGTGAGCGGGGGCGCCACCCGATCGACCACCTTCAACCAGATCCAGGCGGACGTGTACGGCAAGAACGTGCAGCGCGGCGTCTCGGAACAGTCCTCCGCTCTGGGCGCCATGCTGGTGGCCGCCACCAGCATCGGGATCTATCCCGACATCCTGACGGCGGTGGAACTGGGGGTGGCGTTTGACCGCAACAACCGCAGGTCTCCGGACGAGGACGTGCACCAGCTCTACGAAAAGATGATCGCGCTGCACGACGATCTCTACCGCGCGATCGCCAACGCCGGCATCTACGAGAAGCTCCGCGACATGAGAGAGCTGATGGAGAACCACCACTAAGGCGCGACGCAACCAGCGCCGGTTGACGCCCGCGTCTCCCGGCGCGCCATCTGCTCCAAACGGCGGCGACCTTGAACGGGAAGCCCCCAAGTCGGCCAGTCGTACCCCCTCGACCTGTACCGCGGCCGCACGGCCGGCAGTTTTCCTGCGGCAGCTTCCGGATCGGACCTCGCTGCTGCAGGGGATCGGTGCCACAGAAGGTGACTATGCAGATACATCAAAAAGTGCTGTTCGTCGATCCCGCCACCGGTTTCTACAAGACCAAGAAATACTTCTTCGACCGCTACTTCGGGCCTGCCGACCTGGGCATCCACCTGGCGGAGGAGTACCGCAGCCTCAACTTCGGCGTCGGCATCTTTGCCGGCTCCATACTGCCGGGCTCCAACAGGATGGTCCTCACCGGCTATTCCCCCTGCTGGCAGGGGCTTTATTTAAGCTCCATGGGAGGCGCGGGGCTCGTCTTCGACAACCTGGGCATCAACATGCTGAGCCTGGTCGGCAAGGCTCCCGTCCCTTCGGTCCTCTATCTGAACCGCAACCACGGAGAGCAGATCGTGGTCGAGGTCGTCCCGCTCGACGTCGAGGCGGTCTGGAAATCCGGCCGCACCGGGGTCTATTCCCTCACCGATCGGGTGTACGAGCTTTTCTCCGACCGCTACGAGAACGACCCGCGCATCCTGGCTGCCGGTCCCGCCGCCCTCAGCACCGACATGGGCGGCATCATGTCGGTGCCGATCAGCAAGGGGCGCATAAGCCGCGTCGACACCTGGGCCGGCCGGGGCGGTTTCGGCAGCGCGATGCTGCAGCAGCACGGCATCGTGGCGATCATCTACGGCGGCACCGTGGTAGGCGACGACTTCAGGGACCACACCGTCGCCGACGAGTGGTTCCGCAACAAGTACAACCTGCGCCTGATGCAGAAAGACCTCGAGGCCACCTCCAAATACCGCTTCGACGAGAAGATCGGCACCGGCGGCACCCTCGGCGTCAACTACGCCACCATGGGCGGCAGGATCATCGCCTTCAACTACCGCAGCGTCTACCAGACTGAAAAGGAGCGGTGCTCGCTGCATCAGGACTTCATCGTCTCCCACTACCTGAAGCAGTTCAACGAAGAGACCATCCAGCCAAAACAGCAGGCGACCTGCGGGGAGCCGTGCGTCGCGGTCTGCAAGAAGATGAACGGCATCTACAAGAAGGACTACGAGCCGTACCAGACCATGGGGCCGCTGTGCGGCATCTTCGACCAGCGGGCGGCGGAAAAGCTGAACCACCACTGCGACGCCATGGGCTTCGACGCCATTTCGGGGGGCGGGGTGCTGGCCTGGCTCATGGACCTCCTTGACGATGGGGTGTTGACCACCGACGAGCTCGGCGTCACGCGGCGCCCCCGCTGGGACACCGCCTGCTTCGACCTGGTCAACGATTCGATGCACAACGCCGAACTCGGCTGCGAGCTGATCGACGCCATCCTCGAGCGGCGCGGCATCCTGGATTTTCGGGAAGGGGTGCGCAAGTGGAGCCGGATCCACTCGCACGGCAGGTCTCTTGCCCTGCATGACCGGCTGGTCTACATCGCCTTCAGCCGGCATGGCTGGATGGTGCCCAACCAGTATTGGGTGGCCGGTGCACTGGCGCCCATGGCGGCCATGGGCAAATACTACATGGTGTACAGCAACGAGTTCATTCCCCCGCGGGAGTTGGGCAGGCAGTGCGCGCAGCGGATGAAGCAGGAGCTGATCCTGGACAACCTCGGCGTCTGCCGTTTTCACCGGGGCTGGGCCGAGGAACTCCTCCCCGAGGTGATGGGCTCGCTCTTCGACAGCAAGGAGAAGTTCCTGCGCTCGGTGGAGATCCTGGCGAGCAGGCTCAACAGCCGCAACTGCCCGGTGTTCTGGGAGTCGGAGCGCGATATCGACTTCGTGCATACCTTCCTGCGGCGCAAACGCGAGGTCGACGGGGATGCCAGCCTGGAACTCACGCTCTGGCTGGAAAAGTTTGCCGCGGACAAGCAGGAAGCAGCCAAGGAATTCTGGTACGAGTCCCTGAAGGGGATCGACGAAAGCCTGCGGGAATCGTTCTGACACCGACTGCGGGCATCGGCTCGTTGAGGCTGCGTTAAAAACGGGCGCTATGCAGGAAAGAAAAGGAAATAACATGCTACGCCGAACCAAGATAATTGCCACCGTGGGACCTGCCAGCGACAGCGAAGAGAACCTTTACGCTTTGATGAAGGCAGGCGTGGACATCTTCCGGCTTAACTTCTCCCATGGCAGCCATGTCAACAAAACAGAAGTCATCCGCCGCATCCGGGACCTTTCCCAGCGGCACCGGCTCGTCGTTGCCATCTTGGGAGACCTGCAGGGACCGAAGATCCGTGCCGGCCAGATGGAAGGGGGGGGGCTGGAACTGATCCCCGGCCGCCAGGTGACCATTACCACCCGTGAGCTGCTCGGCAGCGGTGAGATCTTTCCCACGGTCTACCAGGCTCTTGCAAAGGACGTCGCCGCCGGGGACCGGATCCTTCTGGACGATGGTTTGCTGGAACTCGAGGTGCTCGGCGTGGCCGGACCTGACGTCAGCTGCAAGGTGATCGTCGGGGGGATGCTCAAGGATCGCAAGGGGATCAACCTCCCCGGGGTCAAGGTTTCCGCCCCAGCACTTACCGAAAAAGACCGCGAAGACCTTGCTTTCTGCATCGAGGAAAAGCTCGATTACGTTGCACTCTCCTTTGTCCGACACGCCTCGGATGTCGCAGAACTGAAAGGGCTTTTGGCCGAGAGAAAGGCGCAGCTTCGGGTGATCGCCAAGATCGAAAAACCCGAGGCGGTGGAGAATTTCGACGCGATCCTTGGGGCAGCGGACGGGATCATGGTGGCCAGGGGGGATCTGGGGGTGGAAATCAACCCCGAGAAGGTGCCCATGATCCAGAAATGGATCATCCGCAAGTGCAACCAGGCCGGCAAGCCGGTGATCACCGCCACCCAGATGCTGGAAAGCATGGTGCACAACCCGAGGCCCACGCGGGCGGAAACCTCGGATGTGGCCAACGCCATTTTGGACGGGACCGATGCCGTCATGCTGTCGGCCGAGACCGCATCGGGAAAATACCCGCTAGAAGCGGTTGGCGTGATGGTACAGGTGTCGCGGGACGTGGAAGGCGAGGCGAAGCTGGACCACCCCGCTTTTCACCCGCTGACCGAGCTGCACGAATTGGCGCGCGTTTCCGAAACCATCGGCCAGGCCGCCTGCCTGGTTGCCGAGGGGGTTGGCGCTGCTGCCATCCTGGCCTTCACCCAGACCGGCAGAACCGCGGCACTGGTTGCCAAATACCGGCCGTCCCTGCCGATCTATGCCGTCACCCCATCTCCGGCAGTCGGCCGCTGCCTGGCCCTCTATGCCGGGGTCCGCTCCCTGCGGGTCGACATCGAAGGGGACACGGAGACACAGATCCGGGCGGTGGACGAGGCGGTCGTAGCTTCCGGTGTGCTGAAAAAGGGAGACGTCGTGGTCATCACCATGGGAAGCCCTCTTTCGGATTCCGGCACCACCAACATGATGAAGATCCACTGTCTTGGCGAGCAGACTGTCAGGCAGGGGCGCTAGGAAGCCGCGTCAAGGCTGCAGCTAATCGACGTAGCGGGAGGAAAAGATATGAAGAAGGTGATGAAGGTGGCAAAGCCGCTGTCCAGCATGAAGATATGCTTCGAGATAGGCGAGCTGGTCGAGACCGAGGCAACCGGGAAACTGTTCAAGATCACGCCGGTCGGCAAGAAAGGGCCGTCGATCTCGGGAGTCCCGCAGCATTATCTGGAAGAAGTCTCCGCGGCATGAGCGCCGCGCCCTTCGCCGGTGCCAGGTAGTTTCCGTGCCGCGGCCAAAAGCCAAAGGACCTGGGTGCGATCCACGGTCTCTTGCGACTGCGTGCCGGCGGTCGGCCGCCAAGAAGTACGATTGCTTGAATTTTTAGGACCTTACAGGTAAGGAGGATACCCCTTAGCCCGGCTGCGGGTGTTGTGTGAAAAAGTCAATTAATACTTGCATTTACCTCGTGGGTGACATACACTCCTTTCGGCCGTGCTTGGCCTCCCGGCTGCGACTTTGAGCGGATTCCCGGCAATCGGGCCCTTGCTGCAGGGCCGCTGGCGCTGGGGCAGATCCGCACTCGATAAAGCTGATATAAAGGACCGACAGTGCACTACGTTGAGCGGGATGCATTCATAATCGAAAAGCTGAAGCAAGACGGCAAGGTCATGGTGACCGACATTGCCGAGGAGCTTTCGGTCACGCCGATGACCATCAGAAGGGATTTCACCCGGCTGGAGCAGCGGGGCTTGCTGCAGAAGGTCCATGGCGCCGCGGTCCCGCCGCACGACAGCCTTTTGAAGGAAAGGTCCTTCGGGGAAAAGAAGCTCATCCATTCGCAGCAAAAGCTGCTGATTGCCCGGGATGCCCTCGAGCTGGTCAAGGCCGGCGACACCATCCTCCTCGATGCCGGCACCACTACCTACGTGATGGCCACGCTTTTGAAGGACATGGCTGGCATCAACGTCGTTACCAACGACCTGAACATCGCCCTGGAACTCTGTTCGGGCGAGGGGAGCGTCTTCTTCATCGGGGGAGAGATCGAGAAGGAACTCGGTCGCTCGACCGGCGCGAAGGCCTTCCAGTTTCTCTCCGACATTCATGTGGATACGGTATTTCTCGGAGTCTCCGCTGTCAGCAAGGATCTCATGCTCTGTTCGCCCACAGTCGACAATGCCGAATTGAAGCGGGCCATGATGAACTGTGGGTCGAAGAAGGTGTTGCTTGCCGACGAGAGCAAATTCGGCACCAACGCGTTCGCCAGGATCGGCCCGATCGGTTCGGTGGACGTTCTCATCACCGACAAGGACCTGAGCGAAAGCCAGCTGAGGTACCTGGAAGAGCATGGAGTTGCCCTCCGGCAAGTGCCGTCGCACGGTCACCTGGAAGAGAAATGACGGCAGTGCAGGTCCGATCCGACGCCTGCAGGTAATTTCACCTTTCCGGTCCCCGCAGGATAAATAGTTACACCCTTCTTTCCAACCATCACGGCCCCAGCATCAACACGCGCTGTCCCGCCGCCTTTCTCGTCTGCCCCCGTATCGTCACAGCAAACAGTTTAGTTCAGGCGTATATCTGAACTATACATCGTGCAAAACTCATAATACCTTTGTCTTGACAGGTAGTTACCCGTATGCTTCTCGGCTGCGGCCGGCAACTGCCGGCTAACGTGTATGGTGCCACCATACTACCGCGGGATACCGTCCCGGGTTCCCAAGAGAGTGGCAAAAAAAGATATTGCATGAAAACAGTCACTTGTCTGAAGGCTGGATGTTTTTCTGCATTTGGCACGCTCGATGCTATTAGTAAGACAAGAGCAAAAACGAGAGCCAAAAAGGGAGGACGCCATGAGAACAACGATCAACACCATCATCGCAACCCTGGCAACCACGGCAACGGCATTTGCAGCAAACGGCGCAGCAGAAGAACCCGGCATCCTCGCCTGGGCCTTCGCGGGATTCTGCGCAGTCATCCTGGTAGGACAGCTGGTTCCGGCCGCCATGCTGGTAATCGGAGCAGTAAAAGGTCTGTTGACCGCTCCTAAAGAAGCCAAAAACAACTAGGGGCTAAAGTCCCTCATCCCACCGGTGGTAGGAGCGGCAAGGCCGCGAGCAACAGGCGGCAAGACGGGCCCTCCTACCGGACCAAAAGGAATCGCCCGGCACTCGAAACCAACAGAAGGCTCCCCGCGATCGCAAATGAAAAAGCCGCTTCTCGAAGCGGCTTTTCGTTTTTACCCTGTGTCTGTCCTGTTAACCCACGACGCCCACCTCGCAAGTACCGTGCATGCAGAGAGCAGCAGATCCAAATCGCGCCGCTCCCAGGCTTGAGAAATAGGGCCTGCGTGTTACTGTTGGTGTGCGAAAATTAACGTTAAAACCGTTGGGAGGATGGCGCCGATGAGAAAACTTATCTATCTCGTTGCCTTTAGTGTCGTTTGCTGCTGTGCGCTTCCCGCAGTCTGGGGCGAAGAAAAGCCTGTGGAGGAGAAGGTGTATCGGGCCGTTGTCGATAACGACGGGGTGCAGCGGGTCGAGGTCGCGGCCGGGAGCTACTTTTTCAACCCCAACCACATAATAGTCAGGTTGAACCTGCCGGTGGAGTTGCTGGTCAGAAGGGAGTCGGGAATGGTCCCTCACGACATCGTGATGACGTCGCCGGAAGCGGGCATGGATTTCAAGGAATCTCTGGAAACGAAGCCCAAGGGGATCCGGTTCACCCCGACCAGCATCGGGCGCTATCCCTTTTATTGCGACAAGAAACTGCTCTTTTTCAAGAGCCACCGGAAGGAAGGCATGGCTGGAGTCGTAGAGGTTGTGGAATAAACGGCTGGCAGCATCGGCAAGTCACCTCTAAAGGAGGACCATCATGAGACAATCGAAGCTGGCAGGGCTTTTCCGCGCGGGCCTTCTTTCGGTCCTGATCCTTTTCACCCTGGCATCGCGAGGCGGCTGTGAAAGCATGGACGGCTTGCTTCGGTCCTTCGCCGATCTGGCAGAAAAAGTGGGGCCCGCCGTCGTGAACGTCAGCACCGTCTCGACGGTCACGGTACCCGGCCACCCCTTTCACCAGTTCTTCGGACACGGCCAGGAAGGGGGAAATGACGGGGAGAACGACCAGTTCAACGAGTTCTTCAAGCGCTTTTTCAAGGAAAACCCGGACCGGAAGATGAAACAGCAAAGCCTCGGTTCGGGGTTCATCACGAGCAAAGACGGCTACATCATCACCAACTACCATGTGGTCGACCAGGCCGAGGAGATCAAGGTGAAGCTTTCCGACGGCAGGGAGTTCAAGGCGAAGGTACTCGGCCGGGACGAAGCAACCGATCTGGCGTTGATAAAGATAACCGAACCGTCGGGAAACCTGCCCGTTCTCGTGCTGGGGGACTCTCAAAAGATGCGGGTGGGCGACTGGGTCCTGGCAATCGGCAACCCCTTCGGCCTCGAACACACAGTCACCCAGGGTATCATCAGTGCAACCGGCAGGGCCATCGGCTCCGGCCCCTACGACGATTTTCTGCAGACCGATGCGCCCATCAACCCCGGCAACAGCGGCGGGCCCTTGATCAATCTCAGGGGCGAAGTAGTCGGCATCAACACGGCCATGTTCTCCGGTGGCCAGGGACTCGGATTCGCCATACCGAGCGCCATGGCCAAGACGGTGGCGACACAGCTTAAGGAAAAGGGAAAAGTGGTTCGCGGCTATATCGGTGTCAGTATCCAGACGGTCACTCCGGAACTCGCCAAATCCTTCGGACTTAAGGACACAAGAGGGGCACTGGTCGGCGATGTCGTCAAGGGCGGACCGGCCGAAAGGGGAGGCATCAGGATCGGTGACGTTATCACCGGTTTCGACGGTAGGAAGGTGAAGAGTTCCAACGACCTGCCGCGCATGGTAGCCGAAACCCCGGTTGGCAAGAGTGCCGATGTTGTGGTGGTTCGCGAGGGGAAGGAACATCGCCTCTCCGTGAAGGTGGCGGAGCTTATCAAAGAGAAAACGCCGGCCGTCCAGTCCTCCAGTACGTCGGTACAGGGCTTTGGCATGAAGGTCGACAACATCACCCCACAGCTGCGTCAGCAAACCGGAACGGTGGTTAAATCGGGAGTGATCGTGGTGAGTGTGGAGCAGGGGAGCCTGGCGGATTTAGCCGGCATCCAAGAGGGTGATGTCATTACGGAAGTGAACCGGAAGCTGGTAAGAGACCTGGACGAATTCAACCAGGCTACCGCAAAAGCACGCCAGGGGGAGTCGGTCCTGCTGCTGGTGACACGGGGGAAAGAGAACTTCTTCGTGACGCTGGAGGTTCAGTGACCAGCAGTAGTTGGTGATCCCTGCGTAGAAGCCTTTCAACGCAACCTATTAAATAGAAATCACTGCCACCAGACCCTCCTCGTGAATCAGCGGCCTCTGGCAGCTCCAGGCACCCGGCTTTTAGCCAGGTGCCTTTTTATTTGCCGGCACTCGCCGTCCTCTGCACCTGGCAGTTCATCGGCCCAAGGGGAGCGACCAGATAACCCGGGCCAGACCCGGCAGGGCGCCGGGGATCAGCCAGAGCGGGTGCCGGTTCTATTCTCAGCGCGATCAGCAGGTCGCGGCAGTGGCGAGGCAGGCAGGCAGGCGCCCGAGGGCGGTTGGTCCGCTGGTGATTTATCGCACCGGTAACTAAACGAGGCGCGATCACCAAAGGCGGCGATGCCGGTCTGGATGATGTGATATCAGAGAATAGCTCTGTTTGCTGTTACGTATGGCTCAATTGTGAGTAAGGCATTGCCTTATATTATGTTCGTTATTCCTGAACATGCCCCAGGTGGTGGCTTATGGTGTTATAGATGTGCAACTGTAAAGTATATCGACACAAACTGTCGGTTTAGTTGACAGTACTTCACTGGATTTAACCTGAACTTGTTTCAAAGTCATACTGAATACAAGATAGGTGTTGTTGGCACAACAGATGCTTAGACAGAGCCAATTGTCTTCAGGTGAAAGGCCCAGTGGCGTATAATCCCAGATCCTGCTTCGGGTTTAATACTCTTTTTCGGAAAAAACATTCAGCGCTTTTCCTATAAGCAATAATCCTACACCTGACAGGGGGCTGCGTGGCGAACGAGACGGTCCTCATCGTAGACGATAGGCGAAGTGCACGGTCGCTTCTCGAAATCCAGATGCGCAACTGGGGCTTTAATCCGGTGCTCGCGGAATCGGGTGCGCAGGGAGCCGGGGTCCTGGAAGGAACGCGTGTCGACCTGATCATCTCGGACCTGGTGATGCCGGACATGGACGGCATTCAGTTTTTGGCCCGGGCCCGGGAGATCTGCCCCGAGGTCCCCTTCGTGTTGCTGACCGCCTACGGCTCGGTGGACGCTGCGGTCGAGGCGCTGAAGCAGGGCGCATCGGATTTCCTGCAGAAACCGTACAAGACCGAGGAACTGCAGGCGGTGGTCAAGCGGGCGCTGATGGGCCGCAACGACCCCGCCGACGAGCCCGAAATCGGCCGCGAATTCACCTTTCAGGATATCGTCTCGACGGCCCCCGAGATGAGACGGGTGCTGCAGATGGCCGAGCAGGTCACCGCATATCCACAGACGACGGTGGCGCTCTACGGGGAGAGCGGCGTCGGCAAGGAGGTGCTGGCCCGCGCCATCCACGTCGGCAGCGGCCGGCCCCGGGACGGCTTCGTCGCCATCAACTGCGCGGGCATCCCGGCGGCACTTCTGGAAAGCGAGCTCTTCGGGCACGTCAAGGGGGCCTATACCGGCGCGGAACGGGACCGGGAAGGGATCTTCGACCTCGCCAGCGGAGGGACCATCCTGCTTGACGAGATCGGCGACATGCCCCTGGAGCTGCAGGCGAAAATCCTGCGCGTGATCCAGGAGCGGGTCTACTCGCCGCTCGGTTCGTCCCGTCAGGTGAAGGTGGATTTCCGCATCATCGTCGCCACCAATCGCGACTTGAGGCAGCTGGTGCGCAGGGGACGTTTCCGCAACGACCTTTACCACCGCATAAACACCTTTCCCATAACCATCCCGCCGCTTAGGGAGCGCAAAGAGGAAATACCGCTGCTGGTGCGCCACTTCCTGCGCCAGCTGCGCAAGGACCTGGGCAAGACGCTGCCGGGGGTCTCCAAGAGGGGCATGGACCTCCTGATGGGGTACGACTGGCCGGGCAACATCAGGGAACTGAGGAACTCGCTGGAGCGGGCCTGCATCATGGTGGACAACGAGCCGATCAACCCCACCCATCTCTGCTTCCTGGGCGGGGGGCGCGCCGGGAACAGGCACCGGAGCAAACTCTCCGGCGGCAACGGCGAAAAGGAACGCTTGGAGTACCATATCTCGCTGGACGCCGAGGAGTTCTCGCTCGATGCGGTGATCAACCAGGTGCTGGAGATGACGCTGGCCCGCTGCAACAACAACAAGTCACTGGCGGCACAGATTCTTAAAACCGACCGGAGGATATTCTATCGAGCCAAATGAGCCGCTTGTACGCAGACGGTTCAAAATGTACGTATTCTGTACAAGCGCTGATTGGGTGAATGGCTTCAACTTGCTGAATTTATACTAACGGAACGTTGGCTTACATCTTGCCATATGGGAAGGGCACCGCTTGAGTAAAGCTTTAGATTAATTAGACTCAGGATCCCGTGAGATAGGAGCGGCTGCTTCACCTCCTGCAGTGGGATGGCAGCACCGATTGAGATGCTGGTTAATGCTTTACTTTTAATTTTATGCAGCACAGGGGGCCCCAGTGAGCTTCAGAATGTCTTTGATAACCAAAGCCGTGCTTCTCGTTCTTGTCGTTTCGAGCTTATTCCTGCCCGTTGATGCGGCGCGGGCCGCCGGAGTGCAACGGGAGGGGTCGCTCATCGTCAAGCTGGCCCGGGGCCTGAGCGCTTCCGAGCAAGACAAGGTCTTCGCCGCTCACGGCGGCAGGAAAAAGGGACAACTCCAGTCGCTCAGGCTCCACGTGCTGCGCACCTCGCCTGCCGACCTCGACAAGACGCTGGCCCAGTACAAGGGTGATCCCCGGGTAGAGAGCGTCGAGATCGACCAGGTACGGAAGGCCGCCGCCGTTTCCAACGACCCCTCGTACGCCTCCCAGTGGGCCCTGCCGAAAATCGGCTGGGACAGGGTCTTCGGAGTAACCAACGCAACCGGCGGGAGCATCGTCGCCGTCCTCGACTCGGGTGTCGACGCGACCCATCCCGATCTTGCCGGGCGCGTGCTGCCGGGCACCTCGATACTGGACGGTTCGGACGCGCTTGCCGACGCCACCGGACACGGCACCGAGATGGCAGGCATCATCGCGGCAGTCGCCGACAACGGGACCGGTATTGCCGGCGTGGCGCCCAGCGGCGTCAAGGTCCTGCCGGTGACCGTGCTGGATGCCAACGGGGAAGGGCTCGACAGCGATATCATAGCGGGCGTCAGGTGGGCCGCCGACAACGGCGCCGACGTCATTTTAATGCCTTTCAGCAACCCGACCTACAGTCAGAACCTGCAGGACGCGATCGATTACGCCTGGTCCAAGGGTGCGGTGCTGGTGGCGGCTGCCGGTAACAACGGCGTTTCGAGTGCTGCCTTCCCCGCAGCCGACCGAGGGGTGGTCGGCGTGGCCGCAACCGACCAGAACGACTCCCTCGCTACCATCAGTAACTACGGATCCAGCGTCTATCTTGCCGCACCGGGCGTCGAAATCTACACGACAGCACGTGGAGGCAACTACACCAGCGTCAGCGGCACGTCGGCCTCGTCTGCAGTGGTAGCCGGTGTCGCCGCCTTCCTGAAAGCTGTGGATCCCAGCCTTGCCAACGGCGTCGTCGTCGGCCGCCTGGGCCGCAGCGCCGATCCGGTCGGCACGGTGGCTGAGACTGGCCATGGCCGGGTCAACCTCGCCAACGCCCTGGCGGACGGCTCGACCGACTCGGTCAAGCCGTCCGGTGTGGCAAGCGACCTTCCTTACACCGATCCCTACACGGCAGACAACGCGACCGTCACCACTTTGGCCAATGCAAGCATACCCGCCAATACCGCGGCCCCGAGTCCCGCCTGGACCACCTTGACCGGTCCGGTGCTCACCGAGGGCGTCAACAAGGACATCGGCACCGGGACCATCATCCTGAACGTACCTGCAGGCTTCGAGTTCAACCCTGCCGCAACCGTGAGTGCCACGGTCACCAAGATAGGTACCGGTAACGGAGCAACACTCGCCATATCAACGGTAACCGCATCAGCCACGGCCATCACCATCACCATATCGGGCAGGGATGGTAGCGGCACGCTGTCAAAAATTACCTGGGCCGGCATCCAGGTGCGCCCCCTATCGGCGACCACCCTGGCGTCCGGCAACCTTACGAGAAGCGGAACGGCGAGCATACTCAGCGTCAATAGCACCACCAACTTTGGTACGCTGACGGAGATAAAGGCCGACCAGACTGTCACCTTCAACCAACCGGTAGACAAGACCTACGGCGACGCCAGCTTTACCGTGGCCGCTACCGCCTCGTCCTCGCTGCCGGTCACTATCAGCGTGCTATCCGGCCCGGCAAGCATCACTCCCGCCGGCGTTGTGACCCTTACCGGAGCCGGGACCGTAGTTCTGCGTGCTTCCCAATCCGGTGACACCACCTACAATGCGGCCGTCAACGTGGACCAGTCGTTTGCGGTCAGTAAGGCGCCCCTGACCGTCAGCGCCAACGACATAACGAGGGCCTACAATACGGTTAACCCCGTCCTCACGGCCAGTTACAGCGGGTTCCTGGGAGGTGACAGCTTCGCCTCCAGCGTGACCGGCTCGCCCGTTCTCAGCACCACCGCGACCCAGACCAGCACGGTCGGGAGCTACCCGATCACCGTGACGGCCGGCACGCTCGCTTCGAACAAATACAGCTTCAGCACACTTCCGGGCTTGCTGTCCGTGACGGCCGCGGCCCAAACCACCGTAACGGTTACGGCCCCGCCGTCGGCGACCTACCAGCAGCCCGGTCTGTCTGCCACGGCTGTCGGCGGCAGCGGCACGGGCGCCTATGTCTATGACGCCGGGAGTTCCACGGCCTGCAGCGTAGACCCGTCCAGCGGCGCCCTGAACATCACGGCTGCCAGTGGCAGATGCACGATAACTGCCGCCAAGGCTGCCGATGCGAACTACCTGGTATCGGCTGCCAGCGCTCCGGCCACGGTCAGCGTCGGCAAGGCCGACCAGTCTGCCTTGATCCTCACGGTGACCCCGCCGACGGTCGCCTTTGGCAGCACGGCGACGTTAAGCACCACCGGCGGCAGCGGTACCGGCACGGTGAGCTACAGCGCCGGTGCCTCGATCGGCTGCTCGATCTCGGGAAACCTATTGTCCGTCGTCACGCCCGGCGGCTCCTGCTCGGTCACGGCGACCAGTGGGACTGACGCGAACTACAATGCGGCAAGCTCCGCCACGGTGGCGGTCGCCCTGCTGAAGGGAAACCAGACGGCCGTGACCGTCTCGGCACCGGCGAGCGCCAGCTTCGGCCAGGCCGGGCTCTTCGTCACCGCCTCCGGCGGCAGCGGCAGCGGCGCCTATACCTATGACGCCGGCAGTTCCGCGGCCTGCAGCGTCGATCCGGCAAGCGGCGCGCTTACCATCGGCGGCAGCATCGGCAGCTGCTCGATCACGGCAACCAAGGCAGGCGACACCAACTATCTGGATTCCGCCCCGAGTGATCCGGCAACGGTGCCCATCAGCAAGGCCGCGCAGTCCATCAGCTTCGGCACCTTGCCGGAGAAGACCTACGGTGCCGCCGATTTCGGCACTGGCGCCACCGTCTCCTCCGGACTCATCGTCTCCTACTCTAGCGATAACCCGGCGGTGGCGACCATCACCGCGGAAGGCCTCATCCACATCGTCGGGCAGGGGGCCGCCACCATCACCGCCAGCCAGACGGGTGACGACAACTACAGTGCCGCAGCCCCGGTAAGCCAGGTTCTCAACGTCGCCAAGGCCGTCATCACCGTAACCGCAAACAACGCCAGCCGCGCCTATGGCGCTTCCGACCCGGCCTTCAGCGCGACCTATACCGGTTTCGTCAACGGCGACACCGCCGCTGTCATCTCCGGGGAGGCCGGTTTCAGCAGCACCGCGTCCAGCTTGAGCCCGGTCGGGAGCTACGCGATCATCCCGTCGGCTGGAAACCTGGCAGCGAACAACTACAGCTTCAGCTTCGCGAACGGCACCCTGTCTGTCGCACTGGCCACGCAGAGCATCACCTTCAACCCGCTGCCGGCCACAACCTACGGCGCCGAAAGCTTCGGGCTCAGCGTGACCCCGGGCGCCTCCGGCCATCCGGTCAGCTTCACCAGTTCCAATACTGCGGTTGCCACCGTAACCGGCAGCACCGTCACCATCGTCGGCGCCGGAACGTCGGTGATCACCGCGGACCAGCCTGGCGACGCCAACTACGGTTCCGCCACGGCACAGCAGACCCTCAGCGTCGACAAGGCCCCCCTTACCGTAGCGGCTGACAACGCCGGCCGTCTCTACAACACGACCAACCCGGTATTCACCTACAGCTACAGCGGCTTTGTGAAAGGCGAGACCGAAGCGGTGTTGACCGGTCTGCCGACCCTGAGCACCACGGCAGTCGCGACGAGCCCGGTCGGCACCTATCCCATCACCGTATCCCAAGGCACCCTGGTTTCCGACAACTACAGCTTCAGCTTCGCAAACGGCACGCTCGCAGTCGGCGTTGTCAGCCAGAGCATCAGCTTCGACGTGCTGCCTGGCAAGACCTACGGCGATCTGGCATTCGACCTCAGCGCCACCGGCGGCGCCTCCGGCAATCAGGTCGTCTTCGGCAGCTCCAACACGGCCGTTGCCACGGTGAGCGGCAACACCGTCACCATCGTCGGTGCCGGGAGCGCGAACATCACCGCCAGCCAGGCCGGCAACGACAATTACGCCCTTGCGACGGCCCAGCAGGTGCTTTCGGTGGCGAAGGCGCCGCTCAGCGTGACTGCACAGGATGCCAGCCGCCCCTACAACGCCAACAACCCGCCGCTCACTGTCGTCTACGGCGGCTTCGTGAACGGCGATACCGACAGCGCGCTCGGCGGCACACCGACCCTCAGCACGACGGCCGAGGTGAATAGTCCCGTCGGGAACTATCCGGTCGTCGTCACGGTCGGGAGTCTCTTCTCCAACAACTACAGCTTCAGCTACCTTAACGGCAACCTCGCTGTCACCCAGGCCGACCAGGCTGCCGTGACCGTTGCGGCCCCGGTATCGGCCAGCTTCAACCAGGCCGGCCTGTACGCGGTGGCCTCCGGCGGCAGCAGCACCGGTGCCTACAGCTACTCGGCCGGCAGCTCCAGCGCCTGCAGCGCCGATTCCGTAAGCGGCGCGCTCACCATCAGCGCCGCGACCGGCACCTGCTCGATCACCGCGATCAAGGCTGGCGACAGCAACTACAAGGTTTCCGCGCCAAGCGCCCCGGCCACTGTGGCGGTGGGCTTGGCACCCCAGGCACCGCTTACCGCGCTAGTCACCCCGTCGGCACTCAGCTACGGCAGCACTGCGGGACTTTCCACCATCGGCGGCAGCGGCAGCGGTGAGGTAAGCTTCAGCGCCGCCGGATCCACCGGTTGCACCGTCTCGGGCAGCACCCTCACCGTGACCGACGCCTCCGGGCTCTGCTCGGTCACGGCAACCAAGGCGGCTGACGCCAGCTACGCAGCCGTCAGCTCCGCCGCAGTGCCGGTAATCCTCAACAAGGCTGCTCAGGCCGTCGTCACGGTGACGGCGCCTGCCTCGGCAAGCTTCGGCCAGGCCGGCTTGTTCGCGGTAGCCTCCGGCGGCAGCAGCTCCGGCGCCTACAGCTACTCGGCCGGCAGCTCGAGCGCCTGCAGTGTGAATGCAGTAAGCGGCGCGCTCACCATCAGTGCCGCGACCGGCACCTGCTCGATCACCGCCAGCAAGGCGGCGGATAACAACTACCTCGTCTCCACGACCAGCAATCCGGCAACGGTGTCGCTGAGCCCGGCATCCCAGCTGCCGCTCAGCGCACTGGTGACCCCGTCGGCGCTTACTTACGGCACTACCGCCGCTTTGACTGCAACCGGCGGCAGCGGTAGCGGTGAGCTGACCTTCAGTGCCGCCGGATCCACCG
>Ga0079306_1001153_pt1 | contig 18829 bp, 11 predicted proteins | sample Methanotroph_Enr_FD_79181 | JGI IMG/M metagenome (GOLD analysis project Ga0079306, IMG submission 79181) | Enriched soil microbial communities from Old Woman Creek wetland in Ohio, USA - Methanotroph_Enrichment_5 | ecosystem: Environmental > Terrestrial > Soil > Wetlands | place: USA: Ohio...
CCGATTGGTGAAGCGCACCATGCAGGGAATACGGCGCACGTTCGGGGTGGCACAACGACGTGTCCGCGCACTGGTCAAAGATGATCTGCTTGAATTGCTGGTAATGGTCAACAAGCAGAAGCCCTTGAAGGCAGCCCGTGATAAGGCGATTCTGTTGCTGGGGTTCGCTGGGGCATTTCGCCGGTCAGAGTTGGTGGCGCTCACCATGGCAGACATTACGCCCCATGCCCATGGAGTTGAGCTGCTGATACGACGATCCAAGACTGACCAAGAGGGTGAAGGCAGAACGGTATTCATACCGCTGGCAAAGTCAGAAGAGCGCTGTCCGGTCAAGGCCTTGCAGCGGTGGCTTGAGCTGGCAGGCATCGGCGCAGGACCTTTGTTTCGGCCTGTAAATCGCCATGACACGGTGACAAGTGATCTGGCGCTGACACCGCAGTCCGTGGCCTTGATCGTGAAGTCGGCGGTGGCAGGCTCCAAGGGGCTCGATGCAGCGAAGAACGTATCTGGGCACTCGCTCAGGGCCGGTTTTGCCACTGAGTCTGCGGCTCAGGGCCTTCAAACCTGCGCCATCATGGGGCAGACCGGTCACAAGTCGATGGAAATGGTCCTCAGGTACATCAGGCCTGCGCAAAAGCGTCAGATACCAAGTTTGTTGTAACGAATGCTGAGGGATTGGCGGCTCTACACCGGCCGTTCGTGAACTTCGGATCAGTGCCCAAAGCGTCAGTAGGGTTTTCGAATTGACCACCTTGATTGCAGTCATTGAGGCAACGTTAACGTCGACTTGGGTCCATGACGGCGTGATGCGACAAGTGGACGATAAGCGCGCCGCGACTATCGAGGCAGTCGGCCAATTTCGAATCACTCATTTAATCCTTTTCGACGCAATCAATCGTCTGTCTGAGCATTCCATTATTTATGCATAGTCCTTGGAGTCGACCAAGGTAATTCAGGCGGCTTGATTGGATTTACCCAAACCCTCGTCGATCCCCAACAACTTACGCAGCCGACCAACCCGACAATAGGAACCTCTCAAGCTCCCCTCGTTTCATGGGGTGCTCAACCACAAGCCGAGCGAGGTCATCCCCATCCACAAGCTCCACGTTCAACACCTGAGCCTGCTGCTTGGCCGTGCCATTGAATCTTCTGTTGGTCACAGCCACCATCGTGAACTTCACTCCGGGGTATCGCTGCGCATAGGCGCCAACGCCCGCTGCGACATCTTTGACAGCATCCCACCCCAACTCGCGACCATCAACGCACGAACTCTTGCATTGGATCGCCACGCCCTCAGCACCACGAATGGCAAGGACATCGACGCCGCCATCGCCCACGCGCGGTGTCTTCATCGTCCTTGGATATCCCCGTTTGCTCCACAACAGCGCGCAAAACGCCTCGAAAGCATCCGGGTCCATCGACTCAATATCGTCAGGACCAATGAGCTCATTACCAAACGCATTGCCGCCATCGGGCGCCTCCAAGTCGCCAAAATCGGCCGGACTCACATCGCCTGAACCATTGAGCATGTCAGTAGATAGGCCACGCTTCCAATCAAGCAGCTTGTCGAGCTTTGCATCGAATGTCAAAAAATCGTGGGCCACCACCACCGGGTAATATACATGGACATCCCGCACCTGCCCAATCCGGTAGGCCCTGTCGGTTGCCTGGTCTTCCTTGGCAGGATTCCACGTTCTGGTGAAGTGGATGACGTGATTGGCCGCTTGGATGTTGACGCCAAATCCGACCGCCAGCGGCGACAGCACGATCACTCCAAACCCTGGCTTGTCTTGAAATTTCTTGATCCGCCGCTGCCTGTTGTTTGCATTGGCCGAATCTGCCGACGTATCGCCGTTGATCACGTCCGGCACAAAACCAAATCGCTCGCCCACAGCCCGTTGCAAAGTCCGCTGGAGATCGCGGAACTCGCAAAAGATAATCACCTTCTCGGCCTTGCCCTCGATCTCCCGAAGCTGCATCAAGAGCCAAGCCATTTTTGGCGAACTCTTCTCAATGTCGGCCACTGGCTCCGAATCGGTTGAAAGTTGTCCGGGTGGCCTCGGATCGGAACAAAGCCTGCGCAGGTATTGCAGCAAGCCCAGCGGAGATTGCAGTCCGCTGCCATGCCCACCTTTTTCACGCTTGCGAAAAGCCGCGACCGCGTCGGCATAATGCGCACGCTGCCTATCTGACAGCGGCAAGGCTCTGCAGGAATCCACCTCGATTTTTTTAGGCAAGTCCTTGGCGACCTCCGCCTTTGTCCGGCGCAGCTTCTGTGGCTCAATCAAGGCGCGCAACTCCGCAACGCGCTCTTTCTCCTCATCGCTCTCGGCTTCAATGGGCTTGCGGTAGCGACTGCCAAACTCCTTCAAAGCCCCGAGCAAACCGGGTTGGACAAAATCGAAGAGACACCAAATATCGGTCAGCGTGTTCTCGACCGGTGTGCCCGTGCATGCGATTTTCAGCCTGGCGTTCTGTTTTTTCGCCGCCCTGGTCACCAATGCATTGGGGTTTTTTATCTTCTGCGCCTCGTCGCAAATCATCGCAGACCAGCGCTGGGCGGCCAGCGAGAACTCAAGATCGCGCAGGGTCTCGTATGTGGTCAAGACGACTTGGGCCGAACCCAACCACCCTCGCGTCAAAAGACGAGTCGCGCCGCCTTGGATAAGCTCATCCTCCAAGGCTCTTTTTGGCACACGCTTCTCGGAAAGTGAAGACCCATAAAGCGTCAAAACCTTCATTGAGCCGGGCTCGAAAAACTTGGTGATTTCCTCTTTCCAATTCTCCAACAGCGACACCGGGGCCACAATCAGGAACGGATCAATGCCAGGCTCTTCCTCGATTGCCGCCGCGATGAAGGTCAAAAGCTGAATCGTCTTGCCCAACCCCATGTCGTCGGCCAGCAGCGCGCCACGACATGCGACCGGCGACAACTTCCAAAGATGTTGAAGCCATGCCACTCCGCTCAATTGATGTTCTTTCAGCGCGATCATTGAAAGCAGCGATTTGGGCAATCTCGGCGGCTCTCCGGTTGGAGCAAGCGCGCCTCTTCGTTCCTCATAGTCCAGCGTGTCCACATTGGGCTTGACCACCAAGCCCTTGCGCTCCACGGCCTTGGCCTTCGTCGCAGGGTTCTTGGGATCGAAATTCTTATTTCCAACGTCTTCGCGGGCCTTGCCAAGCGTGTCGAGTGCCTCATTGGCCCAGGCGACTGGCACGGGCTTGGGACAACCGGGAAACTCAAAGGTCTCGCGCTTCTCCTCCTGAGCCTTGCGCGCCTCCTCGCGAAAGGCTGCAATCGATTCCTCGTTGAGCACGATGGCGACGGTTTCGCCGCCACCCTCTGGCGTGTAACACAAGCCAAAATCGACATTTTCTGGAAACCATCCATCGTCGTTGCTCTTGCGTGCAATGAAAGGCGAGTAATACGGGCGCTCTACGCCGAATCCTCCGATTCGCTCGGAATACCGCGACAGGTCAAAGATATCAGATGCCTTGATGCCTCCCGGATTGACCATGTCGCGTAGGGCATCGCGCAGCACTTTAACTTGATCCGGCGTGTCGCCCAAGATTTCGAGGTCGTAGCCTTCCCAGTGGCAACACTGGGCCTCCGCCGCGATCCGAGACTCGATCTTGGCGACGAACTTTTCTAAGTCACGCGGGCCTTCAAACCTCAGTTCATCCGAACGTATATCTCCTTGGAGCGACTCCTCAATCAGCAACACGCACTCGTAGGGATACCCCTTTTCATCGCGCACAGCTCGGGCCGTGAATCTGGCAAACGAGATTCCCGCGTCATCGCGGGCCTGTTCGAACTGGGCCGGATCGATCACCTTGGCCGCGTCGGGGCCAAGGGTCGCATAGGGGTTGCGCAGGAACGCCTCAGCCCGGTCGCCCGCAATGCGTCGCCCTGGCATCCTGCGAATCTCGCGCAGCACTGTGCGGACCTCGGGCGACAGCATGACATGCACAATGCCGTTTCCATCGGGGATGTCATAGCGATCCGGCACCTCGTCCAGTCGGTCGAAGATTTCAAGCCATCGGTTCGGCGCGCCGTCAAAGCTTGGCTGGACTTCGACCATGCTTGCCCCGCCCGCATCCCCCTTACGCATGTCAATTCGCAGCTTCTCAGGCGTCAGCACGACGGTCTTGCGAAGAAAGTCCGTCATGTCGGCGCCGGTGCTCGCGGCGTGAGATCGAATGGCCGCCCACGCGCGGCGATTCGAGTCTGCGATGCGCTCGCTTGCGGGCCTGGCCCAAAACTGGGCGACTGACTCGACCACACGCCACGCACCTTCCGGCAACAATGAAACTCTGTCCCCCGACTTGATCACAGCTCCGTCGATAACGACGTTGCCTTGTGGGCGCTGCCCGCTGGGGTCAATCCAACCCGCAATAGACACTGCGAAGTTGGAGTCGGTGAGGGTCTGCTTGCTTGAAAGGGCTGGTCGCCACTCCGCCATGGTTGGCAGCTTCAATACGCCTGCACTGCCGACGTGTTCGGGCGAGGCGACCATACGATAGAAGTCTTGCCAACTCAGTCGCACACGTCCGGCATCCTGCTCTGCGAAGCCTTCTTCCTCCAACTGACCAAGCAACATGGCCAGTTCCGCATCCTCGCCGAATTGTCCGGACTCGGACAACCAACTCTCGCGCTCTGGTTGCGCCCGATATTCGATGCCATCACGATTCCACGACACAAGAATCGTCGAGGTGGGGGAACGGTCAACGCTGGACGCGCCGCTCTTCGACCTAAATGGTGACCACTGCATCCACTACTCCTTGAACCAGCCTCGCGGCTCTCTTGCCCTGAATCCCCACGCATCAAGCTGGGCCGCGACCAGCTTTGGCTGCTTGACTCCCAAAACCCAAAGCGCGCCCTGTTTGGCCCGATGGTCTTCCACCATCAAGCCATGTGTTCTTGCGAAAAAGCTCCACTCTGATTGTGTGTAGGCACCACCGCGCGCCCGGCGAACCTCGCCGACACGTCTCGGCGTTTCAGTGGGGCGGCGACCAAATCGGGGACACAAGTTGGCATCAAACTTTTGCTCCCACGTCTGGGCTGCTGAATCCCGATGAATCAGACGGTCAATGTTGTTGTCCGATTTGAGTCGAAGGATGCTGACGCCAACTTTGGCCTTACCCGAGGTCAGGGTGTCGAGCAATGGCTGCCCCAACGCGTCCCACTCGAAAACATACAAGGCGTTGCCCTTGGCTCCAAACTCCACCAACAAATACTGTCCAATGCGCATCACAAACGCATTGTTGTCGGCGGTGGTGCCGTCCAAGTCGAGCAAGCGGCCCTTCGCGCGATTTCTAAAATCATTGAATTGCTCGCCCCTTCGATACTGGGCATCCGAGCCCAGAGCAAACCACATGTCCTCAATGAAGGGCTCAAAGCGAAGCCAATAGTCCACACGGCGACTGTCGCCGGTCCCATCGACGCTTAGCAGCTCGAAAAAGTCTGTAATTAGACGGCGTTTTAGCCATCCATTGATCATCTCACGGCCTTGGTCATCCGGTTTGCCCCTGGCATCAACCACCCATGCGTCCCAGCTCGCCCGACGAAGCCAAGGATTGCCGACAATAGACACGGCAGCATCGCGCAGAGCCATGTGCTCCGGGCGCTCCTTGCACTTGGCGTATTTGGACACCAGCAGCGACACGCAGCGCAGGCGCAGCGATTCCCCGAGCTCGACGCCTCCGCGCCCCGTGGCGATGTTGATCAAATTCGGTAGCGTCGTCTTGAAGACCTCTTCTGCCAACGCGCAGCCCGCCTTCATCCGGGCGAAAACAGCTTCCTCCAATACCCAAGAATCCGAGGGTATGGCGAGCGATTCCATCGCGTCCTGCAAGTCGCTGGAATCCCCGCGCAGAAGCGCCGCTCCAAACTTATCGCAAGGCTGGTCGCTCAAGAGAGCGATGTGCCGGGTCAATGCGGCGAACCATGGCGGCTTGGCCTCCTTGGATTTAAGAATACGATCGCGTTCGGCCCTGAGCCACTTGCGCAACTCGCGCCAGCCTTCGATGGCTTCCGCACTGGTCGCTCGGCCATTGACGGGAAAAGTCCAATAACTAGAAAGCAGGGCTTGATAGCAGCGAATCCGCCGCCGCATTTCCGACTGCCCCTCAACCAGCTCCGCGACGCGGTTTCTCAACTTTGTGTCTGCGATGGCGCACCAGCCTTGCTGATCGATGACACCAACACCAAGACAAACGTATTTCAAGTCCCGAAATCCATCAACCTTTCCCGAGCGGCGAAAGCTCGCCATGGCGGATATGATTGAGCGGGTATTGGCTACGATGCCTGCGCCTCCATGCTCACGCGCCACCTGTTGCTTGGCTCGGGTCATTTCAGACGGGTCTGAAATGGCATCGGGCGCGCGAAGCCCCGAGGCAAACGACCCCAAGCCCATGCGCAACATGTTGAGCGGGGCGTTCATCTCAGATCATTGGGACATTTGAGGCCGGGGTCCAACGGAATTGCGGCGGGTTTGACACTCGTGGTGCCAAGGTCTCGAAATTCCAATTTGAGCTCCACCCGGCGCATTTGAGCAGCATCGCCCGCAGCGGTGTTGAAGGACGAGCCACCAACAAGAAATAAAGTTTGAATCAGCGTTCGATCCTTAGGTGCTATTGCATCGGGAGCTTTTGAATCAAGAAGCACACACAACACACGCTGAGACCTCAAGTAGCTCAAATTCAGGTTGTAGAGGTAGTCGCCAGTTTGGCTCGCAAAACCTTCGACCACCACACGCTTCAACCATGCGCTGCACATTTCACTTCGAGCCAAGTTGAGCACCTTGGGAACAAACCTGCGCACAAAATGCTCATCATCGGCATGCGCGAATTTGTGCTCTTTGTCAGCAAATTGAACCAACGTTCCAAAGTCGATGGAATAGCCGTGAACAGATACGCCTTTGAATTCGGGTTGATCGGTAAGACTTTGAACTTCCGCGATGCATGACCTAATCTTTTGATCACGGGCATTCTTGTCGATATCTTTCGTGCGCTCGCTATGCGTCACCGCGATCAGAGCGACGGCCATCGCTACCAAGAACAACACCATAAGAGCCGTCATCAGGTCGGAAAAGGAAATCCAGAACGGTTTCTCCGCCTCCTCTCTTCCCGCCTTGCGCCTTGAGGCCTTGATTCCAATCATGGCCTATCACCTCTTCGGGGGAAAGTCGTCGAGCAAATCGCCAAGATTCTTGATGGCGCCGGAAAGCAACTGAACCGCGCCGGAAAGTTCGCCTTGGAATTGCCGATTTCCCTCGCGCAACGTCCTTTCGACATTCTCAGCAAATGAGTCGTGAGCCTTGACTAGCACCTCGCTGACGCCTCTCAAATACTCTTCCGATTCCTTCTGCGCAGTTCCAAGCTGCGTAGCCGCAGACTCGATCCTTGCAATGATCTCCGAGGTCATGGATGCCTCGCGTTTGGCGTTGTCGATGGTGAGCTTCAACTCGGACACCATCAATGCGAAGGTATCGCGCGTCTTGCCGTAGTCCTCGAAAATTCCTCGAGCCCCATCGGTCGCCATTGATAGCTGGCTCGACGCAGCCTTGATCGTCTCAGTAGCGACCGTGGACGCCTTCATCGTCTCCGACACGCCTTGCCCCGCCTTCGCGAAATCGCTGGCTGCCATATAGAGCGTCTCGGCGCCAGAATTCATTCCGGTGATAGCCTTATCGGTCGCGCCTGCAAGTCGGGCAACCGTGTCCTGCAACGACTTATTGGTTTCCACCGACTGCGCCAACAAACTTTCCATTTGGGTGGACAGCGACCCGATGGCCGCGCCTGTCGCACTCTCGAATCGCTCCTGCCTTTGTCCCTGTGACTCCGCTGTTGCCTCGGCCTGTCGGCGCAATTCCGCGACCACGCCCGCGACTTGATCGCCCACAGTCGTCAGCACCTCTTGAAGCTTTTTCGACGATTCGGTTTGGGACTCGCCAACCAAGGCCTTGATCTGCTCGACGAACGCAGCCGTTTGCGTATTCATGACTTGCTGACGCGCCTCCATGGCGTCGAGGGCTTTGGTCAGCTTCTCGCCCATCGCATCCACGGTCCCGGTTCCTGCCGCGTCCATGTTTGCGGCGAGTTGACCAAATTGAAGCGCGGTGGCCTTCATCGACTCGCTGGTCTGGCGAAGCAACTCCGACATGCCCTGCATCTGACCGCCAAACATCTCCCGCATTTGAGAGGAGAAGCTCGCCAAAACGTCAGTCAACATCTTGTTGACCGCCTCGCCCTGGTTCGCACCCACTCCTTGGACGGCCTTGGTAATCGCCTCCATGGGAGGCCCAAGGCTTTCCGAAATCGCTTTACCCACATCGGCCGACATCTGTCCTGTGTGATGGGCCTGCGCCTCGATCTGCTGAGTCGCCAGCGTCGTGAGAATTTCCTTGAGGTCGGCGACCAAGGCGTCCTTGATTTGCGCTGACTGCGTTGCCGAATTCTCGGCGGCAGTCACGAGCCGTTCGAGATATTCCTCCCCGGCGCCTCCTTTGAACAAGCTGTCCACAAGCTCGCGCAACGCCTCGACCTTCCGGTAGCACGCTGAGACTTGCGACTTCTCGATCCACGTAAACAGCATCGCCAATGTGATGGCCGCTGCCGATACATAGAAGGCATGGCCAACTGACTGAATGAGCTGCTCAAGGGGTATCTGAACATCCTTGATTTCTGGCGGAATTTTGAACTTCCTCAGACCAATGATCAGTCCAAGGAATGTGCCGATGATCCCTAAGCCGGTCAGGATGCCCGGCAAGTGCTTGTAATACTCAGTTTTAAGACGCGTATCAACGACGGCCTGCTCAGAAAAGAAGTTGTCGGCTAAGGCTGTCGCTCGCCAGCGAACGATTCGACTTTGCCCATACTCTCCGTCTTCGCTCTGGGGATGCAGGGTCTTAGCGTATTCAGTCCACAAATGGGACAACGCAGGAGCGGACATCGCTTTGGATTCGATCTCACCGAGCTCGACGACGTTGCCATCCACCCTTGAATGAATATCCCGCAACGCTTCGATTGCCTTTTTCAGTTCGGCATCCAACCGCAACGCAGGGATTACAAACCTAAAAAGGAAACCTATGCTAATCAACACCAGCAATGTGGCCACGATGGCCATATGCCAATACTCAACAAGAAACCCCATGATTTCGCTCATGAGCAACACCTTGATGCTTGATGTTTCACGCATCGGCGCGAACTCCACTCAAAGAATGTGTCAATCAAATTCCTGCTCATGCTCTGTCTCCCTGAAGATGTTTTTGGTGTTCTTCACACAAATACCGCGCTCTCTACTCTGTAAAGCGTCGGCATGTGTATTTTCCATAAGTGATAAATGCTGGTTGAATTTTTCGCGTCCAATTTTCTCCAAGTCCGGAACTCTGAGGTTGATGGATGCGCATCGCGTGAGAATGGGCAAAAATTCGTTGCGGCATTTTCATATGTAATAGCGAAACGGCAGAGGTGGCAGCTCGTTTCTGCGTGGCGCAGCCGTCAAAATTTCGCCGACCGCGTCGGCAAAGCGCAGAGTCACTGGGACGCCGTCGCCATAGATGCACGCGTTGTAATTTAGTTTCGTCAGCGCCAACACGTCGGCCATGACCTGCTTGATGTCAGCGTTGCCCCTGCAAATCTCAATCGACAGGGGATTGGGAACTTCACGGCCCGCATACGTTTGAAGCCTGGGCACAAATCCCTTGGTCCAAAAATAAGCCATCCAAGGCGATTTCACCCAACCCAAGCCACGGGCAATGTTCATTGTCCCGTGCCGATACAGCTTCATGCCCGAGTCTTCGCGGATGCGAACGCAAACCACGTTGGTCTCGGCTGGCACGGTTTCCTTGAAACCCTCCCACTCCTCTGCTGAAAAGCGGGTCTTGCCATGGATGAAGAGTTCCTTTGGGGCGGCTCCGCCATGATTCTTGCGATAGGCTTCGACCACCAACGCCATCAAGGACTTGGCTTTCTCCTTGGGCAAATGGAAATCGTGGTCGGTTGATGTGAGCCAGGGGCCGACAGCGCCACGGAACACCACCCCGTCGCCCGAGTCCAGAAACATCTGTGCCCCGCAGCACGCGTTGCCCGATTCGTGGGTCGAAAGGTCTTTCTTGAAGACTATGCCGACATAGCAAACGCCTGGGCGCGAGGCCCCAAGCTGCCATGGCTTGCCGCCTGCCTTGAAAAAGCAGGTCGTCGCCAGATTCCACGCGAGAGTCGCAGGGTCTTGAAGCCCGCGCAGGGGCACCCCGTTTTCCTTGACGAAGTCTTCGGGCGCGAGCGTCGTCTCGCGGACGACTTGGACCGCTGCCATGTGTTCCAACAACCTGGCTTTGAGCTGATTGTGGAAGTCGAGCTCGTAAAGGTAAATCTCTGCCGACTTGTTATCTTCCTCGAACAGGCCAGGTGCGCGCAGCAATCGGGTCGCCGCAGCCTTGTCCATGAGAACGTCGGACTTACCCTTCTGGCTCGACTCGACCTTGGACAGGGGACGGCAATATTTGTGGACCTCCTCGGGGACCACCGCCATCCACAAGTCAACGGGAGACTCGCTGCCCTCACGGATGTGCTCAGCGATCGCGTCCGAATAGAGCGAAACCGCCTTGTGAATGGCCTGATGCCGGTCATCCATACGAATGGCCCGCGCGAGTTCGTCCTTGTCAATTTCAAGCCAGGTCGCGGGCTTGGACGGCCATTCCACGCCAAAAACAGCCTGAAAGCCCGGAAACAGCGTGTGGTTGGGGTCGTCAGTCCGAGCCGGAGCGATGGCCTTAGACAGCTTGTCCACGCATTTTGAATAGCGACTGAGCCCTTCTGCCGTGGAGACCACGCCGATGCGCAGCTTGCCACCAGCCTGCGGACTGTTCAAAGGGCCATAGAGCAACAACCCATCCTTGGGATGCGCCATTCTTTGGCCGTATCCAAACAACAATTCTGGCTCGGCAATCTCGATGAGGTTCGCGTTAAAGTTCATGGCGCAACCTCTTCTTCGATGTCGTCGATCTCGCCCAAATCGTCATCGGGCTCATCGATCGGATCGGCGTCAATCGATGGCGCCAAATCGGACAGGCCCGCTGGCGCGGAAAAAACGATCGGAGTTGCGGATAACACAACGAATCGATCCGACCCGACTGGCAGTCGAATATCCGGCTGCCCCTCTGCCACCAAGGCGAGGAAAGCTCGAAGAAACCCGCGCCAACGGTCATTCCACCAGCTTCGGCAGAAGCTCATGCGCAGGCGATGTGCGCGCGCCACCGAATCCATGGGTTTTCCATCGTCGCCAGTGAAAACAATGGTCGAGCGAAGCTCAATCCGCCAGGGATCATCGAAGGCTGGGACTATGCCCACCGCATACGACCAATTGGCCTTCCGCTTCTCGCTCCGGCCATTGAGTCCCTTGCGACGTTTTCGTCCGTCCACATCAATGAACGACACCTTTTCGCCGCGCCCACCTGTGAGCTCTGGGGTCACGTAAAAAACCTTGCGCCCACCGGATTGCTCGTAGATGCCAAAGCCCTTGGCCTCCATCGCAAGCTCCCAAGCTTGGCGCACGAGATTGGCGACGCGTTTGCGGGCCTCCCAATGTGTCACCGTCTTGTCTCCCAACGTGGAGCCCGACTCGATAAAAGCGTCTGTGACGACAGCATTTGCAGCTTTGAGCATCACCGACTTGGACATGAGGGACACAAGGTCTGCTCCTTTGGCAAAACCGACGATACGATCCTCGTGCTCGAACCAAGGCATGCGCCGGTTTTCGTCCGTCAATTTGATCAGCCGAGCGTTCCCAAGAATTCTGGCCGTCTCCAATGTCGGGGGGAGCTCCATGACGCTGAGCCAAGTCGAATCCAGCGACTCCTTGGCGTCGGTTCGCAAGATCGCGCCCACTTTCATCTCAGCCAACCAGTGGCGAGTGGACAGCGGATCGGGCTCGGATACCTTTGGCGCGTTTGCATCGACCAGCGTATCGATCAACTGCGCTAGGCCCTTATGCCAGCCACTGGCGAAATCGACCACGTTCTTGCGATGAATACCGATGGGCAGTAGCGAAAAGTCATAGTCGTCGAGCCGCACCGGAATGACAAAGCCGGGGAGCGACTTCTCGATCGTCTGAGCCAACGCCCATTCGTCCTTTACGCCTTGCTTATCCACCGAAGCCTTGGACACGACCGCGAGAAATCTGAACGACTCGTCACGGATCGCCTTTTCAATCTTGTCCCAAAAGTGGTCTCCGCCTTTCAGCCGTCCGAGGTCATGCCAGACCGAAAAGCCCGCAAGCTCCAAACGGGCTCCAAGCCAACGAACAAACCCGTTGTCTTCTGGCGTCGCATGGCTAATGAATATGGATTGACGGTTCAAGTGGTTGAGCCCGATGAAGAGGACGCCACGGCGCCGGGGGCTAGTGTTGCACTCTCGACGCCATACAGCGTCTGAGTGTTTCGGAGCCACAAGTGATGCGAAGCCGGGTCAAGCCGGTGATCTGGCGAACTGTCGATTGACCAGCGACGCAAGACGTATCCAGCCAGGGCCGCCCGCGACTTGATGCGCAAGACGCCATCATCCATCCGGTAATCAGCCTCGACCGCTTTGGGCCAAGCGACGCCTGGATGTGGAACGATTTCCATATCAACCATCCGCGCCCACTGCTCATCGGCGCCTAGCAGCTCGCGCTCTGAAACATCACCATCAAGCTCATTGACCTTCACGATGCGGGTCAAAACAAAATCGCTAAACCGTCCACGCGCTCGGTCGAATGCCCGCACATGCCAACGCAAGCCGTTGTCAGCCAATGCGACAGGAACGATCTCGCGACTCTTGGAACCCGATGACAGTGAGAAATAGTTGACGCGAACCGCACGCCGAGCACAAAGGGAACGAGTGAGTGCCGCCAAAATTTCCATGTCTGGCTTAACGAACTGGCCAGGCCCCTCAAAGGGAGCCGCCTGCTTCAAACCCAAGTCCAACCCATCGCCAAAGCCTTGCGACAACCAAGCCAGCACGCGTTTGGAATGAAACTCAAAGACGGGCTTAAAGGTGGAAGTTGGCCGGTAGCGTCTGCCCGCAGGGTCGTAGTCGAGATTTTTTGGAGCGATCTCACGGTAGAGACTCAGGTCGCGGGAAGCTGCTGCAGGTTTGATCCCAAATCGGGACTCAATGTCGCCCCTACGGAGCTCACCAGTGAAAAAAGCGCGCAATTCCAAGAAGGCCAGCCTCTCTCGTTGTGTTTGCGACAACTCTGATTCTGCGAATTTCAATCCCTGCTCCTGGTCTTCCCGTGCGCAAAGCAATCACCGCGCCAATAGGGCAAATAGTAACACGCGCATCATTTTGATACGGTATGCCCACCTTAAACAAACATCGCAGTGGTAAAAAATGATTCAGATATACCCCCTGGCGACCAAAATCAGGGAAAACAGAACATGTCTAAGGCAGGGTCGACGCACAAGAAGCAGCACTTTGTGCCCCAGTGCTACACAAAGGCTTAACGACCGTGGCAGCACGCGGAGTGCGGGTTGTCGCAGTGGTGAGGAATCCAATATCTGTGAGCGCACCCTGTAACTGAAGTTGAAAGCTCAATTACTGAGTTCTCTGTGGCACATCAAGAATCAGCGATTGACTGAACCAATTCCGAGAAATGGCCCAGTAATACCCCACCTTCTAAATGCAAACCATGTCTGAGACTGATGAGACTCCGTTTCATGGAATTCTCCACTTCCAACTTGCTCAGGTTTTCAAGGAGGTTTCAAATTTGCGTTCTTTTTCAAGTTGGATTCTTGCTCTCTATACTAAGGTTTCACTCCAAGATTTGACAACTATGTTCATCTATGTAGACGAAAGTGGGCATTCTGGCGCACAGATTTTCAAAGACATCAAAGCTCAACCCAATATGTATTACGGGGTGATGACTTCCAAAGTTGACCTGAGCATTGAAATCACTGATGCGTTGGTTAGCATGCGAACGTTATTGGAAGTGGATCGCATTCATGCCTCAGCCTTAGGTAATCCACCGCTTGTGCGAATTGCCCCTCAACTTCTGAAAATACAAAATGAATTAGGACTTGTCTTTGATTTTTATATCTTGAAGAAGAGGGCTCATGCTGAGTTTTGCTTCTTTGACCAAGTGTTTGACTCCGGAAATAATGAAGCCATACCGCATGGAGCCTATTTCTCGCCCTTTCGCTACCTGTTGATTCTGGAGCTATCGCGGATGTTCAACGATGCCAAAGCTGAGCGGGCATGGAACATTCGCATTGAACTGGACGATGACAAAGCTAATCGGGAGCTTTCACTTCTCTGTTTTGATTTGCTGAAGGGGATTGGCCGTGTCAGGCATCCCCTTGCTCGGAAATACATCAGGGCTGGACTGCGATGGGCTTCAGAAAATCCTGGTGAAATCTCTTACAACACTTCAGACGAAGACGGAATCAAGCAGATTTCTCCGAACATTATTTGCTTTCAATCTGTAATGCATGGCATTGCTAGGCGAGTGAGAGAAGAAGGAGCAGAGCCTACATCCATCATCGTTGACCAGCAACAGGAATTTAACGGTGCCCAGAAAGTCTTGGCCGACTTCTATGCCAGCGTAGCGGGTATCAAATTTGAGAATGCTCCTAAAATGCCCGTCATGACGTTTGACGGCATGCCTCAAATCCCAATTCAGTTTGTCGATGGGAAAAATAACGGTGGACTTGAGCTGGTGGACGTTTACCTATGGGTGTGCAAGAGACTGTTTGAGAATAAGCCAGTGGCGAATGAGCTTCTTCCCCTCTATGAGGCACAAATTGATCGGGGCTATACCGATCAAATTTCCTATGAGTCCATCATGAAACGATTTCTGGAGACCCGCTAAGCGGGCACTCGCGACCGACTCTTTACGCTGCACAAGAGCCAGATGCGGTCAAAAATCAATCTTGCAGCTTGAACGACCGGTATGGAGAATTCGGTTGGATGAACGGCCGCTTTGGAGCGACTGCCCCCAATAGCGGCTCCTGGTCGTTGGCCGTAATTGATCCCGCTGAGTTCATCGCCACAAAGCGGGTACTCGACAAAACGCGCTGTGTAGCATTAACTACATACCGTCACTAGTCAGTGGCTCGTTTCGAGTACTTTGAAGTCAGTTAAACGGGAGTCACCCAATGACGCTAGAAGCCATTCAGCCTACGATGGCAGTATGGCGACTGACTTTATCAGAGGGATGTCTCTTCAAGCTGCCATAGAGAAACCATTCGGACTTTGATGCGGACACATTCTCCATCGGCGAATGCTGGTACCTTAATGTTGAAGACGGGGGGAGCACCGCTTGATGCAGTAATCGTGTCGGGTCGGGGGTAGACCAGCTCCATACGCAGACATCGATACCGCAATGCGTAGGCCAACAACTGATAAATATCCGCTTGATTGACCCCCCAGTTGCTTGCGTGGGGATCGAGGCGCTTCCACTTAGCATCAAGCACCCGGTCAATCTCACCTTCAGCGCCGCCCGTTGCAACGTGCCATACGGAGATGTCTGGTTTCAGATGGAATGCATCGGTCGCGCCATTTGATGCGAGTGGCTCCACGGGACCTTGTCGATGGACGATGCGCCTTTCACCTGCGGCAGCCTCTTCCAAGCTGCTTACATAGGCCTCGAAAAGCTTGTTCATATCAAACAGCAGACCTGGTGCCTGTGTAGCGCCAGCACTCACGGCCGGGCTGGCCATTGCCAGCAGCCATTCGCACCATATTAACAAGGGCTCATAGCGGCGTGTCATGCGTTCACGGGGCAGACGTGCTACATCGGATGCAGTCATGCTCACGGTTGAGATGCTAGCGAACCTTGCGTGTGTCTCGAACCACAGACGCTGAGTAGTCGCCCGACTTATCCAAGCACGACAAACGTCAAGAGTCGTCCTGATTGCACGGTTATATGGGTTGTCGGCAGTGAATTCGTCGTACTCGCAGTGCAGGAGGTGCGGCCGAGCAAAGTTGCGGCGCAAGTGGCCTTGGGCTAAGAATCGACCTTTAACCACCGGCAAATCGTCGATATGAGGCACGTAGCGACTCAGCAATCCTCGACGCGCCTGCTCCAGCGCGCAGTTGAGGAACGCCTCAATAAAAACATCCAGCAACGGGGCTTGCACCGCCTGCTGAGGCACTGCACCAACCTTGGTGATCGCCATCTGGCGGGCACTGTGCAGCATTGTTAGCAGCGCGGCTCGGGAGCGCGCCAGCTCGTCAGCGCTCCGCTTTTCAATCATTCCAATTTTTGGCAGGACTTCGAGCACACAGGTTTGCATGCGAACGATGCCGCAATATTGCGCGAGCTTCACGCCGCCCGAAACCCTCTGGCAAAAACCTCGCCGAAGGTCGTTAAACCGCATCAGCGCTTGTGCCTCGGCCTCAGTAAGAAATGTCCCTCCCGCCAACACCACGTCTGCATCGCTGCGCAGCTCATTCCCCGAGATTACAGGGATGACTTCGTGCTCCAGCACCGTGACCGTACGCAGACCGTTCATCTGCTTACGCGACGACTTGTCCTTCTGACGCGGCCAGTGTCGCACCACCGGCGTGGTCAGTTGTCTCAACCTGTATGGGAGCCGATGCCCCATACAGAGCCATGACGTCTGCTTCTGTCCACATTGTTGGGTCAGTAACAGTGAACGTCGGCCGGGGTTCAGTGCCGACAGAATGCTTGGCTCCGGGGAATAAATCCGCAGGTGCTAGCGAGCGTGATTTGAAGAACGGGCTCTCCTTGCCGCTGCCGGTCAACACCAAACGAACCTTCTCCATGTCCTCAAAAAAGTACTCCTGCAAAAGCGGAATCACCCGCTGTGCCAGCACTTGTTGCAATTCAGCCAGCGAATGGATGCCCATGAACTGAGCATGTCCGATGGCATGATCACGGTCTAGTAGGTATTCCAAACGGTCGTTCAAGCGCCACAACAGCTTTGGCAACTCCACCCCGCCGACGGTGGCTGGCTTAATGCGCTCCGGTTCAGGTGAGCACTCTTGAAACCGGAAGCGCCGCCGCAGAGCTACATCCATCATCGCAATCGAGCGGTCGGCCGTATTCATCGTGGCCACGATGTTCAGGTTGTCTGGCACGCCGAAACGCTCATTGGTTCCTGGCAGCGTTACCCATGCGCCGCTTTCATTTGGCTTGCTACCTGCAATCACTCGCTTGCTATCTTCGATGAGAGTAATCAACTCGCCAAACACTTTGGCCACATTGGCACGATTAATCTCGTCAATGAAAAGCGTAAACCGCTGGGTAGTGTCACTATGAGCGCGCTCGCAAATTCGTAGGAAAGGACCCTTATGGAAGGTAACCATGATCCCCCCGTCCGTCGCCTCTCCAGGGCGCAGACCACCCATAAAATCCTCGTACGAATAGCTGGGGTGGAATGCCACCAATTCGCATTCCTCGCCCGCTAGAAATGCCTCACGCATTCGCCGCTGCATCTCGAAGGTTTTTCCGGTGCCCGGCGGACCGTAGAGGATCAAGTTGTCAACCTTCCGTAGCGTTGGCGCTGCGCCACCATCCTTCTCAAGATCGAAGTCCGACTGCTGCTCCTGTGTGGGCAATGTCGCACTGAGTGTATTGCCACTCGCGGCGTCCGGTACCTGCGACTTCAGTTGCGGAGGAACGACGGCTTGTTTGATCAGCGTACCAACGGGCATTTCGTAGTAATCCACCTGCCCAGGGTACTGAACCTCCAAACGGTTGCGAAGTGCCAGCAAGGCAGCGTCCAGTTCCGTTCGACTTTCGCCAAGTAACGGCGTCCATATCTTGTGGTGCCGAGCGACCTGATTCTTGTTGTTCTGACTGAACATGCGCTCAAAGGAGTCGGGGAACAGCACGTGGCACAGTGTGTGATAAAGCTGCCGTCCCTTACCCGACGGAATACTGTTGAGCCAAGTTGCGAAATCCTGGCCATTGCTCAGTAATGACTCGCGCTCGCTACGAGGCTTAGCTATGAAGGCCGCAAAGGCCTCCACGGCGAATACCATTTCCGCCCACAAATACTGGTTGTAGCCAGGCCCGGCACTACCCAGGCCAGACAGCACGTCGTGCTGCAAAAATGGCGAATTGGCCGGGAACGTCCCGGCTGGCTTCATATTCCAGATGCGCTCCAGTGTTTTAACCTTCGTTTGCGACAGCAGGTTTGTCGGGGCAAGCTGCACAATCCAGAACACTTCTGTCATTAGAGCGACGTCCAGCGGCTGGCAGGTCGCCAGCTGTCCAGCTAGTTTGTCGTAGAAGCCGCCTTCGCCCACATCAGGCTGTTGCACGTAATTGGCAATCAATGCCTTGAAGTGCTCCTCAGTCCAAAGCAGTTGATCGTCCAGAAGCAGCGATTTCTGCTCTATCAAGCAGCGCTGTTTAAATTGCTGAGCGGCGTCGAAGACGCTACTTGCTTTTGGAAAGTGGGGATTGAAGCGGCTCAAGGTTCCTCCGTGACATTATTTTGAAGCGGTACAGTCTCAAACTGGCGTGGGCATGAGTCTCAATCCACGTCCTATCGCATCTCTTTTGCTTTTGGATGATTGTAGATGTCGTGACCCATCGGGCCTCAGAGCCGTGCATTCAAAAGTGATCAGCAACAGATCGGGAGAATGACAGCTTATGTTTAAGGTTGAAGGATGCCCAGCTCCAGTGGCAAGCTGGTGCGAAAAATAGCCCGCTCGAATGCGAGTCAAGTCATGAATGTATAAGAGACAAGCCGGAAATCAACAAAGTTATTCGGTGCTCGACAGTTCGAAGTTGTCCGTTTAAACTGAAAATACGGCGCATTACGCACCGTGCCGCGCCACCAAAAAGCGCCAGATACTGCCGAAACCAGCGAAA
>Ga0079306_1001154_pt1 | contig 18822 bp, 13 predicted proteins | sample Methanotroph_Enr_FD_79181 | JGI IMG/M metagenome (GOLD analysis project Ga0079306, IMG submission 79181) | Enriched soil microbial communities from Old Woman Creek wetland in Ohio, USA - Methanotroph_Enrichment_5 | ecosystem: Environmental > Terrestrial > Soil > Wetlands | place: USA: Ohio...
CCGGTCAAAATCGGAGCAATTTTTGCCCTGACCGGCAAAGCCGTCAATTCCAACCGCGCGGCAATCCTCGGCACCCGACTGGCGGTCAGGGAGATCAACGAACAGGGAGGCATCCTGAGCAAGCCCGTCGAACTGCTGGTGTTCGACAACGAAAGCACTCCCATCGGTTCGCATCTGGCGGCGGAACGAGCGGTGGGGGCGGGGGTGGCGGCAATTATCGGCGCCTCCTGGAGTTCGCATTCCCTGGCCCTGGCCAAGGTCGCCGCCTTGCACCACCTGCCGATGATCTCGCCGATTTCGACCATCCCGTCGCTGACTGCCATCGGCGACTCCATTTTTCGGGTCTGCTACAATGACAACTTCCAGGGCAGCGCGCTGGCCAGGTTCGCCTTCACCGACCTCGCGGCCCGGCGGGCGGTGATTTTTATCGATATCAGCAGCGATTTCAGCATGTCTATCGCCAAAATTTTCAGCAGCACTTTCGAAGGAATGGGCGGCACGGTCGTCAAGGAAATCGAATACAAGACCGGCCAGGAAGACTATCGCCAGGCCATCCGGGAAGCACTGCCCCATCAGGCCGATGTCGTCTTTCTTTCCGGCTACGACGAAAGCGGCTACCTCGCCGCAGCTCTTCAGGCCGCCGGCAGCACGGCCATTCCCATTGGCAGCGACGGCTGGGATGCTCCGAGTTTCTTTTCGTTGGGCGGCAACCGCATCGCCCGCGGTTATTTCATCAATCACTGGCTGCCGGACGCCACCGACCCCAGGTCGAGGGCATTTATCGCAAAATTCCAGGGAGAAGGCGACCTACTCGCCCCCACCGCCCTGGCCTACGATGCCGTGCATATCCTCGCCGCCGCCATCGAAGAGGCAGGCACCTCGAACAGCGATAAAATCGTCGACGGCCTGCACAGTCTCCGGGACTACAAGGGCGTGACCGGCGACATTACCTTTACCCCCGGGGGCGATGCCGCCAAGCAGGCCTTCATTGCCGAAATCCGGGCAGGGACACCCCATTTTCTGAAATGTGTCCATCCCGACGCGCATAAGTGACAGGAGCATCGTCCGGATGAAACTCAACAGCCTGCCGATCAAGCTCAATCTGGCAACCATTGTTACGGTGCTGCTCGTCGCCTCGCTCGGCATCGTTCTGCAATATCCGCTCGAACAATCAAGGTTCAAAAGCCAGACGGCCAGGATCGAGTTGCTCCTCGACACCCTCTTCAAGCAGAAGAAAGACGATCTGGCCAATGAGCTTTTCGCCGGTCAGGAACGCGCCCTGCGAGCCTCCCTCAAGGATATGCAGGAAGCCGCAGGCGACATTACCCAGGCCTGTCTCTATCCGGCGAGCGGCACCCTGCGGTTCTGTGCCGGCCGGGACGGCGAGCCCCCCGCCCATGTGCATGAAATGGTGCAAAACGGCGGGTACCGTTTCAGCCAGTTCAAACAGGACGGCCGGCTGACCGGGGTATATGTCAACAGCATCGAGGTGATCGGCGAAAGGCTCGGCTATGTGGTCATTTCCTACGATTTCGAAAAGGTCATGGCCGAGAACAAGCGGATTCTCGAGTTCTTCGTCCTCGCCATTCTGACCACCTCGGTCCTGATCCTCCTGCTTTTGAATATCTTCCTGTTTCGCTCGATCATCCGGCCGCTGACCGTTCTCCGGGACGCCATGCACGAGGTCGAGAACGGCTCGCTCGGCACGGTGGTCGAGCTTTCGAGAAACGACGAGATCGGCGAGATGGGCAAGGCCTTCAACGACATGTCCACCAACCTCCATAAAAATCAGTCGGAACTGGAAAAGCACCGAGACAATCTGGAGGAACTGGTCAGGGCGCGGACCGAGGAACTCATCCTCGCCAAGGAACAGGCCGAGAGCGCCAGCCGGGCCAAAAGCGAATTCCTCGCCAATATGAGCCATGAAATCCGGACGCCGATGAACGGGGTCATCGGCAGCTCGGCCCTGCTGGCCGCGACTCAGCTCAGCGAAATCCAGCGGCAATATGTGGAAATTCTGGAAACCAGCAGCCGGTCGCTGCTCACGGTCATCGACGATATCCTTGATTTTTCCAAGATCGAGGCCGGCAAGCTGATCCTCGAACAGGTCCCCTTCGACCTGCACAGGGTTCTCGACGGGATCATCGACATGGTGAGTCTCAACGTGGCCGCCAAAAATCTCGAACTGGTCTGCACCGTCGAACCGGCGATCCCGACCCGGCTGGTGGGCGATCCGGGGCGGTTACGGCAGATTCTGCTCAATCTGGTCGGCAACGCCCTGAAGTTCACCGTGCACGGCGAAATTTCCATCGACGTCGCCGGAGAAACGGGGACTGACCACGACATCCTCATCCGGTTTGCCATTCGCGACACCGGCATCGGCGTTCCTTCGGACAAACAGGGCTTGCTCTTCAACAGTTTCACCCAGGCCGACAGTACCACCACCAGAAAATACGGCGGCACCGGTCTCGGCCTGGCCATCTCCAAGGCACTGGTCGAGCTGATGGGCGGCACAATCGGCATGGCCAGCAACGGGATAAACGGTTCCGTGTTCCGGTTTACCTCGCGATTCAAAAAACAGCCCGTCACAGAGCCGAATACCGCACGTACCGACCGACTGACCGGCCGGCACGTGCTGGTGGTGGACGGCAACGACACCTGCCGGAGAATGCTGGTGAAACAACTGGAGTACTGGGGAGCGCGGGTAACGGAAGCGGGCGGTGGCAACAAGGCCCTCCATCTGCTGCGCGAATACGTCAGCCAGGCGGTTCCCCTGGATGTAGCCTTCCTCGATGCCTACACCGAAGGTCTGGATATCACCGGGGCGAAATCGATGATCGATAAATTTTTCCCAAATCTCAAAACGGTCCTCATGAGTCGGTCCGGCGGTCCGGAAACACACGATCTGCACAGCCGGATGGGCTTTACCGCGAGGCTGAATAAACCCATCAAACATTTCGATCTGCTCGACACGCTCGACGTCCTTCTCTCCTGCACGCCCGCTGCCGGAGGCCGGCCGGGCCCCACGGCGGCGGATCTCCCGGTCCGGGATAAACGGGACGACCTGATCCTGTTGGCCGAAGACAACAGCATCAACCAGCAGGTGGTGGCCGGGATCATGAAAAAACTCGGATACGACCGTCTCGATATCGTCGGCAACGGCGTCGAGGTCATCCGCGCCATGCAGGAAACCCGCTATCGCCTGATCCTGATGGACATTCAGATGCCGGAACTGGACGGCCTCGAAACGACCCGGCAGATCCGCTCGGGAACCTCGGGAGTCCTGGACCCGCAAACGCCCATCATCGCCCTCACGGCCCATGCCATGAAGGGCGACCGGGAACGATACCTCGCCTGCGGCATGGACGGCTATATCACCAAACCGATCGATCCGATTCAGCTGAAAACCACGCTTCTGCATCTCCTGCCGGCTCCGGACACGACGCTCCCGGCGGCAGACCGGAGGGAACCGGCCGAAGCACCCCGGGAGCGTCCCCTCATCCTGGTCGATTTTCCCGCCCTGGTAGCCCGAATGATGGGCGACACGGAGCTGGCACAGACGATCTTTTCCTCGTTCCTTGCCGATCTGCCGTCCCAGATCGAGATTCTCGACCAGGCGGTGCGGCAGGGGAATTGGCCGGCAATCCAGCGGCAGGCCCACAAAATGAAAGGCATGGCCGGCAATGTCTGTGCCGACGGTCTCTCCCGCACGATGGTCGAGATGGAGAGTGCCGCCAAGGCAGCGGATAGGGAAAAGGCCGTGGAACTCTGCCGAACCGCAAAAAACCAGCAGGAACTGTTGCAGCTTCCCGGCGAGGCGGCATGATCGGTAGACGCGGAGATCCGGCCCTGAGCACGACGAGACACCGCGGCAACCGGCTACGCCGACCGGCCAATTTTGGATCGCGAGAAAGGAGCGGCCCCGGCAAGTTGGCGGAGCGGACAAAAAGCCTATCTACATAAAGGCGCATAATTCACTTTTCTGCAGCCTTGCCCAAGGTTCAAATTACTCCATTTGCAGGTTAATCACAGCATCTAAGCCTATAGATATATACTCATTTCCCCCCTTCCGAACCGGCATTTTCGCCCTGCAAAAATCTTATTGATTATCCCTCGGAAAAGGTGTAATCATCGCGAAAATTTGGTCTTTGTTTTCGATGTTTTTTTGAATAATCCCTCCACCCTTCTTACCAGATAGGAAAATTACAGAATGTATCCACCTCACTATGGGAAAAATCCGTTATTTCCCAATAAAATGGACTTTCGAGTCGTGTTGAGAAATCATGTCAGCGGCATGGGCGTCATGACCTTCAAGGCCTTTGCCAAGGGTGATCTGATTTGTGTCCTGGCCGGCGACGTCATTACCGATATCCGCCAGCACAGTCTCCAGATCGAACCCGGCGTGCATCTGTACGATATCCATTTTTCCGGGTACTTCCTCCATTCGTGCGATCCGAATATCGAATTGGACATGAAGAACCTGCGGGTGTATGCGACTAAGGATATCAACGCCAACGACTACCTGCTGATGGATTACGCCCAGACCGAGGACGTCCTGTTCAAGCAGTTCCCCTGCAGTTGCGGCGCCGAAAACTGCCGTGGCTGGATCACCGGCAGAAAAGAGCTGCCCTACGCCGATGCCGTGCTGCCGAATGGATTCCGGTTGCCGGACAATCAATTCGAAGAGTGCCAGAGCATATGACCGAGTGGTGGGAAAGGGAGGACCTCCATTACCGGGATGGAGCCCTGATTTTCGCCGGCCGCAAGGTCGACGATCTTGCCCGGCAGTTCGGCACGCCGAGTTTTTTTTATAACGGCAGGCGACTGATCGACAATGTCGAGCGGCTGCATAGAGCCCTCGACGGCGCCGGGCTGACCGGCCGCTATCGCATCAAATATGCCATGAAGGCCAACCGCTTCATGCCGATTCTGACCCACTTGTGCCAAAGCGGGCTGGTGGGCATCGACGCCTGCTCGCCGGGTGAAGTCGAACACGCCATCGGCTGCGGTTTTGCAGCCAAAAACATCTCTTTTACCGCCACCAACCTGTCGAACCGCGACCTGCAACGGCTGTCGCGGATCGACGGGCTGTCGATGAACTGCGATTCGCTCAGCGCCATCCGCCGCTGGGGCGAACTGGGGCCGGGGCGAAATATCGGTATCAGGGTCAACCCGGCCATGGGCATCAGCCGCGCCCAAAACGAAAAGCTCCAGTACAGCGGAGTGAACACCACCAAATTCGGCATTTACCGCGAGCAGTTTCGTCAGGCCCTGACGGTGGCCGACGACTACAACCTGACCATCACCAAGATCCATTTCCATACCGGCTGCGGCTATCTGACGCCCCAGCTGGAAATCTGGAACGCCATCGTCGACAACTGCCTGTGGTTCGTCGACCAACTGGATACGGTGGAAGTGGTCAATGTCGGCGGCGGCCTGGGGGTCCCCCACACCGCCCTGGACAGCCCGCTCGACCTGAATCGCTGGGCGGCCATCCTGGCGGAACATTTCCGTCATCGGCCGCAGACCATCGAGATCGAGCCGGGAGATTACATCGCCAAAGACAGCGGCCTGTTGCTGCTGACCGTCAATACCGTCGAACAGAAGATGGAGACGGTCTTCGTCGGGGTCGACGCGGGCTTCAACATTGCCCTGGAACCGGCGAACTACGGCCTGCCCTTCCATCCGGTTCCCGCACTGCGCGAGGCCGGAGACGGCCGGACGGTGACCATCGTCGGCAATATCAACGAAGCCCTCGACGTCTGGTACGCGGGCATTACGATGCCGCAGCTGAAAGAAGGCCAGTGCCTGACCCTGATCAACGCCGGCGCCTACTCCTCCTCGATGGCCTCCAACCACTGCATGCGCGGGGAATTCAAGGAGTTTCTCCTGCTGTAACGGTGTCGATCGCTCCTATCCTCCGCCGAAGGGGGCGAATTTTGTATTCGCCCTTGAATTTTGCCCCGCCCCCAGGATCACAATACGGACCATTGCGGGGAAGGATCGCAGGATTCAGCCAAGACCTGCCGTCATTGACCCGGCCTCTTCCGCCTCCGCTACAATATCTTTATACGGCATACTGCCGCACATGTGTTATAGTGGAAGAAAGAAGTTAACAGGAGGGTATCATGGCGACAACATCTCGTGAACGTATAGAAATGCGCGTGAGTCCAGAGGTTAAAAGCTTAGCCGAGAGAGCTTCCGCCGCAATGGGCTGCACTTCGCTCACTGAATTTGTCACTCGGCTTATTCGAGAGCATGCCCCGGAAATACTGGCGAAACAGGCAACAATTGAATTGACGAATACTCAATTCGACAATTTTCTGGCTGTCTGCAATGACCAAACCTTGAAACCGGGTAAATCTCTATCGGATGCTGCCAAACGTCTGGACAAAGAGGGGTATTGATTGGCACTGCAACCAGCTTTTGTCGATATCGATTACTCGAATCACGATGTAAGGCGATTCCGTTGCGGGAAGCCTCAGATGGACGAATTTTTAATTCAACATGCAGTAAAGAATGCGATACTTGGCATCAGTAAGACATGGGTGCTGCTTGAGGCGGAGAAAGGAGAAAGGAAAAAATTCCCTGTAGCAGCTTATTATACCCTGGCAGTAGGAACGGTCACTCGCGAAACACTGCCAATCGATTATAACGAGCTGCCTTCTTACCCCGTTCCGGTTACTCTCCTGGCTCGACTGGCTGTATCTGCAAGCTACCAGAAAAACGGGCTCGGAGCGAAGGCTCTGGTAACAGCTCTACGCCAGGCTGTTACTTTAAAAAACAGGGGGCTGCCTTCAATCGGTGTAGTACTCGATGTCCTTGATGAGGACGCTCTGAATTTCTATTGCCATTTTGGCGGCTTTCATGCTTTTTCGGATAACCCAATGCGGTTATTCGTGCCGATGCAGGTAATACAACAACTCTGAAATTCGATTCCTACGATTCATCCAACACCTGCCGCACCCGGGTGGCCAGTTCCAGTATCGAAAAAGGTTTCTGCAGAAACCGCACTCCCTCCTCCAGCACCCCGTGATGGGCGATGGCGTCGGCGGTATAGCCGGAGATATAGAGGCATTTCAAATCGGGCTTCACCTCCCTGACCCGCCGGACGAGATCCCGGCCATTCATTTCCGGCATGACCACATCGGTTATCAGCAGTTGAATCGCGTCCCCCTGTTCGGCGACGGTCTGAATCGCCTGGGCCGGCGTGGCCGCGGTGAGCACGTTGTACCCCTGCCGTTCGAGGATGGTCGCACCGAGCTTGAGGATCGCCGGCTCATCCTCGACGATCAATACCGTTTCATCCCCTCGGGGCGGCTTCGAAGACTCCATCCCCCCATCAAGCTCGACGGTCCCGGTGCTGCACTTCGGCAGATAGATCTGAAAGATCGTGCCGGTATCGGCTGCGCTCCGCACTTCGACAAAACCGTTATTCTGCTTGACGATGCCGAAGACGGTGGACAGTCCCAGCCCCGTGCCTTTGCCAACCTCCTTGGTGGTATAAAAGGGTTCGAAAATGTGATCGAGAACGTCCTCGGCCATGCCCGTGCCGGTATCGCTGACGGTGAGCACGACATAGTCGCCGGGAGGGATGGTCTGCCCGTCCCGGTAGGATTCTCGGGTGAGCGTGGCGTTGGCGGTGGCAATGGTGACCCGGCCCACCCCGCCGATGGCGTCACGGGCGTTGACCGCCAGGTTGGCGAGCATCTGATCGATCTGCGAGGGGTCGATTTTCACCGGCCAGAGATCATGGCCCGGCGACCAGAGCAGTTCGATATCTTCGCCGATCAGGCGCCGCAGCATTTTCAGCATGCTGGCCACGGTCTCGTTGAGATCCAGGACCCTGGGACTGACCGTCTGCTTCCTGGCGAAAGCCAGGAGCTGCCGGGTAAGTGCCGCCGAGCGGTCGGCCGCCTTGAGGATCTCCTGCAGGTCCTCGTAGCGGGGGTCTGCCGGACCGGTCTCTTTCAGGGCGATTTCCGCATGGCCCAGGATAACGCCCAACATGTTATTAAAATCGTGGGCCACCCCGCCGGCGAGTCGACCCACAGCCTCGAGTTTTTGGGCCTGAACCAGCTGCTGTTCCAGTTTTTTGTTCTCTTCCTCGGCCCGCTTCCGTTCGGAAATGTCACGGCATATACAAAAGACCAGCTGCTGTCCGGCCCAGTTGGTGGCGCTGACGCTGACTTCGACGGGGAAGGTCGCCCCGTCTTTGCGGCGAAACCTGGTCTCAAAGGTCATGCCGGTCGATGCGAGGTTCGCCACATCCCCCCAGACCTGCCGGTCGACAAAAAACTCGTCAAAATCACGGACGGCAAGGCTGCTCATCTCGTCGGGCGAATATCCCAGCATTTCGACAAAACGGCGATTGGCCTCGTAGACCCGATACTCCTGGTCGATGATGACGATGCCGTCCCGGGAGTTGTCGGTCAGAACCCTGCGCCGCTCCGACTCGTCGAGCAGAGCCCGCTCGGCCCGCTTGCGCTCGCTGATATCATCCCATACCGCGACAAACTCACCTTTATTTGGGGAATAGATGGCATAGGAATACCAGGCGTCGAGGGCGGACAGATAATGCTCCCAGCGGGCCGGTTCGCCGGTTGCGGCCACCCGGCCGAAGACCGCAAGCGACTCGGCATTGTCCCGGCCGTAATCGGGGATAATCTCGCTGATCCTTTTGCCGGCCACATCGGGCAGGTGGGTACTCCTGGCGAAGGCCGGATTGACCGAGATATATTCAAAATCGACCGGCACGCCGTCCTCATAAATCATTCGGCAGTGGGCGACGGTATTGAGCATGTTCTCAAACAGCGACCGGTAGGTCTCCTCGCTTTCCCGGAGCACCGCCTCCGCCTGCCGCCGGGCGGTCTCGTCGCGAATGACCAGCACTTCGCCGAGCAAGGTGCCGTCTTCCCGCCTGATTCCGGCCCTCGTTTTGTTGATGGGAATCTCCCGGCCGTCGCGCGAGCGCAACATCATCTGCCGGTTTTCAACGCCTTCTCCGCCGGTCGGGTCCGGCACGACCTGTCCCTGGTCAACCCGAAAGACTTCCGACAGCGGCCGCCCCAGTGCCTCCTCCCGGGCAAATCCGATAATACGTGCCGCCTCGGAGTTGAGAAAGGTGACCCGGCTGTGGATATCGGTGGCAATCACGCCGTCGCCGATGCTTTCCAGGGTCACCTGCTGCTGCTGTTTTTCCTCTTCGCTGTGCCGACGCAAGCGGTGCAGCACATGGCTGAGGATGCTGATCAGGACCCCGTTGCCGACGAAGAACAACAGCTGAAAGATATCGTAACTATGGGTAATAGAAAAGCTTCTCACCGGCGGGAGAACCTGATACGTCAAACCCAGGGCCGAGACTAAAGTGGCCACCAGCCCCGGACCGAGTCCACCCACCACGCCACTCAAAATTACCGGAAACATGAAGAGAATGAGCATTGGCCGGTCGCTCGCCGATACGGCAATCTGCGAGCGGACCAGCAACATGGCCAGGGACACCAGCACCGCAAAAACATACATGAACCGATACAGCATTCCGTTGCCGGTAAAAGCCGAGCCGATCTGGGACGCGGGAGCCTTCCCCGCAAGTTCATCCGGGACCGCCCGCATCATCAAAAACAGCATGAGGGCGGTGACCAGCACGTAGAGAAATCCCTTGGCCGTAGACAACCACTGGATCGCCTTGACATCGATAAACGCTGCAAGCAGCAGATCGGAGAGAAATATCCAGACCAGGGAAAAGACGGCGTAGGCCAGGACAGCCTTCATTATGTATTTCTGCCGGAGAGGATTGCGGCCGTAAGGGACCCGATCGTCAGCTGAACGTCTTTTCATGCCGTGATCCTTGGTGGAAAGCAGTCATGCCCGGGGAGGAGAATTTAATGGAACCTAGCATGCTCCTTGTATGATTGCAAATTTTTCGGAATTAGCCGCCACAAAAGGTTCCTTCTCTGGACAGTCTTGTCGCATTCGGGTATGAAGGCAGGTCATATTGCAGTTTACAAACGCCCGCTTCTTTGATCGGCGCTTACCTTTCCCAGGTACTGGCCATAACTCTTTATCCGGTAAACGATATGTCTGAATTTACAAATGTTACAGTCACTAAAAAAGCCAACGTCTATTTTGACGGCAAGGTCACCAGTCGCACCATTCTCTTTGCCGACGGTTCGAAAAAGACGCTCGGGATCATGCAGCCCGGCAACTACTGCTTCAATACCGGGGCGGCCGAGCTCATGGAAATTATCGAGGGCAAACTGCAGGTGCAGCTTGTCGGCAGCGACGAATGGCGGGATTATGGAGCCGGTTCGTCTTTTGCGGTCCCGGCCAATTCGAGCTTCAACCTGAAAGTGGCGGAGCTGACCGATTACTGCTGTTCGTTTCTCACCGACTAGGAGTCTGTCGGATTATAGATCACCGGCCAAGGTTGCGGGCGATGATGCCCATGACCGAATAGACCAGCTGGGCGGCGGCAAAATCCGAGCCGTGGTCGCCTGCCCGGGGGGCCAGTTCGACCACGTCGAAACCGAGCACCCGGCGCCCCGCCACCGCGCGCTCGATAAAGGTCAGCGTCTGGTACCAGCCGGGACCGCCGGGCACCGGCGTACCGGTGGCGCCGATAACCGACGGATCGAGACCGTCGACATCGAGGGTGAGATAGATGTCGTTCGGGAAGGTCGCGGGCAGGCTGAAATTTTCCAGCTTCATGCCGTGCAGGGCCCGGCCGTCTAGGTAAGCTACCCTTTTCTCCCGGCGGTAGTCGACCTCCTCGCGGGATAACGCCCGCACTCCAAACTGCATGAGACTGCAGCCGCACTCCTCCAGGGCCCGGCGCATGACGCAGGCATGGCTGTAGGGCGAGCCTTCGAAACTGTTCCGGAGATCGGCATGGGCGTCGAGCTGGATGATGCCGATGGGTTCGGGCGAGGTTTTCGCCAGCACCCGAATCGGGGCAAGACTCACGCTGTGTTCGCCGCCGAGCACCACGGGGATGGCCCGCTGCTCCACCGCCTGCCGCACCGCTGCCTCAATCCGCTCATAGATCGTCCCGATCTCCCCGCTGCAGTCGACTGCGGGGCTGGTGCCGATCCCGGCTGTCAGCGGCTCGGACAGGCCGTCCCAGCGTTCCAGCTGCTGGGAGGCGGCAAGGATCGCTTCCGGCCCCCTGGCGGTGCCGCCGCCGTAGGAGACGGTTTCTTCGAGCGGGACGGGGATCACCTGAAAAAGCGGAGGGTGCCCGTGCGACTCGTCCAGTTCGGACTCAAGAAAAGCTAAGGTGGTCATGGGGAAGTCTCACGACAGACGGTTTTTGAAGTCCTCGTAGCCGAAACTGCGGACGCACTCATAGCGGTCCTCTTCCGGCTCATAGAGGTAGATGGACGGCAAATTCACGCCGTTGAAGGTGTTGTTCTTGACCATGGTGTAGATGGCCATGTCGCTGAAAACGAGCCGGTCGCCGACGGCAAGATGTCGGTCGAAGGAGTAGACGCCCGCGACGTCGCCTGCAAGGCACGACAATCCCCCGATCCGGTAGTTATGCGGTTTCTCCCCTTCTTTGCCGGAACCGATGATATGCGGCCGGTAGGGCATCTCCAACACGTCCGGCATATGGGCCGGCACCGAGCTGTCGACGATGGCGAGCTCCATATCGGCTTGGGCGAGATCGAGCACGGTTGTCACCAGATAGCCGCAGTTGAGCGCCACCGCCTCGCCCGGTTCGAGATAGACCTGGACTCCCCACTTCTGTTTGAAGTCGTTCACCACCCGGATCAGCCGTTCGAGATCATAGCCGGGGCGGGTGATATGGTGGCCGCCGCCGAAGTTGACGTAGTTCATCGCAGGGATCACGTCGGTGAATTTCGCCTCGACCGCCGCCACCGTCCGCTCCAGGCAATCGGCATCCTGCTCGCAGAGGTTGTGCCAGTGCAGGCCTGTGACGCCGTCCAGCAGCTCCAGCCGCAGTTCGCTCCGCCGTATGCCGAGCCGCGAACCCGGCGCGCAGGGGTCGTACATTTCCACCGCCCCCTCGCTGTGCTCCGGATTGATGCGGATGCCGAACTCGATCGTTTTACCGGTTCGAGCGACATGCGCCTCTACACCTGGCCGGAACCGTTCCAGCTGACTCATCGAATTGAAGAGGATATGATCGGAAGTCCGGCACAGCTCCGTCATATCACTTTCGGAATAGGCGGCCCCGAAGGTATGGACTTCGCGGCCGAACTCTTCATGGCCGAGCCGTGCCTCGTGCGGCGAACTGGCGCAGACGCCGTCCAGGGTCTCTGCAATAAGCGGAAAGACCCTGAACATCGAAAAGCACTTCAGGGCAAGCAAAATCTTGCAGCCGGTCCGCGCCTTCACTTCGGCAAGAACGGCCAGGTTCCGGCGGAGGAGCCCGGCATCGACCAGATAGCAGGGTGTGTTCAGCCGTGCAGGATCGAACCGGTACTCGAAATAGCCGTTCATTTCAGCTCGACCACCTGCCAGGGCAGGCCGTAGCGGCCCAGATCATCCATGAACGGATCGGGGTCGAATTGCTCCATGTGCCAGACGCCCGGCTTACGCCAGGTTTTCTCCAGCATGAGCTTTGCGCCGATCATCGCCGGGACGCCCGTGGTGTAGCTGATCGCCTGCGAGCCAACCTCCCGGTATGCCTCTTCGTGGCTGCAGATATTATAGACATAGATTTTCTTCTCGCGGCCGTCCTTTATCCCTTTCAGCACGCAGCCGATGCAGGTCTTGCCCTTGGTGAGCGGGCCGAGCGACGAAGGCTCCGGCAGCACTTTTTTCAGAAACTGGATGGGTACGATCTGCTGGCCGCCGAACTCCACCGGATCGATCCGGGTCATGCCGACATTTTCCAGCACCCGCAGATGGGTGAGGTACTGCTCGCCGAAGGTCATCCAGAACCGGGCGCGCTTCAGGCCCTTGAGATTGAGGACCAGCGACTCCAGTTCCTCGTGGTACATGAGAAAGCATTTCTTCGGGCCGATGCCCTCGGGGAAATCGTACATCATCGACCAGGACAGCGGATCGGTCTCGACCCACTCGCCATGCTCGAAGTAGCGGCCGCGCTGGGTGATCTCGCGGATATTGATCTCCGGATTGAAGTTGGTGGCGAAGTGCTGGCCGTGGTCGCCGGCGTTGCAGTCTATGATATCCAGCTCGTGGATCTCGTCGAAGTGATGCTTTTGAGCCCAGGCGCAGAAGACGTTGGTCACTCCGGGATCAAATCCCGAGCCGAGCAGCGCCATCAGCCCCGCTTTTTCGAAGCGTTCGCGATAGGCCCACTGCCATTTGTACTCGAACTTGGCCACATCCGGCGGCTCGTAGTTGGCGGTATCGAGATAATCGGTGCCGGTGGCAAGACAGGCATCCATCAGCGGCAGATCCTGGTACGGCAGGGCGAGATTGACGAGCAGATCCGGCCGCACCTCTTTTATGAGCGCCACCGTCTCGGAGACGTTGTCGGCATCGATCTGGCGGGTCTCGATGGTCCTGCCGCAGCGCTCCTTGATGCTTCCAGCAATCGCCTCGCATTTGGCCAAGGTGCGGCTGGCCAGCACAATTTCGGAGAAAACATCGGCTAAGAATGCACATTTATGGGCGGTCACCCCGGCAACCCCGCCGGCCCCGACGATCAGTACCTTTTTCATATTTTTCTCACTCCTCACATTATCGTTCAAAATAGGTGTAACCGCGCATGCCCTCTTCGTAGACCTTCATCACCGCCTTGCGTTCGAGCGGCGAGATGAGGCCTTCCTTGACCGCTGTTTCGGCGGTCTTGCGGAACTTCATCAGCAGCCGTTTCGGGTCGTATTCGACGTAGGACAGGATATCGGCCACCGTATCGCCTTCCAGCTCGCCTGAGAAATCGAACTTGCCGTCCTGATGCAGGCTGACCGTAACCACGTTGGTATCGCCGAGCAGATTATGCAGGTCGCCCAGCGTCTCCTGATAGGCCCCGACCAGAAAAACTCCGAGATAGTACTCCTCCGACTCCTTCAGTTCATGCAGGGGCAGAAAGCGCTTGGCGCCGAACCGGTCGACGAAGCTGTCGATCTTGCCGTCGCAGTCGCAGGTGATATCGGCGAGGATGGCGTTGCGGGTCGGCCTCTCGTTCAAGCGGTGAATGGGCATCACCGGAAAGAGCTGATCGATGGCCCAGCTGTCCGGCAGTGACTGGAACAGGCTGAAGTTGCAGTAGTAGATATCGGACAGCAGGCGCTCGATCTCGGAAAGCTCGGCCGGGCCGTTCTTCAGTTGCTTGGCGCACTGGCGGATGCGGTTGAGGGTGGTCCAGAAGATGTTTTCGGCCAGCGACCGTTCCCTCAGCGTGATCTTGCCGTGGTTGAAGAGCTGCCGCACTTCATCGCGGTAGAAGATGGTGTCGTTCAGGGTCTCCTGGATATTACGGATGGAGAGGCCGTTCAAGGACTCCATCATGTTGAGCAGCTGCGGGTGGCAGTCCTTCGGCAGTTCGGCAGGCAGCGGCTCCGGCTCGAAGACCGTCTTGTCGAGGACGTTGAACAACAGGATCGAGTAGTAGGCGACCAGCGCCCGGCCGGTTTCGGTGATGATGATCGGATGGTCGATCTTCTGCTCGTCGAGTGTCGTCATGACCGCCTCGATGATATCGGTGCAGTACTCGTTCAGCGAGTAGTTCCGACTCGACAGATAGTTCGACTGGGAGCCGTCGTAGTCGACGGCCAGGCCGCCGCCGAGGTCAAGGTACTTCATCGCCGCGCCCTCTTTCACCAGGCCGGCATAGACCCGGCAGGCCTCGTTGACCGCCGTCCGGATCGCCCGGATATTGCTGATCTGGGAGCCGAGGTGGTAATGCACCATCTGCAGGCAGTCGAGCATGCCTTCTTTCTTCAGGTAATCGACCGCATCGATCAGCTGGGTGGTATTGAGGCCGAAGATCGACCGTTCGCCGCCCGACTCCGACCAGTGGCCGCCGGCCTGGCTTGACAGCTTGATGCGGAAGCCGAGCACCGGGGTCGCGCCCAGTACCCGCGAGCGCTCGACGATCAGCGGCAATTCGCTCGGCATCTCCACCACCAGGAGGCAGCGAAAGCCCAATTTCACCGCGGTCAGCGCCAGATCGACGAATTCTTCATCCTTATAGCCGTTGCAGATCAGCGGCGCCTCTTTATCGACCATCATGCCCATGGCGGCGATCAGCTCGGCCTTGCTGCCGGCTTCAAGACCGTGATGATAGGGCCCGCCGTAGTGGACCATGGCGTCGATGACCTGCTTCTGCTGATTGACCTTGATCGGGTAGGCACCGAGGAAACTGCCTTTGTAGCCGAGGTTTTTCATGGCGGCGATAAAGGTTTCATTGAGCTGGGAGATCTGGGCATCGAGGATATTTTCGATGCGCAGAAGCACCGGCATATCGAGGCCGCGCTCCTTCAGCCCTTCGACGATCGTCGGGATGGAGACGGCCCGGTCGATGCCGCTGGGTGAGGGCAAGACCAGCATATCGCCTTTTTCCGAAACCCGGAAATAGCCGCCGCTCCACTCGGCCACCCTGTATAATTCCGAAGATTTTTCAATCGACCAGCTCTCTAAGAAATCGAAATCGGACACTGCACTCACCCTCTTTGCCTGTAAATATTGAAATTGCCTGTTGCCTGATCAAGCATCGGATATTTCCGCCACCTGCCGTATTTTTCCCGAACTGCGTAAAATACCGTACCCGGCCTTGCCCCGTCAATATAATCCAAACGGCAACCGGCCGGTCAAGCGCTACGGTAATCATTCTTCAAACAAAAGTTGTATTAAAATGATGTTGCGGGTGGATTATGAAAGAGTTTTACCGTCCTGCCCGCAGCCCGCGCAAACCATCGAGATAAAGGTCTCTGCGGCAATGGACATTGGCAGGTTTTTCGGGGTCACGATCCCTACTGGTCGCGGCGGGATCGCCGGCGCGACGGGAACCTCGAAGAGCAGGCCGCAGCGCAGCTCTTCCGTCACGAAATTTTTGATCACGAGCGCCACCCCAAGGCCAATCTTGGCAAACTCGATCAAGAACTCGAGGCTGCCGATCTCGATTTCGGGTGAAAGCTCCACCTGCTGCGCCGTCAGCCAGGCATCGAGGAAAGCACGGGTCACATTGTTTTTCTCCAGCATCATCAAGGGATAACCGGCAAGGGCCGCGGGAGTCTGCGGTTCTCGCAGTTCGGGATAGGTGCTGCCTGCCACAAAAATATCCTGAATAGTCAAAAGTTCCCTGAAGACGAAGCCCGAGGTATCCCGCGGGATGCTGACAACACCGAAATCGATCATCCCCTGCTCCAGGAGGTGCAGGGTCTCGGGCGAACTGCGATTGACGATGGCGATGCGAATGCCCGGGTAGCGGCGGTGGAATTCCTCCAGATGCGGCAGGAAATAGTAGCGGCAGAGGGTGTTGCTGATCCCCACCCGCACTACGCCCTCCCCTCTCTCCCGGATCTTTTTCAGGATGCGCTCGCCGTTCTGCAGATGGGTAAAACCCTGCTGCACGTAGTCGAAGAGAATCCGGCCTTCGCTGGTCAGGCTTACCCCCTTGACGCTCCGGGCAAAGAGCGTGCAGCCGGTGAGATGCTCCAGTTTTTTGACGGACTTGCTCACCGCCGGCTGGCTTACATGAAGGCTGGCTGCGGCCGCGGAGACGGTGCCGGCCAGGGCCACGGTATAGAAGACTCGGTAGAGCTCGGTATCGATCACTAATATAACCTATGGTTATTGTAAACATGAGAAACATGTATTGTATTTATATCATATTCCCGGCTACCTTCAATCGTAAAGTGGAAGCGGCTGCTGCTTCGAGCAGGCGCCAAGAGAATTTTGATCAAACTTTTAGAAAGGAGGAGGAAATGAACGTCATCGAGAAAATCCTTGCCGCCCACGACCAGAGCGGCCAAAGCCACGTCCGGCCCGGCATGATCATCGAGATCGCCCCGGATCTGACCATGGCCAACGATGCCACCGCAGTTCTCGCCATCGATGTGTTCAGGAACAAACTGCTGGCGGAGAAGGTCCACGATCCGGCCAGGGTGGTCTTTATCATGGATCACTACACCCCGAGCTGCTCGATCGATGCGGCCGACACCCACCAGGCGATGCGGGCCTTTGCCCGAGAGCAGCAGCTGCCGTTCGTCTACGACGGCATCGGAGTCTGCCATCAGCTGATGATGGAGCGCCACGTCCTGCCCGGCCAGCTGATCATCGGCGCCGATTCCCACACCTGCACCTACGGGGCGCTGGGGTCGCTTGCCACCGGCATGGGCTCGACCGACGTGGCGGTGGCCTGGCGGACCGGACGCAGCTGGATGAAGGTCCCCGAAGCAATCCGTATCGAGGTGAGCGGCGCATGGCCTGCCGGCGTCTGCGCCAAGGATTTGATCCTCAGAATCGTCGGCGACCTCACTGCATCCGGCGCCACCTATCAGGCCATGGTCTTTGCCGGTCCTGCCATCCGCGCCCTTGGCATCTCCGAGCGGATGACCCTCTGCAACATGGTCATCGAGGCCGGGGCCAAGTTTTCCTACATCCAGCCGGACGGCAAGACCGCCGCCTTCCTGCGGGCCACCGGCCGGCCGGACTACCCAGTTTTCGCTGACGATGCGGATGCCGTCTACGCCCGGACACTCACCTACGATGTCGGCTCACTCGAACCGCAGCTCGCCTGCCCGGGGAGCGTGGACAATGTTCATCCCATCGGTGCGGCCGAAGGGATCGCCATCGACGAATTCTTTCTCGGGGCCTGCACCAACGGCAGATACGAGGATCTGGAGATTGCCGCAAAAATCATGAAAGGGAAAAAGGTGGCCGGGGGCTCACGCTTGCTGGTCACGCCCGCCTCACGGGACGTCCTCCTCGCGGCCATGGCCAGCGGGGTGCTGGCGACGCTCATCGAGAGCGGAGCGATGATCGCCAACCCCGGCTGCAGCGCCTGCTTCGGCGGCACCGGCGGCATCCTCGGCAAGTGCGAAAAACTGCTGACCACCGCCAACCGCAATTTCACCGGCCGCGTCGGCAGTCCCGACAGTGAAATTTATCTGGCCAGTCCAGCGGTGGTGGCCGCCTCCACGATAACCGGCCGCATCACCGATCCCAGGAGGATACTGCAATGATAACCGGCAAAGCGATCGTTTTCGGCGACAATATCGATACCGACCAGATCATCGGCGCCCATCACCTGACCCGGCCGTCCATCGCCGCCATGGCCCCTTATGCGTTTGAGCACCATGACCATTTCCGACGCGATTTCGCTCCGGGCGACATCGTCGTCGCCGGCCGCAACTTCGGCAGCGGCTCCTCCCGCGAGCAGGCCCCGGCGGTTTTGAAGGAACGGGGCGTGGCGGCCGTCGTCGCGGCAAGTTTTGCCAGGATCTTCTTCCGCAATGCCATAAATCTGGGCCTGACGCTGATCGAATGCCCGGAGGCGGGCGAGATCCGGCCGCTCGAACAGCTCGAAATTCAAGGAGATTTATTGCTGAACCTCACCACCGGTCGAAAGTTCATAATCATAGCCCTCCCGCCGTTCCTCCAGGCCTTTCTCGACAACGGCGGGGTTGTCGCCCATTTCCGGACGAGGTAAGGTGAAAACCGGACAAGCCATCGGACCGGGAGAGATTCCGGTCAGAATACCCAATTACTTTAGCGAGATAGAACACATGCACATCCGCGAAGCAACCGCTGCCGACCTCCCGGCCATCTTGGCGATCTACGCCCAGCCGGCCCTGGACGACGGCCTGACGCTCTCCGTCGATCGGGCGGAAGCCATTTTCCGCACCATGCAGACCTACCCCGATTACCACCTCTTCATCGCCGAAC
>Ga0079306_1001155_pt1 | contig 18753 bp, 16 predicted proteins | sample Methanotroph_Enr_FD_79181 | JGI IMG/M metagenome (GOLD analysis project Ga0079306, IMG submission 79181) | Enriched soil microbial communities from Old Woman Creek wetland in Ohio, USA - Methanotroph_Enrichment_5 | ecosystem: Environmental > Terrestrial > Soil > Wetlands | place: USA: Ohio...
ACAATCTCAGACTTGATGCATTAATCGTTGAAGGAAAATCAGAAATAGTTCCTGTATATTTTTCGTAACGGCTCACAATTCCTGCTCCCAACTTAAGATTGAGAGAGGTATTCAGGAGGGAATCAATGAGAATGTCGGCATCTAAACCTCTTATATAATTGTTGCCAACATCCATGAATTTTCTCTGGCGTCCGTATATACCAGTTATCCTGATAAATTTAGCCGGTCTTAAAATTACTCTTATTCCGTCCAATGAATTGTTTATTCCTAATTCCCTGCTTTCAAACGCTCTAAATATAAGTCCGTTTCCAAACTGTTCGTAAAAATTACCGGCTGTGATATCTATGATTCCTTTTGTAACTCTTATAAACCGGTTTGTGATTTTATTCCCTTCCAACTGATAAGGGAATCCTGAGAGGGGCGGCATATAAGCCTCATACTGAAGTCCGGCTGTTATTGGCCCCCAGTTGTAGTTGAGCTGCATGTAGTTATTTGAAGCCCAGGGATTATCTGGAGCAATTGTGGACAAAATCCTGTCATTTAGATAGTAATGGCTCGTACTCTGTAAGCTACCCGAAAAATGGCCCTTGTTCTGTGATTGCAAATTTGAAAACGGACAGAATACAAGTAGAAGTATTATTGTAAGTCTATTCATCTGATACCTTTTTTATCTCCTTTAATAATGTAATTTCATCTCCGGGAATGTAACCGGAATGCCGGTATACTGCAACCCCTTTTTTATTTATTATAAAGCAGAATGGGACCTCCGAAACATTCATGGCCTTCATTATTTCCTGATTTTCGTCAATCAGCACCTTGAATGGCCATCTTTTTCCCGATGCCACGCTCTTAACCTTTCCCGCCGATCTGGAGTCGTCTATGCTTATCGCCAGAAATTCAAAATCACACTCCTTTTTCCATGACCCATAGGAATCGGCAATTGCTTCTAGTTCTTCAAGGCACGGGTTGCACCATGTGGCCCAGAAAGATATTACTAAAGGCTTTTCTGATTTTGTAAAGTCCGACAATTTAATCTCCTTTCCATCTGTTGTTTTAACACGTATTTCAGGAAGAGATGTCTGTGCGTTGCAGACAGAAAACAATGTCCATAAAAAAACAATCAGTACTGTTCTTTTCATTATCCTGTATTTATTTGTTATTCGAATCCTTGTAAAACCTCTCTGCCCTTTCTGTCATCTCCATTTTTCTCTTCTCCTCAACGAAACTCGATTTAAATGAGTTTTGTACAAGTGTCAATATCTCCTCCTTTGACAAATCCAATGCCTCAGCAACTGCCATATAATTCTCATTAAGATAACCACCAAAATATGCCGGGTCGTCTGAGTTTATAGTAACGATAAGTCCCTTTTCAACCATTTTTCTTAATGGATGCTCTTTCATATCCTTCACCACTTTTAGCTTCAAATTTGAAAGAGGACAAACAGTCAAAGGGATCCTGCGAGCAGCCAGTTCCATAACAAGGTTATCATCGTCGAGAGAGTGATTACCATGATCCACCCGCGACACCTTTAACAGATCCAGTACCTCCCACACATATTCTGCCGGTCCCTCCTCTCCTGCATGAGCAACTGTCAGAAACCCCTCCTGTCTGGCCTTGTCGAAAACCCTTTGAAAGCGGGAAGGGGGATTGCCTACTTCTGCAGAGTCCAGTCCTATGGCTGTTATCAGGTGCTTGTACTCCAGCGCCTTATCAAGAGTTTTCATAGCGGCGTCTGCATCCAGATGGCGTAATATGCACATTATGAGCCTTGAACTTATGTCCATAATGTGCTGTGCATCGTTAAGTGCCCTGCTTATTCCATTAATCACTACACCGAGATCAACTCCTCTGTCGGTATGAGTTTGTGGATCGAAGAAAATCTCTGTATGTATGATATTCTGCGAATGGGCCTTTTCCAGATAGGCCCAAGTCAGATCGTAAAAATCTTGCTCATTTATCAGAACACTTGCTCCCTGATAGTAGATATCCAGAAATTCCTGGAGATTATTAAAATCATATGCTTCTCTAAGCTCCCGAACAGAAGCATATTTAATTTCTATGCTATTACGCCGTGCAATTTCAAACATTAGCTCAGGTTCGAGAGTTCCCTCTATATGCAAATGCAATTCTGCCTTTGGAATTCCGTTAATGAACTCTTCTACTGTCATTTTAATTCTTTAATTTTCAATTAGTGAATAAAAATAGGAAACTTTTACTATATTTGATTGTTACCTTTATAATATCTTTATACTTTAATATGTCAATATCATGAAATTAAGATTATTATGTTTATTATCATTACTTATTGCAATAACAGGTTGCGATAAAATCAAAGAAGCAGCAACAATATCCATAAATACTCAGTTAAAAGCAGATATCCCTATACTTATAACTGCAGCAATGGTAAAATCATCGGAGGTTATTACACCGGGAGCTCCTATCATCTTCAACAAGACACAGGAACTCAAAATTGAAGATAATGTAGATATTGAGCCATATCTGGCCAAGATTAAGGAGATTGACCTGACCTCGCTGGTTGTTACTGTTACCGGCCTTACCACCGGACAGACAATCAACTCGGTTTCTGTTGATATCACAGGTGTTGGGACACTGTTCACTCAGACAAACATAACAATGACCAATAACACATTTACACCCGTCATTCCATCAGGAATGCTTGACATGGTTTCAACAAAACTCCTGGCCGAAAAGAAAATAACAATTACTGTTTCCGGAAGCGCCAGCGGACCACTGTCAATTGTTGTCGGTCTTAATATGAGTGCCAAGGTTGTGGCATACCTTTTAAAATAGATTCCGGATAGTTACGTTTATAACATCTTGACCATTATTGTCCTCCACGTATTGACAAGTTCGTCTCCGTCATAAAGGGTGCCATATACAAGACACTCATCTTCGTCTTTTACTATTATTTCAAACCCCTTCATGGTTGTGTCATTGACTCTGAACTTTGAGAACAGCACATTCCTGTCAATGTTAAAATCACCGGTTTGTTTGCCAAGAGCCGTGTTATCGCATTCAAAGCGATATCTTGATTCTGTCTCCTTGTCAATTTTGTAGCAGTTGCATACTTTTTTTCCATCTATGCATGTCCAGCTTTCGTTAGATATCACTCCTCCCGAAACCATGATTTTTGCCTCACCAATGGCCCTGATTATGTTTCCGTCCTTGTCAACAAACTCAGAGTTTGTCATCCATTCGGCCGTATCAGACAATAAGTGCTTTTCTACTCTCATATGTATATATTACCGGAGTTTAACACTATAAATTTACACTAAATTTGGATTTTGACAAATATCTGATGTTTTGTATATTTTTTTGTACTTTTAAGGAAATATCTTTGTCATAAAAAATTAAGATTTGATAATAAAACCATTTTTCAACTATCGTATCTTTATATGGGTGCTGCTTGCGCTTGCCATACTTATGGGCGGAGTGTTTCTGGTAATTGCATATACTTATAATCTGCAAAAGGATACAGAAAAGTACATTGAATCAACCCGCTACAACGTCAATGTTGCAAAAGGGATGGAAAATGAACTAACCGCCATAAAAGGATTGACCTATGTTTATCTCGTCAACAAATCAAATTCATGGCTGGATTCGCTTAGGAACCATCAATCTACATTTATTACCTTTTTGGAACATGCTCGTATAAGTTCCAATACCGATGACGAAGAACTTCTTATACAGCAAATTTCTGCCTTGTTTTCAAATTACGAGCAAAATATACTGCTTGCTGTTTCAAACCTTAAAAATGGAGAGGTCAGCAAGGCAAATGTCCTTCTTGTTCACTCCGCGCAGGAACTTCTTGGCACCATTCAGCAGAAAAGCAATGAATTTATAACTCTCAACAAGAACGCCGAATTTATTCATGAGTCAGAAATGGCTCGTACTAACGTTCTTATTTTAAAAATACTGGTATCACTGGGAATAGGCGGAATTGTATCGGGACTTTTGCTGGGATGGCTACTTTCCAGAATGTTGTTCGGACCAATCAATCAGCTGGTTCTTAAGGTAAGAGGGTCTTCCGGAGAGACCGTCCTGGAACATTTTAAGTTTTCTCATGGAGACGAGCTGGACGAACTGGGAGAGAGCATCAAGGATCTTATCGAAAGAATAAACCAGGCAAATGCAGACTTGTCACGCAACAAAGAGCTGCTGCAGTACTCAAATAAATTTGCCAATCTGGGGAAAATCGCCCCGACAATTGCTCACGAAATACGGAATCCACTAGCCGCAATAAAAATGCTCGTTTACTCTATTAAGGAAGATGCAAAAACTACAGGTTCGTTTAAGGAGGAGCTGGATATAATTTCAGGTGAGATTGATCGCATAGACAACTTCACAAAGGATTTTCTAAAGTTTGCCAAACCGGCCGATCCCATCTTTTCCGATGTAATTCCTACAGAAACACTTGGCGAGGTTATTCAACTGCTTAAACCCCGTTTAAAAAACAATTCGATTCATCTTGTCAACAACTCTGCAAAATGTAAGTTCCATGTGATGGCAGATGCCGGTCACTTAAAACAAATATATCTGAACCTGATACTTAACGCTGTTGAGGTCATGCCCGCAGGAGGGGAACTGACCATAGATGCAAGTGAGGTAAAGGAAACAAATATTAAGTTTATCAGAATTGACTTTAGCGACTCCGGCCCCGGTATACCAGAAGCAATAATGAAAACCCTTTTCGAACCATTTATAAAGGGAAGCGACAGGGGTGTCGGAATCGGACTTTCTATATCTCAAAGCATTGCAGGCTCCCATGGAGGCCGGATCACTGCTGAAAACAAACCAGACGGATCGGGGGCCATTTTCAGGCTTTACCTTCCTTTGATTACTACATAAATTGATAAAAAAGAGGTTTTTATATGTATAAACTACTCATAGTTGACGATGAACAAAGCGTAAGATACTCATTTAAAAAACTGCTGAATTCTCCTCATTATACAATTATTGAGGCGAGCAATGCAGCAGAGGCCATTGATTCCTTCAGAAAAGTAAGGCCCGATCTGGTAATCCTCGATATTGAGATGCCCGGTAAAGATGGAATACAGGTACTAAAAGAGATGAATGAGATTAATCCAAACATCCCCGTTATTATTATTACTGCTTATGGCTCCGGCGACAGGGTCATTAAAGCAATGAAATATGGTGCATACGAGTACATAGAAAAACCATTCGATATTCCAAAACTGATTTTTGTAATTGAAGAGGCACTTAAAAGTTCAAACAAGGAGGAGACAAAACCTGATGATGCATTGCCGAAGAGAAAAACAGGGATTTCTCATGGGGAGGAGACTTTGGTTGGCGAAAGTGATGCAATAAAGGACGTTTTCAAGCTTATCGGAAGGGTTGCAACCAGCGATGCCAGCATTTTGATAGTCGGAGAGAGCGGAACAGGCAAGGAACTTGTTGCCAGGGCAATTCACAAATATAGCGACAGAGCAGGCAAGCAGTTTATTGCCATTAACTGCGCCGCTATTCCGGAACCTCTTTTGGAAAGTGAACTCTTCGGTTACGAAAAAGGATCATTTACAGGTGCCGACAGACAAAAACAGGGGAAAGTCGAAGAGGCTCACAACGGCACACTGTTTCTCGATGAGATAGGAGACATGAGCCTGCCTCTTCAAGCCAAGTTGTTACGTATACTCCAGGAGGGAACCTTCGAGCGCGTTGGGGGAACAAAAACAATAAAGGTCGATGCGCGAATTGTGGCTGCTACAAACCGGAACCTGGAGAATGACATAATCAACAAGCTCTTCCGAGAAGACCTTTACTACAGACTAAAAGTAATTACCATATCACTCCCTCCATTGAGGATGAGGAAAGAGGATATTCCTTTGCTTACGGAACATTTTCTGATAAAACATTCCAAGGGTGTAAGAACAGAAAGTCCCGTTCTTATGCCGGAGGCCACTCAGCGTCTGGTTGACTATCAATGGCCCGGAAACATCCGTGAGTTGGAAAATGTTATAAAACGAGCAGTAATTCTGGCAAAGGGAAGTGTAATAAGTCCAGAACTTCTTTTCGAGGGAATTGAAAAGCCGGTTGTCCCTGATACAAATGAAAAGGCAAGACTCTTCTCATACCTTAACCAAAAAATATTGAGTAGCCAGGGTGAGATATACAAACTTGCAGTAGATGAGTTTGAAAAAGATTTATTACAGTGGGCGCTGACAAAAGTAAACGGAAACCAGGTTCAGGCTGCAAAACTTCTTGGAATATCCCGTGTAATGTTACACGAAAGAATGGATAAGTTTCGGCTATAGGGTGCAAATTTTATTTACACCCTGCAAATATTATATACATCTTCTTGCGGGTACAGAGCACACATTTTATTGTATTTGGCTATTAGTCTGCTCATTATGCATTGCCTTGAAAGATCGGTAAAAACACCCATAAACAAACACACCCCTGCATACTCCTCATTATGTGTGCATTGTGGGCTTTGGCACTATTTTTGGAGTACTTCTTTGCTATAATTTAACAATTCAAAATTTTTATCAAAATGAAAAAAATCTTATTTCAATTCTTTACCGTTGCTCTTATGGCTGTATTAGTAATCGGTTGTGCAAAAGCTCCTAAAGCTGAACTTGCTGCAGCTACTGCTGCTATTGATTCTGCTAAAGTTTTTGAAGCAGACCGTTACCTTGCAACTGAATTCAATGCACTTCAGGATTCACTTAACGCTATTAATGTTGCTGTTGAAGAACAAAAATCAAAAATGTTTTTCTCTCGCGACTACAAAGCTATCAACGAGAAACTTGTAGTAGTTACTTCAGAAATAGGTGCCCTTAAAGCTAAAACCGAAGAACGCAAAGCTCAGGTTCGCACAGAAGTTCAGGATACACTTAACCTTCTTAATGCACTTATATTAGAAGACAAAGCATTACTTGCTAAAGCTCCAAAAGGAAAAGAGGGCAAAGCTGCTTTGGAAGCAATTCAAAACGACATTACAGTTTTAGATGCATCTGTTACTGAAATCAACACTCTTATCACAAATGGTGATTACCTTACAGCTCAGGACAAAACCACTGCTGCTAAAGTTAAAGCTGAGGCTATCAAAGAAGAGCTAAGTGTTGCTATAGGCAAGAGAAGAAGATAATTTACAAATTTTCAGTTAAATTTGTTCCCTTAAATGATAAAGCCCTTTTTTTAAAGGGCTTTATTTAAAATATACAGAATGGCTTTTCGTAAATACACAAAGAAAAAGTTTCTCTTCACAATTGGTCTTACATTATTGCTTCTTGCTCTTATAGCGGGAGCAATATCTTTTTTTTCACAAAAGCCGCCGACCGCAAAAATTGAAGCCGGGCGAAAAGCTATCGCAGAAGCCATAAAAGAAGAGGCAAACATATATTCTGTTCCGGAACTTTCTGTTGCAGAAAAGAACTGGGATGCTGCAATGAATGAGTGGAAGGAAAACAACGGCAAATCACCAATCGTACGCAATTATGAAAAGACCATTGTTTTTGCAGATCTGGCAATTGTCAATGCTATAAAAGCGAAAAAAAACGCAATAAAGCGAAAGCTCGAACTTCGTAAAGAGATAGAGAAAGGTATCGCCTCTCTTCGTGAAAGCATTAAATATATTGAAACGGCCAAAGAAAAACTTCCAATAAATCATAGTGTCTGGAAGAAGTATACACCGGTTGCCTTAAAACTGGACGAAGTTGAATCTGCTTTTAAGCGAAACGATCTGACTTCTGCAAAAAAAGGTATGGATTCAATATCCTCATTAATAGATCAGATCAGGAAAGAGACAAAAGAGTTGCTTGAAAACTATTTCAGCAGCTATGACGAGTGGATAAAGCTTGATGCAGAAATGAGGCGCCTGTCAAGGATAAACAACTCAGTCAGCCTAGTTGTGGAGAAATTTACAAGGCGTTGTATTGTGTACAAATCCGGAAGAAAGATAAAAGAATTTAGTGTCGAACTAGGTGTTAACTGGCTGGGAGATAAAAATCTGAAAGGCGACAGGGCAACTCCTGAAGGAAGATATTCCATAACTTCAAAAAAATCCGGTCGCTCAACCATATATCATAAAGCATTAATGATTAACTTTCCTAACGCAGAGGACAGAAGACGCTTTAAAATGAAACAAGCCAACGGTAACATACCAAAAAATGCAAACATAGGAGGGCTGATTGAGATTCACGGAGGTGGAGGAAAGGGAATAGACTGGACCGATGGATGCGTTGCTCTAACAAACAGAGATATGGACAATCTATATTCACTATGTTCCGTAGGAACCCCAATTGCAATAATCGGGTCACTTGCTACGATGGATAAAATTTTTGAAGTTCCTCAAAATTAACAAGATTATGAAAAAGCCTGATTCAAAGAACTTTATACTTGTTTCGCTTTCAGTCGTTTTAACTATCGGCCTGATGTTTTTCTATCTTTCAAAATCAGAAAATCTTAAAGAGGCCGCAATGTCGTTATATAGTTTTCATGACTATCCCGAAGCCCTTGCCGGAAAGGATTCTGTGCAACTCACCAAACAAATCAGTGCCACGGAAAAACGTGTTTTCGCACTGCAAAAGAAAATTGAAAATCTTTGGCCTTATGATCCTTATCTAATTATAAATACTACGCGGAACACCTTCGTCCTCAGAACCAAAAGACAGATAATAAGAGAGGGTATCTGTTCTACTGGAAGCTATATATTGCTAGATGCCGGAGACGGTCAGCAATGGGTTTTCAAGACACCAAAAGGAGAACATCGGATTCTCAGTAAGGTAGTTGATCCGGTATGGGTAAAGCCAGACTGGGCATTTATAGAGGAGAGCCTTCCTGTTCCATCTATTAATGATCCTGACCGTTTTGAATATGGATCACTTGGCGACTATGCTCTTAGGCTGGGCGATGGTTATATGATACACGGCACTCTTTATCAGCGATTTCTTGGACTCCCTGTAACACACGGCTGTGTAAGACTTGGCGACGAAGACCTTAAGATAGTCTTCAAAAATCTGCAAATTGGATCTAAAGTTTACATCTTTTAGCTGATATCAGAATGAAAAATATAAATATCTCAAAAAAATCAATCATTGTATTCATAGCGATACAGGTTGCGATTGCTTTATTAGCATTCATTTTGTTTGGTCTGGTACCGGCTCATCGCGAAGCAGGGAAAATAAAAGCTGTGGCTGATTTGAAATCCGGAGGGGCAAATGCGGAATTACCCAAAGAGACATTAAATCTGATTGAAGCAGTAAGAACAGGTGAGCATCATGAGGCATACCTACGTTCAACACTCAAACTATCCAGAACAGACTCAATCGCCTTATTGATTGATCTAAATGACAGTCTTGCATTTCTCTCTCTAAAAGGCGTTTATCTGTATCAATCGAAAATTTCCAAAATAAAAATCAACAAAGGGCTTAAAAAACTGCCATATTTCTTGCGTGACAGTCTCTACTCAGGTCCTTTACAGGTAGTTGAAGAGATTTCAAGCATCGAGAAGTTTCCTATTGTTATAAAAAAAGCGCCCAAGGATACAACTGAGGCTAATCAATCCGGGGCAGCTCCCACTTTGCCAATTCAAAATGATGTTTTTGTAATGTTTAGCTTCAGCAACAATATGGTTATTGAGATTGACCAGGAGGAGGATGAACTTGCAGGAACAGGTCGTGCATACAGGCATTACAAGAGACAATACCACCGGTGGTTTATGTCAGAGAGTTTAAGCGCTCTGTTTGACCCTGAGAGTAGTGGATACATATATCATATAACAATTGAACTACCCAGGGAGGATGCCCGTTCCATTTATAGGGCATTACCATTAAAACCATTTGTGGTCGTGAGATATTAAACATAAAAAATTAAATATTTATGTAAAAAGTTATACCTTTGTTACAAATCCCTCTTGAAACACACAAAAACAAAACAAAATATAACTAATTTATTGAAATTTATAAATTTTATGGAAAACGAGAACACAAAAAGAGTCAAAGGTTTATCCTCATTAGTAGGCAATACACCGATTCTTGCAATCAGATTCAGGTACAAAGGCGAAGAGAGGGTTATCTATGCCAAGGCAGAGAATTTTAATATGACCGGAAGTATAAAAGACAGAATGGCATATTATATCTTGAACAATGCATACAAAGAGGGTAAATTAAAACCCGGAGATATGATTATTGAGGCCACTAGTGGCAATACCGGTATTTCGTTTTCTGCATTCGGAAGAGCATTGGGACATCCAGTGACTATATTCATGCCTGACTGGATGAGCATGGAGAGAATTAACCTGATAAAGAGTCTGGGTGCAAAAATAAATCTTGTAAGCAAGGAAGAGGGTGGTTTTCTGGGAAGCATAAAAATGAGTGAAGAGCTAGCAGCAAAAAGCGAGAATTCATTTTTGCCAAAACAGTTCTCAAACTGCAACAACACACTTGCACACTACAGTACAACAGGTCCCGAAATCTGGTGGCAGATGAAAATCCGCAATCTTGACATTGACGCATTTGTAGCAGGTGTCGGTACAGGCGGAACCATTATGGGTGTCGGCAACTATTTAAGAGAAAAGAACCCGAATATTACCATTCATCCTCTGGAACCAGCAAACTCTCCTACGCTAACTACCGGTTATAAAGTTGGAAAACATAGAATACAGGGTATTTCGGATGAGTTCATCCCATCTATAGTTGAATTGGACAAACTAGACAGCATCGTCTGTGTAGATGACGGAGATTCAATAATAATGGCGCAAAAACTTGCCAGCCTGGGTATCGCAGTGGGAATCTCCTCAGGTGCAAACTTTATTGGGGCCCTTAAATTACAAAATGAGAAAGGAAAAGATAAGGTAATCGTAACTGTATTCTCCGACGACAACAAGAAATATCTTAGCACGGACCTTACTAAATGTGAGCCTGTAAAGGATGATTTCCTGTCTACAGATGTTGAACTAATCGACTTCAAGGCATTCAAGCGTGTTTGCGTTCAGTGCTGCGATCCTGACACTTGTGAAGAAGCCGTTTATGCATGCGGTGATGAGACCTTCAAACTTCATAATTGCAATCAGATTAAATAGGGTGTTCTATCATAAAAATGAGGGAGTCAAAAAAGTAATTTTGACTCCCTCATTTTTTATTAAAACGGCCTTAACACTCTATTGGTTCTTCACACAACGAACAGAAAAAGCTGAGTTCTTCGGGAATTTGATTTTATCAATCAGGTTTGTATTGTAGTAGATGTTCCAGTATCTTGCTGTTGAGTCATTCACCTCTGCAGTGCTCCACCATGAACCATAATAGTCCTTTCCTCCAAATACACCTTTACTCATTCGGCCGCCACCGGGAAGTGCAGTGAAACCACTACTGTTGTTTGATGCAACATCTGAACTTAGCCAATGCTCTGTTCCTACTTCTCTAAGGTTGCCAGCTGCAAGTTTTTTCCCGCCATAAAAGTTAGCAATCGTGTTCCATTCTTCATCTGTAATGACATGCCATCCTTGTGGGCATATATTGCGGCTGTCTGTCACTGCATACCAGGTATACAATCTGCCATACGTTGCAACGTTTTTCTCATCACCCTTGTATGACCATTGGTACTTTGGCTCTTTTTGATCTGATATGTCCATATCTGCCGGAGTTGTTGTCCCTATCAAATCACCGTTGCTATACTTGGTAGTTTTCAGATTTTCTGCCATCCATAGCATTTTCCCGATTTTTACAGTCTTGTACTCATTTCCGTCGACATCTATCAATGTCTCCTTGCAACTGCTTGCCAATACGACTAAAGCACCTGTCACAACCAATGAGAAAATTCCGAATTTAAAATTAATTTTCATTACCCTATAGTTTTTACTTTTTTAAGGATGCAAAAATACACATTTCTTCTGTTATACAATTTTATAGCCTCTAATAATTTCGATTATTTTTTCATTGTTAACAATCATCATGCCATGCCTGTCGTTGGAGATTCCATCCTCAAGAACATACGGATATGTCGGAACGGTGCCATTCATCTTCGTTGGAAGATATTTAAACCTTATGTTGTCGCATCTCTCCTTTAAAGTAAGACCCGCTTCCATAATATGTGTAGAAACTATAAATGCACATTCATGAATTTTTGAAAAGGCCTCTGTGACGGCTACTGTTGCATCATAGGCATCCTTGACATTTGTACCCTTAAAAAGCTCGTCAAACATAACAATCAGGTTTTTCCCCGATGCAACCTCTGTTGCTATCTTTTTAACACGCACAACCTCTGCATAAAAGTGGCTGTAACCCATGTTAAGGTCGTCAGGTACATTTATAGATGTGTAGATGCCATCCTGCACAGTAAAATCCATAGATCTCACAGCCAGCGGGAATCCCATATGAGCAAGATAAAGAGATATTCCAAAAGATTTCATTAATGTCGATTTTCCCGCCATATTTGCTCCTGTCAGGAATAAAACATTAGAAAGGTTGTCAAGATGAATGTCGTTTGCCACAGCATCCGGAATACACGGGTGATAAACCCCTTTTATGTCGATGTTTATCTCCTTTTTTTCATTTGCTGATGCATAAACGAAACCTCTCTTAGTACCAATATCAGAAACTGTTATATAAACATCCAGATCGTGCACGATTTTCATCAGTTCCGAAAGAGACTCAGATATAGTGTACCTCAACTTATGGTCATAAAAAGCAAATTGCCAGAATTTGTATTTCTCTCTCTTTTCGCTTTTCAAAATCCAACTAAGGTTTTTATTGCGCAATATCTTCCATGCTTTATCTGCTTGCTCCTGATAGGCAGATGATTTGGCAAATTCACGCAAATTACCCATAAACGCCTCCAGTTTTATAAGTATGGATATTGTTGCCTCCAATCCTTCCTGCAGCAAACCAAACTCTTCATCATTGGCAATCAGCTGAGCACTCTTGCGTTTGATGTTATTCAGATATGACACTATAATGTTCTTGTGATCTGTGTTTCCCAGATACCGTTCAGAGAGTTCAAACTCCTCTTTTGTGAAAGGAAAGCCGAACCTGCCTTTTTGAAAGAATTCAAAGATTTCCCTCCGAAAATTTATCTGGTCTGCATCGGTCAGCGGATCAAGGAACATGCGCTCAAGAACCAATCCCCCACCTCTTGTTACTGTATGGTTATAAACATTAAAAACCGAATTGGTTTTGTACCTGCCCAAGATATTCAAATCTTCCAGCGTCTGCTTGTCAATGACAAATTTCATCTCTTCAATATGTCTAAAATACCTTCGTTATTAATGATAATCATACCATGACGGTCCGATGTGATTCCGGGTACAATTTTGTAAGTATACCTAGGGATCGTTCCCTCCATGACAGTAGGAAGGTTAATGAAATTTATGTTGTTGCACCTCTCCCTCAATGTTTCGCCAGCTTCAATAATATGCGTCGATATTATGAAGATACAATTCCTGTTTTCTGCTAGTGCCTCAGTGACGGCTACAGTGGCATCATAAGCATCCTTGACGTTGGTGCCCCTGAACAGTTCATCAAATATTACAATCAGGTTTTTTGAACCTCCCACATTCTCGGCAACCTTTTTTACTCTCATAACCTCAGCATAAAAGTGGCTGTAGCCCTTGTTCATGTTATCCGGCAGGTTTATTGTGGTGAACATGCCATTCTGAACCGAAAACTTCATATTGGCAGCTGGTACGGGAAAACCCATATGAGCTAAATAGACTGCTATTCCAAATGTTTTCATGAAGGTCGATTTTCCTGCCATGTTTGCTCCCGTCAGGAATATCATGTTATTTGTTTTGTCGACCTTAATTGAATTGCTCACAGGATTCTTCAAAAGAGGATGATAGACTTCCTCCATCTCCAATAAGTTTGTTTCCGGAGGCAAAGCGGTTGCATAGGCAAAATTCCTCTCTCTGGATACTTTGGCAACTGAGATGTATACGTCCAGATTATAAATATAGTTCAGAAGCAACTTCAGCTTATCTCTGAAGTTGTATCTGAACTCCTGGTCGTATCCTGCTGTCTTCATATATGAGAGCTTCTTATAGGCGGTCTCCTTAAGAGACTCCTCAATGCCCTTTATATTAAGCAACTCTGTCATAGCATCCACCTGAGGCTGGTACATTTTCTCTATGCCTGCCTTTTTCAACTCTGTCAGGAACAGATTTAATGTGACAAGAATTTCTACAACAGACTGTACCCCTTTGTTTATTAATTTATAATCAACATCGGTGCCTATTACATTTTTAAATTTTCTTTCGAGGTTATCCTGATAGGCAGACAATCTGGTCCGGCTATCTGTATTGTTCAGATAAAACTCAACTGTGTCAAATAAATCACTTCTAAAGGGGAACTCTGTCTGATTGTTCTGAAAATATCTGACAATCATCCCCCTTTCGTTGATTTTATTCTCTTCCGATAAGGGATACATGAACATCTGTTCCAGAATCTGGGCTCCTCCATGTGTCATTGTCTTATTAAAGACACCATACACAGAATTCTCCCTGATTTTTCCAAATATCCCTAAGTCGTCTATAGTCTGCTTATCTATTTTGAAAATCATAATTTAAACGTATTTCCCTATCTTCCTTTTCTCCTTATCCACAAAAGGATGTAGAATATTATCATTGCCAGAGGAAACAGGCCAATAAAGAACCATCTTGTTGTAGTAACATCAGAAATATCCATCGATAGTGTAGTATCCGGAGGAGATGGTCTGCGTACATCTATTGGAACTTCATTGTCCGACATCCAGAAGAATGCACCCATAATAAGGTAGTAATTTGCTGCCGAAACATCTTTTCTGCTTATGCTTATCTCTGAGTTGCTTATACAGTCGGCATCTCCCAGGATTACAATTTTCTGTTCTTTGTCGCCAACCTTTCTGTTTAAGGAGAGTGCCGTAGGTACCATTGACATTGGCTCTTCTCCTGCTGTTGCATTCATTTTTACAGTATCATCTGCAAATGCAGTTGTCTCCAATTCGTTCCAAACGCCCGTAGTATCTGTAACCAACAACCTGGTTACCTTATATCCTTTGTCTTCTGTATATTTAAGTCCTGTTGTACCAGGCATTGTTGTAACATAATCTTCCTTGAGCATCTCATCCAGAAGATACATCATCTCTGCACCCTCAGGAGTAGGAGTTGTCATTATGAAGTCAGGAGAGAAGTTAACGCTCGGTTTAACCAATCTGCCAGGTAAAAATTCCACTCCAAACTGAGCGATTAACGGATTCATGAAACTTTGTCGTTCCGGTTCTCCGGCAATCAATAAATTTCCACCTTTTGCTATGAATTTATCAAGATTTGACTGCTGCACAGGCGAAAGGTCACTCTTGACATCGGCAATTACAAGGATATTTACTGTTTCCGGAACTTCATTGTCCAGATTCACCTCAGTATAATCAAAGCCTTGGTTTATAAGCGAATAACGGAAGGTCCTCTCCTGGGCAAATATGCTGTAGTCTCTGTCTCCTGCTTTTACGCACTCCCTCTCTCCATGACCTTTTACAAAACCAATCTCCGGCAAATCCATTACAAGACGCTTGAAGGCGGCTGTGATTTCTGCCTCCGAAGGGGTGACCTGCATATCATCAAACACGCGAAGGAATGTTTTCTCGCCACTCTCTCTTACAAGTGTGCGGACAAAACGATTTCCTTCCGGTAACAGATTTTCCATTGCCCTTATCTCGGTTGGAGTCTTGAACATGTTGCTGTCGAGTTTGAAAGTCTTTGCATACTCCAGCATCCTCTCTCTGTCGCTCAGTCCAGGGTATCTCTTGTCGAGACCAGGATTGTTAACCTTATCGTAGTACCTGATATAATTCATTTTGATATCCGGTTTAAACCTCAGGTATTGTTTAAAACTTTCGATATCTCTAAGTTCTCTCTTTGGAAGTCCCAGATAATAATATTTGTCCAGTATATTTACATAAGTATTGATTGTAAGGTCGCCCTTCATCTGAGCAACTATCTTCTGACTGTTTGGGGTAAGCGTGTTCTGATTGGTCCTTGTTGCATCAAAATAGAACATCATTACAGGTCTTGAGCTTACATATCCCAGAAGGACAGCTATAAAAGCAACTCCTATATATCTTGTAAGAGATACGCTCAGCGAAGTTTTCTGCCTGATTGCCTTCAATCGCAAAATTGAGAGTGACAGGAACAGACTTATAACAACAAGGAAGTAGAGGACGTCTTCACTTCCTATCATTCCGTTTATGAACTCCGATGACCTTCCCCTTATCGACAACCAGTATGCAATATCTCTAACAAACTCTATGTCCTGCCACATACTGCCTACCATATTCAGAACCGACAATACAGCCAGAGATCCTATTGCAGCTACAACCTGATAAGATGTAAGGCTGGACATGAAAAGTCCTATAGCAGCATATGCGCATATCAACAGGAACAACCCAAGCAACCCTGCACTAACTCCAATAAAGTCGAAATTCCCTATGGTAAAAGAGCTGAAAATCATAAATATGAGCAATATACTTGTTATGACTAAAGCATAAAAAATCATTGACAGATACTTACCCAGTATAATCTGTGTATTTGTAACGGGCGAAGAGTAAAGCAGCTTTATTGACCCACTGCTAAGCTCCCTACTCATTAATCCCATTGTGAGTAATGGTATGTATAAGTAGAGATATTGCTGAACAACCATAAACAAGCCTCTGTGTCTGTCGGCAAACATTGTCATGGACAGATTTGAGAGATCGTATCCTAAAGACTTATAGGTAATCTGCCATTCAAAGACATTACACAATGCCATACTTGCCTGGATGGTGAATATTATAAGGATAAGCCACGCTATAGGTGAATAAAACAGTGTCTGTAACTCTGCACGAGCTATTTTATATATCATTTTCATAGTTTAACCTCCTTATTTAGCTTTTTTTGATAATTCCGCAAATATTGTATCTATCGAGCTCCTTTCCAACCGTATCTCATTCAGTCTCCATCCTTTGCTCACGCTGGTTTCAACTATCCGCTCGATTATTTCCTGAGAGTCAGAAAATTTCAATCTGTATTTTGTGCCTCCCAGCTCCTCTACCTCAAGAATTCCTTGAATTGATTTTATTGCCTCGGGAGTAGGTGCCTCAAGAAGTGATACAAAAACAGTATCCGGTTCTATGTAATTATCAAATTCATCCACTGTGCCGGCGAATACCACACGACCCTCTTCCACCATCCTTATATGGTCGCAGGTGGCTTGCACTTCAGACAATATATGTGTAGAGAGCACAACAGTGCGTTCCTGTGATATCTCCTTAATCAAGTTTCTTATCTCAACCGTCTGATTAGGGTCAAGACCGTTTGTAGGCTCATCAAGTACCACCAGATCAGGATTGTGAATGATTGCCTGGGCTATACCAACCCTCTGCTGATAACCCCCTGACAGGTTCTTTATCAGACGTTTTCTGAAGTGTGTGATTGAACACTTGGTTAGAACGCTGTCTACAGCATTCATCACATCCTTGTCCGGAATCATCCTCAGATTTGCAGCATATACCAGATACTCCTCTACCGTCAGGTCAAGGTGCAAGGGAGGTTTCTGAGGCAAAAAGCCGATATGTTTCTTCGCTTCGATCGATTGCTCCCGCATATCAATGCCCTTGATAAAGACGCTCCCCTTGGATTGTTTAAGAACACCACAAATAATGTTCATGATGGTCGACTTACCTGCCCCGTTGGAGCCAAGTAAACCGAAGATACCGCGCCCTGCAATTTCCAGATTTACATCTCTGATTGCCCATTGCACGCTGTACTTATGTGAGAGGTTTTCTACTCTTACAATTGGTTCTGTCATTATAGTTATATTTTAGTTTAGAATTATCTTTGGGACCGATGCGATAACCCTTTCGACAACATTAATGTCAGAAGGTTTACTTTAGAATAGGATTTATTGAAGTAGTTCCTTCTCCGTTTTTCCAAAAATTATTGACTCTGAAGATGGTAGTACCATTCCGGTATTTTCGTCACGTCCCTGAAGTATATATAAAGGGTTGGGATCACTAGCCTGCTCTACAGCCTTGATACACAATTTCCCAATATCTCCTCCTTTTACACGGTTCCAGATAAGGATAAGTTTCATGTCCGGAAACTTAGTGGCCATTTCATAATCCCCGTCACTGTCAATGGCAGAAAAAAGAGGGTCCCAGTTTTTACCCAAACCCTGTTTTATAACTCTTTCAATTGCATCTACCTTCCCTTGCCTTACTGTCTTAACCCATCCCTGCTTATACTGAGGAACTATTTTTCCTCCGGCATTAATATCAAGTTCCATTGCCAGAACGTGGTCGGAAGGTACGTTGTATCCAAAGGTACCGATGCCGGAAAATACCTCTATAACCGGTTTATAACTTGCCGATACAATAAAAACTTCTATCCCTCTCTTTGAAAATGTAGAGATAAGGTTTTGCATCTCCGGGAAAATGCGGAGGCCCGATTTGTATGAATAGCTGAGAACTCCTGTTTTTGTCGGCAAATCCGAAGGAGAAAGCAAGGTTTCTCTGCTCAGTTTATTGCCCAGTTCGTAAGAGATGGCCTCGCCGGCCATTTCCTTTACCTCACTTATTGTATGTCCGGCTAAAAGATAAAGCACCCAGGGGTATCCGTATTGATCACCTATACCCTGTGTTGCACAATACCCGTCATATAAAAGTGGAATTTTAACAATGAAGTCTTTATACTGCAGGGTAGCCTTGATGTTTGATAGTGACATAGTACCGTTTGCATCCAGATAATTATCATAGAGGAAATTATAGTCGGT
>Ga0079306_1001156_pt1 | contig 18743 bp, 13 predicted proteins | sample Methanotroph_Enr_FD_79181 | JGI IMG/M metagenome (GOLD analysis project Ga0079306, IMG submission 79181) | Enriched soil microbial communities from Old Woman Creek wetland in Ohio, USA - Methanotroph_Enrichment_5 | ecosystem: Environmental > Terrestrial > Soil > Wetlands | place: USA: Ohio...
TATCCCAGGTTTCTGAACTTCTGGCTCTGCCAGTATGAATGAACCAACGTGGATCTGTTCTTATCCAGTCAAGTCCGTATCTTATACCGCATACAGCCTCACTTTGTGGAAGTGGAGTGCCTGCAGCTGTAAGGTATTTTGTGTTTGCTGTATAAGAGAAACCATAATTTGACCAGTAACCTGCGTTGCTTGTTCTATTGGCAACATCTTCCAGGTACCTTACAAAAATATGCTCCTGAGAATCCCATGACTTTAAGAAGGTCTGTTTCATGTCTGTCTCCATCTTTATGGTTGCAGGCAGTGTGCTTATAACCTCATCAATAATTGTCTTGGCATCGGTCAGGTCCTTAGCTGCGTTTCTCTGGGTACCTCTTATAAGAAGAAGCTTGGCTTTGTAAGCCTTTGCAAATACCTTGGATACCTTTTTTGGTGTAGCAAATGCCGATGGCATATTTGCAATACCAAAGTCGATATCTTCCATAACCTTTGTCCAGCTCTCACCAACAGTGATTCTGGGCATGTTGGTGTTTGAAACGTCAGATGTCTGGTCCCTGTAGATTATTCCGAATTTACTGTCATCTGTATCCCACCAGCAGCTGTAGTTCAAAAGAAGCAACGAATTGAAGTAACCTCTCAGGAACCTTGCCTCACCAAGCAGTTCGTTTTTTGCTGTAGTTGTTGGGAACGCGCTGTCCGGAACTTTTGGTATACCATTGATTGCAAGATTACATGCGTTTATTGCATAGTATGCTGTTGACCAGACGTTAGAGGGACTATTCGACTGATTTTCGCTGAAATCCATCAAACCATTAATTTGTATTAGTCCCGATCTTGTAGTAAGTCTGGTGTAATAGTCCTGATTGACATTATCGCCCTGCATGAAACGGCCATATATTCCGTTTACAGATTGTTTGGCTTTGTCGTATGTTGTCATAGCCTCCTCAACAGGCCATTGGTTTCTTGGAACATTGTTCAGGAAGTCTTCGCAAGATAACAATAGCAGAGGGGTTAAAACCGATAGTAGTATTATTTTTATATTTTTCATATATCAGATCTATTTAAAAGTGAACTTAAATCCAAGGTTGAATGTCTTTGCATCAGGATAGTAACTATAATCAACTCCTACGGATGTAGAAGCCATACCTGTAGATGTTGAAAAATTACCCTGAGGGTCAAATCCCGGATACTTGGTGAGCGTAAACAGATTGGTTGCCTGGAAGGTGATCTCAATGTTGTCTATTAAAGTATTCCTGAAATAGTTTTTATCCAAACGGTAACTCATATTGAGTGCGTTTAACCTGATAAATGAGGCATCATAGAGCCAGTAATCGCTGAATGTACCGTTACCACCATCACCGTAAGGGGTTGCACTAGGAAGTGTTGTCTTTTCATAAGGTGATTTAAGAATGGCACTCATTCCGGCAATCTTATTTGACTGATTGTAGTTTCCGGTGTATCCGACATCGGACATTGCCATATACCATAACCTTTTATTTCCGTATGCATAGGTGAAGGTAGCTCCTATGTTAAATGAGTTTCCTATATAAAGTTGCAATCCGAAGCCACCAAATAGTTTTGGAAGTGCAGTACCAAGAAATATTCTGTCATCGTTGTTAATAGTGCCGTTTCCATCAGTATCTCTATAGTAGATATCTCCTGCACTCTCCATATTGTTTCTGAACATTGTTATACCTCCGGTTGATGTTCTGGTTTTCAGAGCAGCAGCTTCTTCAGATGTGCCGAATAACCGTTTGTAAGTAGGTAAACCAAACCACTGTCCAATTGGTTCTCCAACAATAATTTTAGTATAGTAGTTAGTTGAAGTTAATTCCTTCATTGTATTATTAAACTTCAGTACCTTTGAGCTGTTAGAAGAACCGTTTGCATTCAATGTCAACTGCCATTTTGCATTCTTTAGTACATCAACATCAAATGAGAATTCAAAACCATTTGCATCAGTTGAAGCTATGTTTGCCATCATTGATGAGAATGCCGAACTTGGAGCAAGTGTTTGACTGTAAATAAGGTTATCTGATTTCTTGTTGTAGTATCCGAGAGTAGTCCTGATTCTCGATTGCCAGAACTCCATCTCCAGAGCAATATCTGTCATAAGAGTCTCCTCCCATTGAAGTCCGAGATTTCCGATATTGCTTGGATATATACCCGGTTGCTCCATATAGTTTACCGATCCTACCATTGTCATCCATTGATAGTTCTGAAGGTTTTGCGAACCCGATTTACCATAACTTGCACGTAATTTCATATGTGTAAGGTTTCTTCCGAGCCATCCGTTCTTCATAAAATCCTCATTGCTGATTATCCATCCAAGACCACCTGATGGGAACCATCCCCAACGTTTGTCAGGACCAAATTTAGATGAACCGTCATGTCTGATAGTAAATGTTGCAAGGTACCTGTCGTTATACTTGTACTGAGCACGGGCAATCTGAGATGCCATTGAGCTCATCTGATATACCTCATCGAGCGTGCCTTTTGTAGCTGCATTTTTAAAACTGTTTAAAACATCATCATCGGGGAAATTACTAGCTGACATACTATAAAATAAACTTTGGAAACGCTCGACCGATGCGGTAACACTTGCACTCACGTCATGTTTTCCAAATGTATTTGCATATACCAGGGTGTTATCGAAAATCTTTGTATCTGATTTTGTTCTGTTCCAGGTTCTTGTTCCATCATAGTTGAATGTAGAACCTCTTCTTTTATATGTAAGACTCTCTGAATTTGAGTAGTTGACACTCCCTCTTGAAGTGAATATAAGTCCTTTCAATATAGTCCACTCCAGTTCTGCAGATGCTGTTATGTTCTCGCCTGTTCCGTAGCCTGTGTTTTTAAGAGTTGTGTATGGGTTCTCTGTATAGGCATCTCTTGTGAACAGCGATCCGTCTGCGTTGTAAACAGGTATATCCGGCCTTACCTTCTTCAATACATCAAGCATATAGTCCTTGTCCGATGCATTACGGGTAGATCCATTAGCATTTACCCTGAACTTAAGATCTTTGTTGATTTTTGCCTCGAGCCTGATTCTACCACCAACATTTTTGCTGAATCCCGTTTTCACAACTCCCTGCATACCACTATAATACATTGCCGCAAGGTAGCTTACCTCTTTGGTTCCACCCTTAAGTGTAAGGTCATATTGCTGTTGCCATGGATTCTGGGTCATCTCGCCCATCCAGTATGTATCACTGTTGTAATAAGCATTTGGGAGTTCAACGATTTTACGAATGTCCACCTCACTGGTGTTCTGTTTCCAAAATTCTGTCTCACTAAGATATAGTCTGGTAAAGTAGTCAAATGTACCTCTGTTGTACAACTCCTTTCTGGTAGCTGCTTTAGTGAATTTAAGATAATCGGCACCCGTGAAATAGTCATAGCCATTGAAATTCATCTGTTGATAACCCCAACGTGTAGATAGCTCCAGTATTGGTTTCATACCCTCTTTACCGCCTTTAGTTGTAACTACAATAACACCGTTTGCTGCTCTGGAACCATATATTGCTGTAGATGAGGCATCTTTAAGAATGTCTATACTTTCAACATCGGCAAGATTAAGTGAATAGAGCACGTTTGAAATACTCCCTGATACCCCTGAGTTGTATTCAGGAATACCATCAATTACCCATAATGGTTGGTTGTCACCATTTAGTGAAGACTGACCGCGGATAATTACAGATATTGGAGAGGTTGGTGATGCAGACTGAATCTGTACGTTTACCCCTGCTGCCCTGCCCTGAAGCATAGACTGAACGGTAGAACCCATTGGTGCAGTGGCAAGTTCTTTTTTCCCCATATGGGCAATTGAACCTGTAATATCCTTAATTTTCTGGGTATTACCATAACCGATAATAGCAACGCTCTCAAGAGCGATTGCATCCTCTTCAAGTACGATATTCAGAACACCGTTTTGAGCACTGATTGACGGAACAATTTGTTGTTCTCTGCTCTTAAAGCCGATGTAAGTCAAAAGAAGTCTGTCGCCAGGCTTTACATCAAGAGTATAGTTACCATCCATGTCACTATATGCTCCTGTTTTTCCTGTAAGGTTCTGGATTGACACACCGGGAAGAGAGAGACCGTTCTGGTCAGTAATCTTTCCTTTGATTTTAATCTTACCATCTGTGTTCTGATTAGGTTTTACTGTCGTGGTCAAAGCAGCCTCATCTCTGTTTGCCACCTCTTTTGGGCTGATAACAACCTGTTTTCCCTGAATTTTGTAACTAACTCCTATTGTTGGGAAAAATCTTGCAAAGAAAAGTTCTGCCTTCTCGTTTTTAGAAGATACACTTACCTTGCTGTTTATCGCTTTGAGTGCATCGGAATAGACAAAGTCGTATCCGGACTGCTCAGTAACCTTTTTAAGAACCTCTTTTAAAGAGGTGTTCTTAAAATCAAAATTCAACTGTTGCGCGTTTAGGGTCGCAAACATTGACATAAATACCACTACAAAGGCTGTAAGGTATTTAAGTCGTTTTGGCATTTGTTTTATATTCATAATTTAAGTTATTGGTTGTGAAGAAACTATTCATTACTTGGAATACCTCTCAATGGCAGCTGTTGTTTGTTCCGCCATTTTCTTATAATAATCCTGTTTGGCTTTAAGATATTCAACCACCTTTTCTTTAGGCATACCTTTTACGCCTGTGATGAGTCTTTCGGCAGAGTTTCTGTCATTCTCGCTGAGTCTCATCATATCCTGAACCTTCAACATCCCTGCAATTGCATCAATGTCATTTTTAGCATAAAGCTGTGCCACCTTTACAAAATACGAAGCTGTTTCGTCTTTTCCTGAAAGCAGGGTCAGATAATTGATTTTTGCCAGTACCTTTTCACTGTTTGCATTCGCCATTCTGCCTGTAACAAAGCTACCTGCATAATTTTTCAGACCACCGCATATAGCTGCATCAACCTTCTCTTTGGAAACAAACCTGTCTGCTGTCATCTTATCTTCCATAACAAGAGCAAACACGTCAGAATCCGGATTTTGAAGCAGTTGCATTACAAACGGCCACATTTTGTCGGAATATCTGTCTCTGGCAGAGAGTCCCGGGAAAATCTCGGCAACAAAAGCTGCAGATTCTGCATTCATGTATGAAGCCTTGAGAACCTCCAGATATGCAATGGCATTTTCTGTATTCTTGCTGGCATCATAGACTGCCCTTTTGGCTTTAGGGCTGTTGGCTGGATTCATGGCACTTTTTACCCTTTCAATGAAAGGATCTGCTTCGCCACTGCCGACTACTCTGTTGATTTCGTTCCCGTCAGAGTCGAGAATCAGAAATGTAGGATAGGCTTTGATGCCGTACTTCTTGGCAAGATCAATACCCTCACCCTTTTCCATGTCAATTTTAACATTTACAAAATTGGCATTGAAAAATTTTCCCACATGCTCCATTGGAAAAATAACATTGGCCATCTGCTTGCACGGACCGCACCATGTTGTGTAGCAATCCATGAAGATGATGTTTGGCCCTTTTTTGTTTTTCTTTGCTTTAGCCAGAGCCTCGGCAAAGGTACCATGTTCAAAGAGAACCCCTTTTGCCTCCTGGGCAATAAGGCCCATCGTAAAGAACAGGCACAAAAATAGAATCGAAAGTTTTTTCATATAAAATTTAGTTAGTTTGACTTACAATTATAATACACACTCAAAGTGGCCGACCCTAAACATTACCAACATTATTATATAGTAAAATACCTAATTGGGTATTGTCCGTCCTCAGTCGCTTCGCTCCCTCCGGCCGATATGCCCAATTAGGTATTTTACTGATACTTTGGCAAAGCCGTTAGTAAATGACAGACTGGCAGACAATTGCGTATTGCTCTCATTTTCAAATAAATACTAACATCTCTGGCAGAGACTCTGCCAGAGATGTTAGCACATACATGATTTACAAATACTTGGAAAATGGTCTGAAAATCAAACGAATACACAACTCGCTGATTGTCTGACAACTGCTAAGTGCTTTGGCAGAGCTTCCTGATTTTTCGCTCTTTCAGCAGAGATACTTTTGTGGATATTATCCAGATATCCTTGACGGGTCTGTCATTTTTGTCAGTCTCCACCTGTGAGATTTTATCTGCAACTTCCTGACCTGTCACTACCTCTCCAAATATGGTGTATTGCAGGTCAAGATGTGGGGTGCCCCCATATGTTTTGTAGAACTCCCTTCGTTCAGGTGTGAATTTGAAATTATCGGTTTTATTTGATTTGTTTATTCTTAATTCAACTTTATCCAGATCTTGATCTGTCAGTTTTTTCCCAACTACAATATAAAACTGAGAAGCAGACGACTTGCGTTCCGGGTTCTCCTTATCTCCCTCTCTGGCTGCAGCCAATACTCCCTTTTTATGAAATAGCTCCGGTAATATCTCAGCCGGTAATGTATAGCCCAGATTACCATCGCCATAGAGTTTGCCCGGCTCATGAGCTTTACTATCGGGGTCGCCCGACTGCACCATGAACTCTTTTATTACCCTATGAAACAATACGTTATCATAATTTTTAGTATTGCACAGCTTTACAAAATTATCTCTGTGCAGTGGCGTTTCATTATATAGCCTCACTACAATATCTCCGGCAGTCGTTTTGATATTAACCACATAAAATTTTGGGGTCTTGGCTACTGACATTAAGGGTAACAGCAAAAGAGCTATGAGCAGATAATTTAGTTTTCTTAACATATACGGAATGTCATTTATTTAGAATCGTATGCCTAATGAGATGCCAGCTCTAATACCTGCCCATGGACCATCAATTTTCATGTTCACCCTGTTTGCCGAAACCTCAACTGTTTGTTTAACCATAGGTATCTCAAGATCTTCCAGAGTCTGTCTTATCTCTGTCTGCCCCTCGGGCGGAATTGGTTGTGAAGGAATTCCTGTAAGATCGCCCTTGCTCTTGCCATAATGAGGTCCAAGGAGCCACCAATCCAGACAAACAAATTTTCCTAATGCCCATTGGGCACCAAACATTAGTCCAACTGTATTTGCTGTCACATTGCCTGACAATGTTATACTGGCATTAACCTGCTGGTCGTTCTCGTCCTGATATTCGTAGTTTTTCACAAAGTTGCTGGCTTCATATTTTGCATAACGGTAAAAAGGAGCTATGTAGAATCCTCTCCCGTAGCCTTTCTTTCCTAAATAGAACCTTATTTCGGGAGTAAATGCCATGTTGCCTATTTTAAGCTTTTCTATTACATCACTAGCATCTTCATTATCACCTACCTGCTTTAAAATCATACTTTTGAACGGGAGTGTCGTAGATGGCATGTCTCTGAATGTGAAAGCCAGTGAGATTGTTTTCGTAAGAGCCCTCTCATATTGTATCGAGTAGTTTTTCAATGCAATTGAGGTGATGTTGAACTTCACGTAGTTTTTTGGTACCCTCACTTTGTTTTCTGAGGTTGAAGATTGTTGTTCCTGTGCGTAGATGTTCGATAAAGTACAAAAAAGAAGTAATCCTGTGATTAATAATAATTTTTTCATAGCGAAGTTTTTAAAATAATTATCCCCGGAAATCTATATAAAGTTAAAACAATTCTTTGAAATTGAAATTTTTTCTAAATTGTACTTTGTAATTTAAAACCTAAACTCATGAAATACCTTAGAATTATGGCATTAGCGCTTGGAGCACTTGTATTTTCACCAAATATTTCTCTGTATGGTCTTAATATCATACCTAAACCTGTATCTATTACCATCGAGAAAGGTAATTTCTCTATTGGAAGTAAGACACATATACTATACAATTTCAAAGATAAGGGCATCGAGAACATTACCGCACCTCTATTGAATCACCTCCGGAATTTCTATGGTATAGAAGGTCTGCCTGTTGCATATTCAGGAAAACCTGATAAACACTCTGTTTATATATCACTTGATCCTGCTGCCAAAATGAATAAGGAGGGATACAAGCTTGATGTAACCAGAGAGGGAATTACTCTTAAGGCATCAACTCTAAACGGTCTATTCTACGGCATGCAGACATTGATTCAAATGATGCCCGCGTCTAAGGTAAACTTGAAAAAAGTTTCTGTCCCTCTTGCTCATATAGAAGACTTTCCGCGCTTTCAGTGGCGAGGTCTTCACCTTGACGTATGTCGTCACTTCATGTCTAAAGAGTTTGTTCTTAGATATATAGACTATATGTCGATGCATAAATTCAACATATTTCATTTTCACCTTACTGAGGACCAGGGTTGGAGAATTGAGATTAAAAAGTATCCTCTCCTCACAAAAATCGGTTCGGTCCGCAAGGAGACAATCGTAGGAAGTAACAAGCTTTCCAAAGAATTTGACGGAACTCCCCATGGTGGTTTCTATACACAGGATGATATCCGCGAAATTGTGGAATATGCCGCTAAAAGGTATGTGACCGTTGTGCCGGAGATAGAGATGCCGGGCCATGCCCTTGCTGCGCTAGCATCATATCCACATCTGGGCTGCACAGGCGGACCTTATGAGGTATGCACCAGATGGGGAGTGTGGAAAGATGTGATGTGTGCAGGCAGGGAAAGTACATTTTCTTTTCTGCAGGATGTACTGGATGAGGTACTGACTCTGTTTCCGTCTGAATATATTCATATAGGTGGCGACGAGTGTCCAAAGGAGAGCTGGAAAAAGTGTCTGGTTTGCCAGCAAAGAATTACTGACGAAGGCCTTAAGGACGAACATGAACTCCAGAGCTATTTCATTCAAAGGATAGAAAAGTATATCAACAATAAGGGTCGCAAGATTATCGGCTGGGACGAGATACTGGAGGGAGGTCTGGCTCCTAATGCTGCGGTAATGTCATGGAGAGGAGAAGATGGTGGTATTGCAGCAGCAAAGCAGCATCACTTTGTAGTAATGTCCCCGGGGACTCATTGTTATCTCGACCATTATCAGGCAGAACCAAAAACTCAGCCTTTTGCAATAGGGGGGTTCACCCCTTTGGAAAAAATATACAGCTATGAGCCTGTCCCTGCAACTCTCACACAGGAGGAGTCTGCATATATCATGGGGGCACAGGGCAATGTCTGGACAGAATACATGGCAACCGAAAAGCATGTCGAATATATGGTGTATCCAAGAGCTGCAGCTCTTGCAGAAGTTGTCTGGTCGCCAAAAGAGTCCAGAAACTATCCTGACTTTATGCTTCGTATGAAGGACCAGACAAAAAGGTATGATGTCTATGGAATAAACTATTGCAAGGCAGCATTTGAATAGAGGACTAAAACAACAATGGTCACATGAAACATTCGTGGTTATTTCATGTGACCATTAACGGTCCCTTTTCTATTTATAACTACCCTAATAAATATAAATCCCGTTGCAAGGACTCTGACAAAAGTGCCGGGCTAACTCAAAGCCATTCCCCGGCGGGTACCGTTTGTAAGAACTAGATCTTGCCCAAATTTAGTTTCTAATATTAATATTGCAAAGGAGAAATACCAATGCAGCGCAAAGTTGCGCAAAACGCCTACTTATTAACCTCTAAATCAATAATATCTATAACTCAATGCAGCGCAAAGTTGCGCTTGAGTGTTTTAGAATTACTCCTTTTCGAAGATTTTTAATGCAGTTTTAGTGTCATTTGAGAGGTTTTCCAAAGCTGAAATCTTGTCTCTGATTTTTGTTTTGGTTGCCCTGATGTTGGACGTGGATGTATTGAGAAGGTCTGCTATATCCTGGGTAGTGTAGCCGTATTCTATCAATGCAACAATTGTTTTCTCCAGGTCGGACAGATCCTGCAGATATTTAAGGCTTGGATTAAGGGTCATAAATGTCTCATTCCTTACAATTGCAGTAAGTTTGTTTCTGACCGCAGATTTTACATCGTCAATAGATTTATTAAGCTCATCTGAGATCTCTTTTGACTGTTTTCTGCTTCTGCTTGCATGCTTGTTCACATCTTCGATGAACCTTGGCAGCAGCTCTGCTGAGATTTTCTGAACTTCATTTATAAACCATGAACGTTTCAGTTCGTTAGTGGCAGAAAATATCTCCTCCTCCGAACTCTCCTGCTTTCTGTTATACTTGTTCACAAATTTCCTAAAGAAGAGGATAGTGAGCACCACCATAAGAGATAAAGATATTACCACACTAAATAGAAATGCCTTGTCTGCCTCCGATTTCCTCAGTTGAGACTCTTTTTGAGAAAGGTCATATCTCTTTTCGATCTCAAGGTATCTGTTTCGTGAAATCTTACTATAAGCCGAAATATAAGTGATGTATGCCTGACGGCAATTTTCAAAAGCTTGCCGGTAATCTCCTATCTGCGAATATCTATCTGCAAGGTACCTGTAATAAAAATGAGTATCCGCATTTACTTCCTTTATCGACAGTACTGCAAGTTGACCGTAGAAAAGGGAACTGTCCGGCCGGTTGCATCTTACATAATAGTTGGCAAGGGAATGATAGAGCTTTGAGTAATTGATGTCCAGGTTATCGGTACACTTCATGGCAAGCATCCTCTTTACATACTCGGTTGAAATTTTGAAATCTTGTTTTGATGAATAGTATCCTGCAAGAGCATTATAAAATTTATACTGTATGTTTGGAGATAATGAGTCCTCGTCGGCAAATGTAATAATATTGGATAAGGCCTCAGAATATCTTTTTTGCGACAAGTAGGTCCAGAAGAGGTCTATTCTCGCATTCTGTAAAATATAAACATTATTTATCTCTTTGCTAATCTTTATGCTTTTGTTTAAATAGCGTTCGGCATCAATGTATTTCACTTTTATCCTGCTGATTCTTCCAAGGTAGAGGTAAAGAGTGCTTTCGAGGGTTTTATCATTAATTCCTCTGGAGGTATAAATCTCTTCTGCATGTTTAATGAACATATAAGAAGAAGAATCGACTTGACTTATGTTATAGATTACTATTCCTTTGTATAATAATGACCTGCAATAATTCCGGTAATCTTTTACCCCTCGGTACCAGTTGACCGCTTGACTTATTGCAGAATCATTCTGAAAGTTAAAATAATTGAAATGCCTGGCAATTGTTGACAAAAGATTGTAATAGGCAGTATTGCTTTTAGAGAGACTCTCGGGTTTAATAGTTTCCAGACTGTCAATTACAGCTTTAGGATTATTATCTATGATATTATCCCATACTTCCAGCCTCTCTTTAATATTTTGCTGTTCATGTCCGATAGATTTGCATGAAAAGAGCAATGCTGCCAAAGCACAAATTAAAATACTGTCCAACAGCCTGACTCTGAATAATTTCATTGATAATATATATTTACTTGCAGAAAAAGATATACAAAGATAAATAAATCAATTCATACACTCCTTATAGAATTCATTTTGAAGCTTTAATGTCTCCTTGTCGGCCTTTATTGCCCTTATGACCTCTGAAAGTTGTAGAACCTTTTGATTTACAATTACCTCTCCTAATGCTGGATTGGCATCTCTGGCATCACCTGCATAATGATTCGGATATTTTGCATACCACCAGATTGGAGTATATGCATTACTCAGCTTAAGCCGCATCTGGTCTTCTCCACTTTGGGTAGCTGCACTGTCAATTTTTACCAGTGAAGGACGAAAGAGCATCATTACACTCGATTCAGCTTCGTCGGCATGCCCACCTGTTGTTGTTTTACGCATAGATGAAATTATCTTCTGGGTATCCTTGTCAACCTCCGGAGTAAAGACAAATACTGCATAGTCTTTTTGCTTTGCCAGTTGTGTCTGGCAAAAATATGTCACAAAATTATTGTTTCCCCCATGGCCATTGACTATAAGTATCTTCTTGAATCCATTTCTGGAGAGCTCCTGACAAGTTTCGTCCAGAATTTTATAAAGGAGCTCCGGGCTGTAAGCAATTGTCCCGGGTTGGTGCCTGGCTTCATAGATCTGGCCTGCAAAATAAAACGGAAACACAACGCAATACTCTTTAGATGCTGCTCTCATACTTATTTCTCTCGATGTAAACACATCGGTCCCAAGAGGAAGATGTTGACCATGTTTCTCAATTACACCTATAGGGATAATGCACACCCCTTCTGCAAGACTTACGGCCCGTGCGAAGTCAGGAGCGGTAAGTTCTTCCCAGCACACCGGCAGTTTTACTGATTCAACCTGCAACAAAATTGCAAGTATTGTAAATAGTGTTTTCATTTTTTATCTTCATTTGTTCCAAGTGGCAATGTAAATTTGAAATCACTTCCTCTGCCTGGCTCACTCTCTACCCATATTTTCCCCCCGTTCCTCTCAGTAAATTCCTTGCAAAGAATTAACCCTAAACCTGTCCCAGTCTCATTTTTTGTTCCGGGAGTTGAATACTGGTCCGATAAACTCCATAGTTTAGCCTGACTTTTCACATCAATCCCAACACCATTATCTGAGACGGTTATAATTGCATTGTCCGGCGTTTTTTCTGCATTGATTATAATCTTCCCGTTGACATTTGTGAATTTTACAGCATTGGATATGAGGTTCCTTAAAATTGTCTTTAGCATGTTCATATCGGCAAATACTATAATTTCGTCCAATCCTTCCATTTCTATGCTAATGTGCTTTTTCCCTGCCTGGCTCAATAAATTGATTACTACCTCATTGCATGTATCCTTAAATTCAATTATTTCAGGTTTAAATGACAACCGTCCCGATTGAGATTTTGACCATAATAAAAGATCCTCCAGTAAATTATATGTTTGATGGGTTGTATTGCCAATAATCTTTAACTGTTCCTCAATAGTGTCTATATCACTTTCTCTTAAATTTTCCAGAATAATGTCGGTAAAACCAATCAGAACCGCAAATGGATTTTTTAAATCGTGCGCAATAATGGAAAAGAATCTGTCTTTTGCTGCATTGGCCTCTTTAAGTTCAAATTTCTCTTTAATGAGAGCTCTCTGCAGATTGTTTATCTGGTGGTTAAGATGAACCATTGTAATATTTTGTTCAACAAGCTGATTTGTGTCCGCACTCCCAATAATTAAAATCTCTCCCTCTTTCTTGAAAATCCTTGACTTGATTGATGTATTATCAGACGAGTAGTTGCCAATTGTAAGGAAGCCCTTGTATATTTCACTATTTTGGCATTGCATCTCTGATAATTCAGAAAAAGAAGGATTAATAAGACTTTGAAATGGAACGCCCTTGAAAAGTGACTGCATTGCCTTATTGGCAAAAATCAGGGTACCATCAAGAGAGAATATTGCAACACAAAGTGATTCGCTCTCCAGAAATGAGTATTCAAATTCTGTTTTCCATCTGGAAAACATCGATGAAAAATTCTCTTTTTTCATAGGGAGGAGTAATTCTTGATATATTTTTCGAGTAAATACAAATCCGATAGATATGTAATATTATCATACCTGTCAGGAATATCACCACTGTCATGTCCGAAAGCCTGTCCCCCAATCAGTATTGGTAAGCCGGGGTATGTCTTGTTCACGATATCCAAAAGGTTTTTCAGCTCCTGCATATGGAAACTTATACTCATAGAAACAGCCAGAATATCCGGTTTGTTTTTTGAAATAAAATCGATCAGGTCATTAGTAGGAGTATCAGCTCCGAGCAGATGAGCGTTCCATCCGTGCATTTCAAAAACATCTGCAACCATTTTAACCCCGATCTGATGAAATTCGTTCTGTACACATGTAGCAACTACTGTTTTGTTTATTCTTACCTTTGAAATAATCGTGAAATAAATTTCGTTGAGTATACTTTCAACAATTGCAGAGGCAAGGTGTTCTGTCGCCACACTTAATAATCCCTTTTTCCACTTCTCTCCTACGGTGTACAAAGCCTTTTTTATAACCTGTTCATAAATATCTTCGATTGTGGCTTTATCATGAAGCAGATTAGCAATATGTTGAGAACTTTTTTTACGATCCCCCGAGATGATGTAGTTGAAAAAATCGTTATTTCCTCTGTTCTCATTCATAGTGGTTATTTTTTGTATCGATACCAAAGATAATTATATTTTTTTTAACTTGCCTGATACAGGGTGTAATTATCTCCCTTTTCTTAGTGTCACATAGACAGACTATTATACAAACTAAATCGAAAATGATAAATATTATCCTTTTTAATAGTTCAATATGCCTACATTTGCTAACAAAAACTGATGAGTAATTTTTCTATTGGTAACCTTAAACTTTCTGTTCCAATTGTGCAAGGTGGTATGGGTGTGGGTATCTCTTTATCGGGCCTGGCTTCGGCTGTTGCAAATGAGGGTGGCGTAGGTGTGATCTCGTGTGCCGGAATAGGTTTGTTGTATAAGAATTCGTCTGACAATTATAACGAGGCGTCAATATTCGGATTGAAGGAGGAGTTGAGAAAAGCAAGGGAACTTGCTAAAGGTGTAATAGGTGTGAACATTATGGTTGCACTTACAAATTTTGCCGACATGGTTAAAACATCCATTTCCAGCAAAGCAGATATTATTTTTGCAGGTGCCGGACTTCCACTGGATCTTCCATCGTATCTGCAGAAGGACAGCATTACCAAACTGGTTCCTATAGTCTCTTCTACAAGAGCAGCTCTGATTATTTGCGAGAAGTGGATAAAGAACTACAACTATGTACCGGATGCTATTGTTCTTGAAGGTCCTAAGGCCGGGGGGCATCTGGGTTATAAGGAGGATCAGATATCTGACAACAATTACTCCCTAGAGGAGCTGCTGCCCGATCTTGTTAAAAACATAAAGATTGTTGAAGAGCAGAATAATTGCAAGATCCCGATAATTGCGGGAGGCGGTATATACAATGGCGAAGAGATGAGAAAGATTCTCGACCTTGGTGCCTCAGCAGTTCAGATAGGGACAAAATTTGTCACAACAACTGAATGCGATGCCTCATTGGCTTTCAAGGAGACATATATCAATGCCAAAGAGTCCGACATAGAGATCATCAAAAGTCCTGTAGGAATGCCAGGCAGGGCAATATTCAGCAAGTTTATAGAGAGGGTGAAAGAGGGAACCGAGAAACCAAAAAGCTGTCCGTTCCATTGCATCCGTACTTGTGATTATACAAAGAGTCCTTATTGTATAATTATAGCACTCTATAATGCATTCAAGGGAAACTTCAACAAAGGTTATGCTTTTGCCGGCAGCAATGCATTCAGGGCAGAAAAGATAATCAGCGTTAAAGAGACAATCAAAACGTTAATGGCAGAGATGAAATTGTCTGCTAAGATTTAGTTTTATCTACCTTTTTGAGGATATCATTCAGCATTTCGGTCTGTTCTCTATGGATTTCATAAAGTTCCTGTTGCTGTTTTATTATAAGATGGTCAAGTTTTTCATGCAGGATCCTTATTTCAAGTTCCGATTTAAGATTAATCATATAATCTTTCTTTGCTCTCTCACGGTCCTTCTCTTCCTGTCTGTTCTGGCTCATCATGATTACAGGTGCCTGGATGGCTGCCAGACTGGAAAGTATTAAATTCAGGAGAATGAATGGGTATGGATCGAAGCCCTTGTTTGCAAACCAGAAGACATTGAGTGATATCCAGAGTAAAAGGAATATTCCAAAGGATATAATGAATGTCCAGCTTCCGCCAAACGAAGCCACTTTGTCTGCAATTCTTTGACCTGCTGTTAAAATCAGCAGTTCTTCACTGTTTATTTTATCCGTCAGGGTTGTTTCATCTGTTAATGAGGATACAACCTTTTTGTCTAGTGTTGTCAGCTTATCGGCCTCTTTAACAAGAAACCCAGTGATGTGCTTTTCTCTGTAATTATTGAGTTCACTTATAGATAAACTGTTGTCCAGTGAAAAGTCGGGATTTTCTTTTTGAATCAATTTCAAAATAGAGTGCCTTAACGTTTTTCCCAATACCTTTTCCGAAATAGGATTCTCTTTGCTAGAGAGGTCACTGATAAATGTCTTCATTTTCATATTTTTTCTCTGTTGTTTTATTTTCTCTGTTTTGAATCTGTCTTCTGGCCTCTCCGGCGACTTTTACCTCCGGTCTGATTCCGGCCTCTTCCTGCTCTGTTATTAGTCCCTTTACCCTGAATCTTTGCGCCAGAAGTTTATAATATCCTTCCATTGTGGGTTTCAACTGAAACTCATCCGTAAAGGAGTTAAGGGAGCGCTTTGGTGATGGAATTATGCTTGCAAGAAATATTGCTTCATTAATGTTGATCTCTTTAACATCCTTGTCAAAATAGAACTTCGCCGCTTCATTTGCTCCGTAAACCATCGGGCCCCATTCGATTATATTCATGTATACCTCAAACATCCGCTCCTTGCTGCTCAACCGGTTGGTCTCGATGAGCCAGACAATCATTACCTCCTCAAATTTTCTAGCAAGTGTCTTGTTTCTGCTGAGAAACACATTTTTAACAACTTGCATGCTTATTGTACTACCACCCCTCCTGAATTTTTTCTCTTTTATATCCTCCGCAAGTGCTTCTCTAAGACTCTCCATCAAAAATCCTCCATGGTAGAAAAATCCTCCATCTTCGGACTGCAGGACAGCCATCTGCAGATATGGAGAAATTCTGTCTAATGTCCTGAAGTTGCTGTTTTCCGGACCAACAATGAAACTCCTGACAGGATATCCGTTTTCATATGCCGAATATTCAAAGTTGGTATTCATTTTTCTAAGATCGGTCTTACCGGAACTTAGAATTCTGAATTTCTTTGGCACCAGCGACGACTCTAATTTCAGACTGTCAATATTGGAAAAGTCCAGATTAAGATAGAAATGATAACTAAGTTGACCCTCTGTTCTGATTCCCTCAAGATTGTAAAACATCCCTTTTGGCAGTGATGAAAATAATTCATCAGCCGGAAAGTCTGGTTTATTAAGCGAAGCAGTAATCTGCCACTCCCTGTTTTTTTCTGCGCGAAAATAGGGCGAGAATGTGAATTTATTAATTATCGCTGTCGAAGATGAGTCTAGTTCCAGATAATTCTTGCCGATGTTTATTTTATAGTCAAATTCTCCCTTTTCGAGAATGACATTTACCGGAGATATTCTTTCGTGGAATACCGAAATTCCTTTTGCCATAGCTTTTCCAGTAAGGGAAATCCTATCGCTCCTCCTTGAGGATGCGGATAGTTCAAAAGCAAGAGTGTCAAACTGAACCTCGGCCCCCCATTTAAAATCAAGAAATGGCACAGATACCCTGGCGCCATCTCTTGCAAAGAGACGAGCCGCAATTTTTCTTTCAGAATCATCTAAAATCCCTTCTGCCGAAAGAACCGTTGTGAGACCATCATCAACAGATGTGATTTCTGTCTTGAACGTATCATCTTTCACCTTAAATTGGGGAACATCTATAGAGAGGTTGTAGGGTCCATTGCTATATTTCAAGTTTAGCCTTTTGATACTGGCATCTGCAGGCAATACTCCTAAAACCAGCGATAGTATGTTGTCGGCATTTCTGGCATAATTAAGCCGCCCCCCGGAAGTTTGTCTGATTTGTGAAGCGTTTGCAGGTTTGTTTCCTGTTTTAAAAAGAAAGTCAAAGTTGGAAAGTGAGTCAATTTTAACAAAGTTGATTTTGATATTGTCTGCATCTAACCTTCTGAGATCAGGAGAGAGAAAAAGCAACTTAAATGGATTCATCTCCATCCTTATGTAATCTGCGGAGAAGAGTGTATCGCAATTGCGTGGCCATATTCTGAGTCCGGTGATTTTAATTCCTGCCAGTCCGGACATCTCAAGCTTGTCGTAACTGACTACAAGAGAATATCTTTCTTCTACTTCTTTGGTTTTATGGGCTACATACATCCTCAGTACCGGTCCCCTAAGGATCATAAACAGCGAGATTAGCAGAATTGCTGTACTTATTAAAAGTATTCCGGTTTTCTTAGTCATCTGTATATATTTACTTAATCTCTCCTAAAGCCAGCTTTGCACCGATAAGGATAAAAACTGATCCTTTAAGATAATTGATGTGTTTTGTCAATTTAGGGTTAGTCGCCAGTTTGTCACCAAAAATTCCTGCGAATGTTGCCACAAGTGTAAAAATGACTATTGCCTGAAGAATAAAAAGCGATCCTAGAAGCACCATCTGTGCAGGAATGCTTCTAGCGTGAATATTGACAAACTGTGGCAGAAATGCCAGGAAGAAAAGGGCTACCTTAGGATTAAGTATGTTCATATATATGCCCTGCAAGTAAAGGGATTTCCCATCCTTTTTTACGAAAGCTGTTTCTTTATAAGGGGCTCCTCCTTCTCTGAATGCCTGCCATGCGAGGTAAAACAGATATGCTGCCCCGGCGAATTTCAATATTGAAAATGCAATTGCCGACTGACGGAGAATTTCCGACACTCCAAAAGCTGCGGCAGTAGTATGTACCATGAGACCAGTACATAGGCCCAAAGCAGTTGCAATTCCTGCTCGTTTGCCCGATGTTATACTTTGAGTAATCACATACAGGATATCGGGCCCGGGCGAGATGGTAAGCAACATGGAGACTGCAATAAAAGATAGTAATCCGGATATTCCCATACATTGTTTTGACAAATATAGGAAAAAATGAAGTGCTGTGTCTTTACAGGTACCGTTACTTGTTTTTCGCTCTGTTTTTCAACTCCTGTTGTACCTTTCTCACAATTTCCCTCTCAATCCTGAACATCTTGATGATCTCGCCCGGTTTCATAATAGACTTGAATTCATAAAAGTACTTTTCTCTCACAATAAGAAGCCTTTTGGCCTTCTCTGTCTGCCTTACAAAGTTGTCCTCTATTTCAGGATCAGACATATTTTCCAGATTTGCCTCTAAAGGGACAAGTCCCTTATATGTAGAGTTAAGA
>Ga0079306_1001162_pt1 | contig 18687 bp, 10 predicted proteins | sample Methanotroph_Enr_FD_79181 | JGI IMG/M metagenome (GOLD analysis project Ga0079306, IMG submission 79181) | Enriched soil microbial communities from Old Woman Creek wetland in Ohio, USA - Methanotroph_Enrichment_5 | ecosystem: Environmental > Terrestrial > Soil > Wetlands | place: USA: Ohio...
AAGGAAGATGTGGACTTTATGCCACTTTCGGTTGACTACCGCGAAAAATTCGCTGCCGCCGGACGTTTTCCCGGTGGATTCCTCAAACGCGAATCACGTCCTTCGGATGATGAGGTACTGATTGGCCGCCTTGTCGACCGTGCTTTACGTCCACTTTTCCCTGCCGATTTCCATGCGGAAACCGCCATGATGATCTCCCTGATTTCTTCAGATCCTGAAGTAATGGCCGATTCTCTGGCTGGTCTTGCTGCATCTGCCGCTATTGCCGTTTCAGATGTACCTTTCGAAACTCCGATTTCTGAAGTTCGCGTGGCACGCATCGACGGTAAATTTATTGTGAACCCTACCTTCTCGCAGCTTAAAAATGCTGACCTCGACATCATGGTTGGTGCTTCATACGACAACATTATGATGGTTGAAGGCGAAATGGACGAAGTTTCAGAAGAAGTCATGCTCGAAGCCATTAAAGTGGCTCACGATGCCATCAAAATCCAGTGTAAAGCCCAGGAAGAACTGGCTGCCCTGATTGGAAAAACTAAACGTACCTATTGCCACGAAATAAACGATGCCGATCTGAAAGCTAAAGTTTTCGAAGATTTGTATCCGGCATGTTATGCTTTGGCAACTCAGCGTCTCAATGATAAAGCACTTCGTATTGAAGGATTTCATGCCATTGTTGAAGAATACATTACTAAATACAAGGAAGCAAACGCAGAAAACACCGAAATCAATCTTGGTGTCCATGTTAATTTGATCAAAAAATACTACCACGATGTGGAGAAAGAAGCCATGCGCCGCATGATTCTGGATGAGGGTATCCGTTTGGATGGCCGCACAACCACTCAGATCCGTCCGATCTGGGGAGAAGTGGATTACCTGCCAGGCTCTCACGGATCAGCAATTTTCACCCGTGGTGAAACCCAATCACTTTCATCCATCACTTTGGGAACCAAAATGGATGAAAAGAAAATCGACAGTGTAACTTACCAGGGAACTGAAAAATTCCTTTTGCACTACAATTTCCCGCCATTCTCTGTTGGTGAAGCCAAAGTGCCACGTGGAGTTGGTCGCCGCGAAATCGGTCATGGTAACCTTGCCTTGCGTGCCCTGAAAAAAATGATTCCTGATGAATTCCCTTATGTGGTAAGAATTGTTTCAGATATTCTGGAATCAAACGGATCGTCATCGATGGCAACCGTTTGTGCCGGAACCATGTGTATGCTTGACGCCGGTGTTAAAATGAAACGTCCGGTTTCGGGTATTGCGATGGGTTTGATTACCGATCCTGCCAACAAGAAATTCGCTGTTCTTTCAGATATCCTGGGCGACGAGGATCACCTCGGCGACATGGACTTCAAGGTAACCGGAACCGTAAAAGGAATTACCGCTACCCAGATGGACATCAAGGTTGGCGGACTTTCATACGAAATTCTTACTCAGGCCTTGCTTCAGGCCAAACAAGGCCGCGAACACATTCTGGGCGAAATCCTGAAAGTGATTTCTGAACCGCGCGAAGACTACAAACCAAACGTTCCACGCGTTGTAGTTATCCAGGTTCCCAAAGAATTTATCGGACCAATCATTGGCCCGGGTGGAAAAAACATTCAGAAACTTCAGGAAGAAACCAAAACTGTTATTTCTATTGAAGAACGGGATGATATTGGTTTCGTTCAAATCTCCAGTGTGAACAAGGAATCACTGGAAGCTGCTGTTAGTCGAATCAAACTGATCGTTGCCGTTCCTGAAAAAGGTGAAATCTACAAAGGAAAAGTAAAATCAATTACTTCATTCGGTGCATTCGTTGAAATCATGCCGGGAAAAGAAGGACTTCTTCATATTTCTGAAATCAGTTGGAACAGACTCCAGACTGTTGAAGAAGAACTTCAGGAAGGCCAGGAAATTGAAGTGAAATTGCTGGATATGGACCGCGATGGAAAAATGAAATTATCACGTCGAGTGTTGCTTCCAAAACCTGAAGGAATGCCCGACCGTCCGGAACGTAGCAACGATGACCGTCCTCCACGCCGTGATGACAACCGTGGTGGAGACCATCGCGGAGGCGGTGACCGTCGTGACAATCGTGGTGGAGACCGCCGCGATAACCGTGGCGGAGGAGATCGCCGATAATCGCGATTGATTTTTACGAACTACTTTTACAGAGATATACTAAAATGCCCGCATGTCGGGCATTTTTTATTTTAACAAATCATGTCCGTCACATGAATGTGACGGCAAAGGATACCGCAATGAATAAAGACTATCAGAATATTTGAATGAAACCAATCAAATAGAAAAGGTAAAATTTTTAATCAAAGCTTTGATATCCTTTGCCGTTCGGCTTTAGCCAACGGACAAGGAAACATAGAATAACATGGGCTTTAGCCCCTAAACGAATGTCAAGCATCTTTTTCTTTCTTCAAATCCAAAGAAGCACTTATTTTAAAAGATAAGAACCTTTTAATTGGCGAACCTTTTGTGATGCATTTGACACAACCCCGTGATTTTCACCATATCCTTTCGATTGATAGCGTAATTGATATTTTACTACATTTATCCCGAAATATTTCTGATATTATCTTTTCCGATGGCAGAAGAACGCAACGAACATAATTTGGTTCAATTGCTTCAAAAAGGGGATGTTGCAGCATTTGATTCGCTTTTTGAGGTTTACAGTCCGAAGCTTTTCGGATTCGCCTTAAAATATTTCAAGAATGAATCCGATGCGGAAGAATTAGTTCAGGAAGTTTTTGTAAAAGTGTGGGAAACCCGTCAAAAACTAAAAACAGAATTCTCTTTCAGATCGTACCTTTTTACTATTGCCCTGAACCAAATCAGGAAACACTTTAACAAAAAAGCCACTTCACTCCGGTATCTTGAAAGCCTTCGGAACGAAGCTGAACTTGCTGACAGTCAAGTCAACAGTGATGAAGATTATGAATCGGCATTTCAACAGGTAAAGCTAATTATCGAACAAATGCCGACACGCCGCCGTGAAATCTTCATGAAAAGTAAACTGGAAGGCAAAAGCTCGAAGGAAATTGCTGCCGAGTTAAATATTACAATCGGAACCGTTGACAACCAGGTTTCAGAGGCTCTTCGTTTCATTCGTTCACATTTAAACTCCAAAAATATCGCCACGCTACTTTTTTCTGTTTTGTTTGTATACTGAAATCCATCAGGGATTTTGCAATCAAATCCGTAAATAGAACCTATCGGGAAATGATATCGGGAAGGAAATCGGACCCTTGCATAGGGTTCAATAAAAAAACTTCAAAATATATTAAGATTACCCATGAGATAATCTATCCCAACGGATATAAGTATTGAAGCAGGTATAAACCGAAGTGTTTTGTTTCAGGAAATAAAAGAAAAATGTGGAGCTTTAAGCAATGAATGAACAACTAAAAGATAACATCCAAAAATATTCCGAAGGGAAATTAAACCTGAAGGAGCAGATAGCCCTTTCAGAACAACTGGCTGATCCTGAAAACAATGCTGTTGAACAAATCCTGTACGATGACTGGAAATCACAACTCGAATCAGATTCTAATTCAGACCGGAATTTGCAACCGAGTCTTGACCGGATTCATCATCGTATCCGGTTAGATGAAAACAACAAAACACTTCAACCGATCTGGTGGCAGGCTTTTCAGCGTATTGCTGCCATCCTGGTCATCCCATTGTTGCTTTCATTTTTGGTTTATTTTTATTTCCAAACCAAACAGCCTATTCCTGCAGTATCGTATGCCGAAATCCAATGCCCGATGGGTGTACGCACTAAGTTTCAACTTCCCGACGGATCAACCGGATTCCTGAACAGTGGTTCGCGTTTAAAATACCCGGTTCAGTTTACCCATGAGCGAAATGTTGAGCTTTCCGGGGAAGCATTTTTCGATGTGGTTCATAACAAAGAAATACCGTTTCATGTCAATACCCGTAATCTGGATATCAAGGTGTTGGGAACTACATTCAATGTAATTGCTAATGAAGACGAAAATACGGAAGAAATTGTTTTACAAACCGGTAAAGTGGATGTTTCGTCCAAAAGCGGAAAGCAACTGGCTGTTATGGCACCCAACGAACAATTGATCCTGAATACTGAAAACCAATCCTTTACAAAAAGAGAGGTAGAAGTATCGCAATATACTTCATGGAAAGAAGGTCAACTGGTTTTCAGAAATGAAAACATGCAACAGGTTGCACGGCGGTTAAGCCGCTGGTATAATGCGGAAGTGATCATTGGCGACCGGTTATTGGATGATTATACTTTCCACGCCACCTTCATTGACGAACCACTTGATGAAGTTCTGAAATTACTTTCACTCACTACACCAATAAGTTTCAATGAAGAAAAAAGAGTTAGCGACCCTAAAGGAGTATTTCAAAAAAGGAAAATTGTTCTTCGGATAAATCGATCAAAAATCAATCAGTTTAGATAATAAAAAAACAGGAAAGTGTTCGAACCACTCTCCTGTCAAAATCAAGTAGTACAACTCGCTATTAATTGTTTAACCACTTAATGATTCAAATCTATGAAAAAAAAACGAATCAGGGTGCCGGTAAATCACCGTGTACTCTTTAAACTCTGGAAAATTATGCGCCTAAGTGTATTTTTTTTACTTCTTTTTGTTGCACAAACCTTTGCAACAGTTACTTACTCGCAGCAAACACGTCTGACGCTAAAAATGCAAAGTGCCAAAGTGATCGACGTTTTAAACAAAATTGAAGACGAAAGTGAATTCTTCTTTCTGTTCAATCAAAAACTGGTAAATGTTGACCGTCAGATCAATGTGGATGTTAGAGACGAGAGTATCGACAAAATTCTTTCCGGTATTTTCGAAAACACCAATGTAAACTACATGGTAAAAGACCGCCAGATTATTTTAACCACTGCCCCCCTCGGTACTGATTCAGAACTGGGGCAGCAAAAACCCGTTTCAGGGAAAGTGACCGATACTTCAGGAGTCCCGCTACCTGGCGTTTCAGTGGTAATAAAAGGAACAACGACCGGAACAATTTCCAATGTCAATGGCGCCTATTCCATTTCCAATGTCCCGAATAATACCACTCTTGTGTTTTCCTTCATCGGAATGAAAACCCAGGAAGTTGAGGTTGGGAATAAGGTTTCGATAAATATGGTGATGGAAGAGCTGACCATTGGAATTAATGAAGTGGTCGCCATAGGTTATGGTACAATGAAGAAAAGTGATATTACAGGTGCTTTATCTGTTGTTTCATCGAAAGAATTCGAATCCAGATCAACTACTCATTTGGGTGATGCACTCGAAGGTAAAATTGCCGGTGTTCAAATCAGCAAACCTTCAGGTCAGCCGCAGGCTGGTTATAACATCAGGATCAGGGGTATCTCAACCATTACCGCTGGTAGCGAACCACTTTATATTGTTGACGGAGTTCCTACAACCTCAATTAACGAAGTTGAACCAACTGATATTGAAAGTATCTCTATACTTAAAGATGCTTCGTCTGCCGCAATTTATGGCGCTTCAGGTTCAAACGGTGTTGTTTTAATAACAACTAAACGCGGCAGCAACCAGGCTACCAAAGTTAATTTTAATGCTTATTACGGAGTTGCCAACGTCTGGAAAAAACAAGATGTTCTGGATGCCGGACAATATAAAGACCTCATGACCGAAATGGGTAAGTCAACGGATTGGTCGCTTTACAAATACAACAACAATTGGCAAGACCGTGTATTCAGAAGTGCTCAAACCAAAAATTCACAGATTAGCGTTTCAGGAGGAAATGAAAAAACAAGTTTTTACCTTTCCAGTTCCTACCTCAAACAGGAAGGTATTGTCATTACCAACAGTCTGGAAAAATATAATTTCAGGATAAATCTGGATCATAAAATCAGTGATATAGTGAAGGTTGGAACAAGTATTTCTTACAACAAATGGAGTGATAAAAGTGTGAGCGAAGGAGGAAAATGGAGTACTGCCAATGCAATTTTGACAGGATCTCCTGTAACAGATGTGTATAACGAAGATGGAACCTTCTCGATTAATCCATTTATTTCAGACCTTGAGAATCCGGTTGCCCTTTTGCTTCAGGATGAGCATGAATATAAAAATTACCGTTTCAATGGAAACATGTACGCAGAGATATCGATCCTTAAAGAACTAAAATTTAAGAGCATGTTCGGTGTGGAGGAACAAAATGGTTCATATCATTCATGGATCGATCCGGTAAGAAGCCGTTGGGGACGAACAAATCAGGGGCTTGCCAGCTATACCAATTCTTTGAATTTTTACTGGATATCTGAAAATACGCTGAGTTTCAACAAAGTGATCAACAAACACAATATTGGAGCGATGGCAGGATTTATTACTTCCGAACGTAAAGGAGAAGGCTCATCGATCGATGCAAAAGGATTCGGGAGTCCGGCAGTTCACACTGTAAATGCCGGGGCTACAAGAAATGCCGGTTACTGGGAGGCTGCAAAATCAAATGTTTCTTTTCTCGGACGAATAAACTACGGTTATGCAGATAAATATCTTTTAACTGCAAACTTCCGCGCTGATGCTTCATCTGTTTTCGGTGCAAACAGCAAATGGGGCTATTTCCCTTCTTTTTCAGCTGGTTGGAGAATTTCAAAAGAAGGTTTCTACGGTGAAAACAACGTCATTAATGACCTAAAAATCAGGGCAGGCTGGGGTGTTGTAGGAAATGACCAGGTAGGAGATTATTCTTCTTTTGGTTTGGTGTCACCCGGTTCGTTCTATGTTATCGGAGGTGCAAAAGTACCCGGAACTGCAATTTCTTCCATGGAAAATGCTGACCTGAAATGGGAACAAACAGCACAAACAAATATTGGTGTGGATGCATCGTTGCTAAACAACCGGATTAGTCTTACCGCCGATTATTATACAAAAAACACAACCGACATGTTGCTGAACTCACCTATCCCCGGTAGTGTTGGTATGGGTTACGATGGCAGCTTTGCAACAAAAAATATTGGATCGATGACCAATAAAGGATTAGAATTTCAGATCAGTTCAAAGAACCTTGTCGGAGAACTGAAATGGACAACCGATTTCAATATTTCCTTTAACAAAAGCAAGATAACCAAACTGGATAAAGGAGTCCCAATCAAAACCGGATATATTTCATTCAGGGGAAATGTGGCCATTGCCAAGGAAGGTGAACCACTCGGTATGTTCTTCGGATATGTAGCCGATGGGGTCGATCCTCAAACAGGATTGATGAAATACAAAGATTTAGACAAGAGTGGCGATCTTAACGATGGCGACCAAACCATGATAGGAAATGCCAACCCCGATTTCACATACGGATTAACTAATAATTTCAGCTATAAACGGGTTACTTTCTCTTTCTTCTTCCAGGGAGTCCAGGGGAACGACATTTTCAATGCAAGCCGTATTGAAACCGAAGGGATGTATCTCGCAATAAATCAGTTGGCAACTGTTGCCGATCGTTGGAAAAAACCTGGCGATATCACGAATATTCCCGGATCAGCCGGCAATGGCGACGATCACAATTCGCTGCTTTCCTCACGCTATGTTGAAGATGGATCGTACCTTAGGCTGAAATCTGCCACATTGGGCTATGACTTGCCTAAATCAATCTGCAATAAATTGAGAGCTCAAAAACTTTATTTGTATGTAACCGGAGAAAACCTCCTTACGTTCACAAAATACAGCGGATTCGATCCCGAAGTGAGCATTTATGGCACTGGAACTGACAATGCCCTGAAAAATATTGCCCCGGGAGTTGATTATGGCGTTTACCCCCAATCAAGGACCTTCTTGTTCGGGATTAACCTTACTTTCTAATTTTAAAACTGATTCGAAATGAAAAAAATATATCATTCCATACGAATTTTGAGCTTATTGCTCATCATTACATTATCATTCTCCTGCAAAGATTTTCTTGACGTTCGACCCACGACGACCTTGAATACAGGGAATGCTTTCAACTCAGCCCAGGATTTGAACAATGCAATTTCAGGAGCTTATAGGACTTTCTATACCGAATATTACCAATGGGATTATATCTTGTTGGGTGATGTCCGTTCAGACAACGCTTATTGTGGTGGTACAAATGATGCCCCAATATATGACTACGATCAGCTCACCATCAAAACCGGAAGCGACAGAATGATCAGAAACTGGTGTGACCTTTACCAGGGAATCGGACGTTGCAACATTATTATCGGAAAGCTGAACGAAATCACAGATCCTGAACTGAATAAAAATGACTTGAGGAAAAAGATACTGGGACAGGCAAGTTTCCTGAGGGCTTATCACTATTTCAACCTGGTGAAAAACTATGGCGGAGTACCACTTGAACTGAACTCCAATTCAGCCGATCCGACAAAAACAAACCTTCCACGTTCGACTGAAAAGGAAGTTTACGACCAGATCGTCAAGGATCTTGAAGTTGCTATTTCCAACCTGCCCGATAAATTTTCGGATGACAACAAAGAAAATAAAGTCAGGGCAACCAAAGGCGCAGCAAACGCCCTGATGGCAAAAGTTTGGGCACAACGGGCCGACCGCGATTATACAAAGGTGATTTCCTACTGTAATGCAGTCATCAACAGTCCTGCCGGTTATAAATTACAGGCCAGTTATGCAGAACTTTTTGATGGAGACCATTATATGAATGATGAGTCAATTCTCGAAATCTCATTCATGGGTGGAGATTGGGATGTTTCCAACTGGGGTGTACAGCTCTTTGTTGCTCCGGAAGATGGATGGCAAAAATACTGTGTTCCGTCAAAGGATTTGGTCAACGCCTATAACTCTGAAAATGATGTCATAAGACAGGATGCAAACATCGTTTTCTGGGATAATCCTGATTGGGCTGATGAAAACTGGGACCCTTGCATGGACCCTGATATCAAAGTGCCTTTCAACTACAAAGAAAAACATCCTGACGGATGGAACAGCGGTGATCACCCGGTATTGCTTCGTTTGGCCGACATCATTCTTTTAAAGGCCGAAGCTCAAAATGAAACAGGTGATATGTCAGGAGCGCTTACAAGTTTAAATATTATCAGGGAAAGAGCCGGGATTTCTGACCAGACTGCTTCATCAAAAGAAGATCTGAGAGCCAAAGTCCTTAAAGAAAGAAGACTGGAGCTTGCTTTCGAAGGACATCGTTTCGACGACCTTGTACGCCTGGGAATATTTGTTTCGACCATGAATGGGTTGAACGATTATAAATTTACCTGCGGTGACGGAGTTCAAAGTGACCCAATAAAAATCAATTATAACGCAACGAATGATAATATTCTTTGCCCGATTCCGCAACGCGAACGAGATACGAATCCGAATCTGACGCAAAATCCGGGGTATAATTAAACCGTTTAAATTAGACAATTTATAAAATTAAGGATCCCGTCCTACTAAATAGGGTTGGGATCCTTTTTTTTCGAAAATGTCTTTTCAATTAAAGATCATTTACCAAATTTACCTTTAACTATTTTAAACTGAATTCTGATGAAAAGTATCGCCAGGTATGTTAACGTTAGCATACTGATATTAATGATGGCATTGTTCGCAAATGCCTGCAAAAAACCTACCGTCCCGTCATCAGGAAATGGAATTGAAACACACGGAATCATTCCATTACCTAAACAACTCGATTTTTCAGGAGAAAAAATAATCCTTGACCAGAACTTTACTTTCGTAAGAAGCAAAGAATTTCCGGCAGTCTCTCAGTTAGCCGAAGACCTGATCAAATCGTCGATTTCTTCATATAAAAGCTCGGAAGATATCCCTCAGGGAAAGAACTTTCAGTTTATCAGCGATAAAACCATTAAGGACGATTCCTACCAATTATCGGTAACTTCAGCCGGTATCCAGATTAAAGCCGGGAACGAAGCCGGTGCTTTTTATGCTGTGCAATCGCTCAAACAATATTTCTGGAATAGTACAAATGGACAAAAACAAAATTCGCTGGAATTGGCTTGCATTGCAATAGTTGATGAGCCAAAATATGACTGGCGCGGATTTCACCTGGATGTTTCACGTCACTTTTTCACTAAAGAATATATCCTGAAAATTATCGACTGGCTTTCGTATTACAAGTTCAACAAACTGCACCTGCACCTGACCGACGATCAGGGATGGCGTATTGAAAGCAAAAAGTTTCCACTCCTGAACGAGGTTGGATCATGGCGTACTTTCGACAGCAATGATTCCATTTGTATGCGCAAAGCCAAATCAAATTCTGATTTCGAAATTGATCCCCGGTTTATTAAAGTGCGCGATGGAAAAACTATGTACGGTGGATATTATACCCGCGAAGATCTTGCAAAAATTATTGAATATGCAAAGAATCATTTCATCGAAGTCATTCCGGAAATCGATATGCCAGGTCATATGTCAGCTGCAATAAGAGCCTATCCGCAACTTTCGTGCACCGGATCATCGGGTTGGGGAAAAGAATTTTCGTATCCCATTTGTCCATGCAACAACGAGGCTTTTGATCTTGCTTCTCAGATTTGGGATGAGGTCGCTGAAATTTTTCCTTCCAAATACGTCCATATCGGGGCCGACGAAGTGGAAAAAGATACCTGGAAATCATCGATATTATGTCAGGATTTTATGAAAACCAATAATCTGACAAACGTAAAGGAAATCCAAAGTTTTTTTGTTGAAAAACTTCAAAAACATCTGGAAGAAAAAGGGAAAACAGTAATTGCCTGGGACGATGTAACTGAAGATAAAATGGACAGTCAACTCAAAATCATGTATTGGCGCGATTGGATTAAAGATGCCCCTGCAAAAGCCGCAGCAAACGGAAATGAAATTATTTTTACCCGCTGGGATATGTTTTACCTGAGCAGTCCGAATACAGACGAAAGTCTGAAAAACCTGCTTGAATTCGATATCAGAAAGGCTTATCCTGCTGAGGTGACCAGTAAAATAATTGGATTTCAGGGCTGTGTGTGGACCGAGGAAATCCCTTCGGAAGCCGTTTTTGAGTTACAGATTTTCCCTCGTCTGCAAGCACTTTCAGAAGTAAACTGGTCGGCGAATAACAATCTTTATTCTTTCAACAAACGGATGGAACCTCATTTGAGATTCCTGAGAGCCAACAATGTACACATGAAGAACTAATTGATTAACAGTCGGTGTACTTTTATGAATCGCTTAAAACTATTTTATGTTTGACGAGAAGGATATATATGGAATAGCATACAGATGCCCATACCTTCATCGAAAAGATAATTGCCATTTAAAAGAGGTTGATCATCTTTTGTTTAAGGAAAAGGTTGGTTGGGTTCAAGGTTTAAGTGTGGAAAAAAAAGAAGCTATTCTCAATCGCCACAAAATTTGCTCTAAAAACAGAGAACACGAAGAAATTTAGTTTGACATGATGATCATAAAAGAGTGGCTGGTCAAATTGACCAGCCACTCTTTTATCCCTATTTTTTAACAATCCTCATTTTATAAAACGACCGGTAAACAAAAACCAAAGCAATCATCAGGAAAACGCCGCCAACATAAGGTGCTGTCGCCCTGAAATCTTCATTGATAGCAATTTCCATTGCCAGGAGTCCAAACAATGTTGTAAATTTAATGATTGGGTTTAAGGCAACAGACGAAGTATCTTTAAACGGGTCGCCCACAGTGTCGCCTACTACTGTTGCATCATGCAACGGTGTTCCTTTTTCTTTCAGGTCAACTTCACATACCTTTTTGGCATTGTCCCAGCATCCGCCGGCATTGGCCATAAAAATAGCCTGAAATAATCCAAAAACTGCCAGGGAGATCAGATAGCTGACAAAAAACGATACAGACATGTTTCCCGCTGTGCTCCCACTTTGTGCGGTACTTGAAGGAGCTGAAAGGAAGGCAAAAGCAAGTGCAAAAGAAAATATAGCAATAAAAATGTTGATCATTCCGGTGTGGGCATAATTGGTACAAATACGAACCACTTCTTTCGACGTCGCCACTGATGCTTTTGCGTCAGCATCAGGGTCAAGGTGTATATTGTCTTTAATATATTCAACTGCACGGTAAGCGCCCGCAGTCACTGCCTGTATGGATGCTCCGGTAAACCAGTACACCACACTTCCGCCAGCCAGAAAACCCATGATGGTGTATGGATTCAGGAGACTAAGGATAAGCTCAGGTTGAACACCGATTTTCTTTTGAATAATCAGGATAAGTGAAAATATCATGGTTGTGGCACCCACTACTGCCGTTCCGATCAGCACAGGTTTTGCCGTGGCTTTAAAAGTATTTCCGGCACCATCATTAGCTTCGAGAAAATGTTTGGCCTTTGTGAAATCAGGTTTAAACCCAAAATCGGCTTCAATATCGGCTTCGATATTTGGAATCTTTTCGATCAGCGAAAGCTCATAAATAGATTGTGCATTGTCTGTTACCGGGCCATAACTGTCTACAGCTATGGTAACCGGCCCCATTCCAAGGAATCCAAAAGCCACCAGTCCAAAAGCAAAGATAGAAGGATAAACCATGATGTTTATCGGAATAGAACCACTGGCAATGTAAGAAATGAACATCAAAGTCACAAAAACCAATCCCATCCAGAATGCGCTGAAATTACCGGCAACCAATCCTGAAAGGATGTTCAGCGATGCTCCTCCTTCGCGTGAAGATGAAAGCGTTTCCGTCACATGTGCCGATTTGGGACTGGTAAATAGTTTTGTGATTTCAGGAATAAGGGCTGCACCCAAAGTACCACAACTGATTATGATTGAGAGCGGAATCCAGAGGTTACCAGGCAAGTCGCCAATCAGGAAATAACTGGTAATAAATGTGATTATAATAGAAATGACTGAGGTAAGCCAAACCAGCATGGTTAATGGTTTTTCGAAGTCAAGGTCATCCTTTCCTTCGTGCAAAAGCTTTGTGAAAAGTTTGTTCAGATAAAACGCCCCGATTGAAGTAACAACCATAAGAATACGCATGGAGAATATCCAGGTTAGAAAAGTACTTTGAAACATGATCTTCTCACTTTCCGGCATACTTTGGCCAATTGCCAGAACGATAAAACTGATCAATGCGACTCCAGTTACACCATAAGTTTCGAAACCATCGGCAGTCGGCCCCACGCTATCTCCGGCATTATCTCCTGCACAATCAGCAATTACGCCAGGATTTCTTGGATCATCTTCCTGAATTTTGAAATATATTTTCATTAAATCGCTTCCAATGTCAGCAATTTTGGTAAAAATCCCTCCTGCAATACGAAGTGCACTGGCGCCCAGCGATTCGCCGATTGCAAACCCGATAAATGCAGCACCAGCCATTTGCCTTGGTACAAAAAGCAAAATGATCAGCATCATAATAAGTTCAACACAAACAAGCATCACTCCAATGCTCATGCCTGCTTCAAGTGGAATGTTTAATAGTTTTATAGGTTTCCTTTCCAGTGATGCAAAGGCCATCCTACTATTAGCCAGGGTATTCATTCGGATTCCAAACCAGGCAACACTGTATGATCCCAGAATACCAACCAAAGTCCATAAAAGAATTAGCGCTACCTGCGACAACAGGTAACTTTGCAGAAATCCAAAATAAAAACCAATGATACTACCAATAACCACAAACAAAACCACTATAAACTTCCCCTGCTGTATGAGGTAGGTTTTACAAGTTTCGAATATTACACTGGAAACCTCGAGCATAGATGGATGAGCAGCCAATCGCTTTATCCTGAAGAAAATAAGAAGTCCAAAAATAATTCCAAGAAAGCAGACAACGAACCCCATCATTAACAGGTTATTTTGTTGCGACGACAATTCAGGAATTACAAGGTCAGCTTCACTAGCCTTTGCAGCGGCAGAGGAAATAAATGCGAGGAGTAGAATAATTAATCTTTTCATAGAAATAGGTGTTTATCTTTAGTTGTTCATAAGATTCCAAATATATAAAACCTAAATTTCTAAAAAGCATACATTTCACCCTAAAATTAAATTTATATTAAAAATATTATCTTTTTGCCAATAAATTTGCACATCAAATGTTTTTTGTTATTGAAAACACAATTATTTATTCGTCAATTATTCTGATGGAGCTCATTCATCTCCAAACGAAACCCCCATTTTCCGTCCTTTAATAATTAAATTATTATCCGGATTAACGAGCCTGAGTTTACCGCCGACTTCTTCAAGCGGAACGGTTGTTAACTCATTTTTAATTAAAGCGACCATGGTGCCGAAATTTCCTTCAGCAATACACTCAGCTGCAAAAGCTCCATAGCGGGTAGCCAAGATTCTGTCCATTGGGGAAGGACTTCCACCCCGCTGGGTATAACCCAAAACTGTTTCACGTGCTTCCACATCAAGCGTTGCCTGTATCGATTCGGAAAAATATCGGGCAGCTGACATGTTTTTAGGATGTTCAATTCCTTCGGCAACCACCACAATAGTGTATGGTTTATTTTGCTTATAGCGCTGCTCTATTTTCGAAATAACCGACTTCATCGAATATTCAATTTCCGGTATCAGGATTATGTCGCCACCACCGGCCATTCCGGCGTAAAGAGCAATCCATCCGGCATTGTGACCCATCACCTCAACAATCATCACCCGTCCGTGCGAGTTAGCTGTACTATGCAACCTGTCAACTGCCTCAGTGGCAATAAGTACAGCCGAATCAAAGCCAAAAGTCATATCAGTTCCCCAAACATCGTTGTCTATAGTTTTTGGTATTCCTATCACATTCAAGCCAATCTTCGACAACAGATGGGCAGTTTTCATGGTGCCGTTTCCACCAATGCATACCAATCCGTCCAATCCCAGATCGTTGTAATTTTCTTTGATTAAGGCAGGTTTATCGTTGAATTCATCAGTTACAATTTTGAACGGTTTCTCACGCGAGGTACCAATAATGGTACCCCCAAGCGTTAAAATACCCGACAGATCTTTTTCCTTCAACTCAACATATTGCTTGTAAATCAAGCCGGTATACCCCGACGAAAAACCAATAACCTCCATTCCATACTCTACAATTGCAGTTTTTCCTACTCCCCTGATTGCCGCATTTAATCCGGGGCAATCGCCCCCGGCGGTCAAAATACCTATCCTTTTTGCTTTTCTCTGATTCATAAATTATATTTTTAACTATTTAAAAATAAGACAATTGAAAACTCAACGAAATTATAAAAACTAATCCAAACTACAACTATCGAAAAAAGGCTTAACGAATTCACAACATTCAATTTTTCAGTTTATTTTTTTTGGCTAAGTTTTTTTAACTTTGTAATTGATAACTAAAAACCACATTAAATTTTCGATAAACTAATATTTTATTCTATGAAAAAAATCTATTCGCTTGTCCTGGCAAGCATCATCGTATGTGCATTTTCATTTCAGAGTTGCCAGAAAAAAGCTCCGGAAATTAACAAGTTAACTTCAGAAGAAGTAAGTTCAGGATGGAAACTTTTATTTGACGGAACCACCTCTACCGGTTGGAGAGGATACAACAAAACAGAGTTCCCAACCGGATGGCAAATTGTTGACGGTACAATGCATTGCATTGGTTCCGGAACAGGAGAAGCCGGTGCCGAAAATGGTGGCGATATCATTTATGATAAAAAATTCAAAAATTTCGACCTTAAAGTTGAGTGGAAAATAGCAAAAGGCAGCAATTCAGGGATTTTCTATCTTGGTCAGGAAGTACCGGGATGGCAAATCTGGAAAACAGCACCTGAATATCAGGTTTTGGACAACATCAACCACATTGATGCCACTCTTGGAAAAGATGGAAACCGGCAAGCTGGTTCGTTGTACGACCTGATTCCTGCCAAACCACAAAATGCCAAACCGATTGGCGAATGGAACACGGCCGAAATCATTGTATATCAGGGAACTGTTGTACACAAACAAAATGGCGAGAAAATTCTTGAATATCATTTGTGGACCGATGACTGGAAAAACCTTGTAAAAGACAGCAAATTCCCTGAACTGAATCCAAACTGGGCTGATGTTGCCAAAGAAGGGTACATTGCCTTCCAGGACCATGGCGGTGATGTTTGGTACCGCAACATTAAAATTAAAGAATTGGAATAAGCAATATCTGACTAGTCCTGTAAGTTCGTTACTGATTTAATAGGACTAGTCAGCCTGTATACCTGACATTGGTTTCAGGATATATTGATCTTCGTAAATCCATACAAGTTCCTAGCACAAGGTATCTTTTAAACTCTGTAGCCAACATCGAACAAGCGATTTAAATTGGGTAAAACCCATAAATCGGTATAAATCTTTACCGGATACCGCCAGTGGACTTTCCTTTTTCTGAAATAATGGAACCCATTCCCAGAGACTAACCGGCACAGTCAGATATTTGTTTCACAGTCTTTTGTTTACTCAGGGGAGCAGCAACTTAGTGAAATTTAAAAGTAGAAATTCGACTCGCTTCATAAGCCAAATATTTTGATAAGGGTATAGAGGTTCCACAAATTGAACCAACAATTTGTTATTAAATAAATAAGTATCTGATTGTTATATTTTTACGTGTAAATTATTTTACAGGCTTAAATTGGATATAATCCCAAAATACCATACCGTAGAAAAAATTTTCTAATCTCACGGTATGCCTACTGGTTGTTTTAAAATCGACATCAGCAATCTTCTGTATACCGCCAGGGCCTCCTGTTCTGGGTCCCAGATAATTATAACCTGTCGGTACATCATCAAGGTAAACTCTACAAGATGTTACATCCTGCCAGGTTGGTTGATAGATCGAAACTTCCCATTTCCCTTTCATCACTTTTGGAAAAGTAACAGAAAGTGAAAACCAACCTATCATTTGTAAACAATCTTCACTTTTAAGAACCCCTCCTGTTCCCGCCACTTTAAAATGATATTGCAAATAATCACCTACCCAATGGATATCGGCAAAGGCATTTTTCCCATCGGAAAATTTCTGATAATGCGTCTGAAAATATTCTCCTTGCTTAAAATCAAAAAAGTCGGTTGTCTCAAAAATAATAGTAGTAGGTTCAGGATCAATTACAGGCAATAAATCATTAATGGCATGAATTGCACCATTTTTTGCCGGAATATTTGATTCAGGAATGTTGAAGCCGGTATACTTCTTGGTTTTGGAGTCTTGATTAATTTTATAGTCTGTGTTAATGGTCATGGAAACATTATTGTCAGATGATAATATTGGATATAAAGTCGTTTCAAAAGTATTTAAATAATATGTGCCGATTAAACAATGGTATTCCATGTACCGGTAAAACGGATTATTCAGGTACTTCACACTGTCAGGATTCGCACCGGTCCATTTAATCAGGTCGTTAACATTTGTAATTCCCTTGCGTTGATAGATTGTATCGGGTACTGCCAATAAAGTGAAGCGGGTACGTGCGGTTCGTTTGCCATATTTAAACGAAATTAACTGCAACGTATCTTTTATTCCCGTAAGTTTTAGTCCTTCAGAAAAGATTTTGTATGAAGGATCTTCGGCTATTACGGTGTAAATGTCTTTGTTAACAGGATCAATAACCCGATCGATGATGTGTGCAAAGCCATTGGCCAGACGAACATCACGATCAACAATTTTTGATTTTTTATTCAAAATAATATCGGAACCCTGAAATTCTGTAACCAGATAATCACCTATTGCATTGGTATCGCGAAGCGCACCAAGGCCAATGTCTCCGGATGATATTTCATTTGTAATCAAATGATTGCGGACGAGCTGATTGAGAAAATCCATGCTAAAATCATCCAATGATTTTTTGCCATTTTCCTTATAGAAGGCAAACATTGCATCGTTGTTTGGGAGCATGATGGTGTAAGGCCCACGGATTCCAAGTAAAGGTCGCAGGCCGGTCATTTCTACAAGCTTTGCAAACTCGGAATACTCCGGATTATTCGCGATATAATCCCCTGCAACCTGTTCGTTGGATTTTAGTTTCCAAAGCTGAGGTTCTTGTATACAGAAAGTGAAAAACATGCTGATCATTGCCAGAAGAACAAATCTGAATTTGGTTCTGATGAGAAATGAATGATGAAAATGATGATTCATTTGTTGTAGTTTTATGATAGTTAAGTTTGGTAATTCATTGTATTAAACGCATCGAAATCCTTTGTCTACAATTAGCAATTATACTGATTTAAAAAATAGCTTTTTTGAAAGTCGATCCACTTTCAATACTTTTTCTCAATTTTTCACTACGAATACTGACTTTTTTTCATTTAACTGGAACTAATCACTGCATTCAAAATGACTATGGTTACTTCTAATCTTTTATTACATAGAATTTTATTACCGTTGAAACACGTTGTTCCATAAATAAATGGAGAAACATTTTTCTATATTGAGTCAAGTCTATTTCTTAATCGGAGAATAAATTAATTCGATTCCATTACCAGTTTTCAAATTGCGGCTGTATTTTTTGTCGATTGTATTGTTCCAATGTTCTGAAATACCCAGGCTGGTAAGTCTGGTTCCGTCACGTTCCGGATCGTAAACTGTTCCTGATGGTGGATTATCGGCCAAAGCACTTTCATTCATAGAATAATCGCTGTACTTCATGTCGGGTGCATCAGGCCATTCAGCCAGTACAAAGTCCAGCACCACCGCATCGATTGCTACCCCATCCTGTGATGCAAATAAACTTCCGGGCCAATTGTTGTTGAAAGGAGCAAGCGACCATTTAAAAGCCGGCACCTGATTCACAAACTTGTTACTGTATATTCCATCG
>Ga0079306_1001165_pt1 | contig 18639 bp, 15 predicted proteins | sample Methanotroph_Enr_FD_79181 | JGI IMG/M metagenome (GOLD analysis project Ga0079306, IMG submission 79181) | Enriched soil microbial communities from Old Woman Creek wetland in Ohio, USA - Methanotroph_Enrichment_5 | ecosystem: Environmental > Terrestrial > Soil > Wetlands | place: USA: Ohio...
AAGCCCAGCCAGCGGTTGCTGGAGAGGGGCATTATGGTGTCGGCGGAGACGCCCAGGAAGTCGGGGCCGTACATCTGGTAGACGGAGGAGGAGAGCTGCAGCTCGGGGAGCCTGCCCGCAAGTTTGCCGTCTTTCAGCAGGAAGGCCAGCTGGGCCGGGGTGCCGAAGCCGCCCTGGCTGGTGAAGTCGCCGCCGCTGGCCATGGCCACGAACACGGCGGCCTGGCCGCCCAGCATTTCACTCACGGTCCTGGCCTGGGGCTTGATGGTGCCGCAGGAGGGGCCGGTCTCGGGGGCGCCGTCGTAAGCGGCGTACGCGCTGCCGCTGGGCGTAAAGCCGAACTGCCGCGCGGTCTTCTTGTCGCAGAACGGGGCCTTCAGCACGCCGTTCTCTATGTAGGCAAAGCCCTCGCCGGCCACGCCTTCGGCGTCGAAGAATGCCAGGCGGTTCCTGGCGCGCCCATTGAGCAGGGTGAGGCCCTCCGAGAACAGCTTTTGCCCCGCCTTCCCCGAGAACAGCGAACCGCCGGAGCCGTAGTTCATGCCGGAAAGCTCGCGGCCGAAGATGGACCGCACCAGCGGGTCCGAATCCTCGAAGAACACCGGCAGCCTGCCCTCCGCGGGCAGGGGCACGGGGTTAAGATGGGCGTTAAGCACCCCGGCCGCGTAGGTGAGGAACGCCGCCCTGTCGTACCTGGGGCCGTCGAAGGCGAACCAGCCGTCCATAATGCTGGCGGACGTGGCCAGCTTGTAGATAAGGCCGAACTCGTGGTTGGTGACGGCGTGGGAGAGGTCCAGGCCCGCGCTGTTCTTAAGCGTTACCGTGCTGGTGCCGCTCTTTATGCCCGGGGCCGTAAAGGTGTTATAGATGTCAGTGGGGATGACATCCTGCTGGAAGCGCGCTTTATTGGCGGTGTAGACTAGCACAGGGCCCAGCCCGGCGCACCCCGTAAATGGGCTGCCTTCCCGGCTAAGGATTTGAGTAATTCCATTGTTGTTATACTAGTATAGACCGTTGCCTGACCCAGCTACCCAAATTCTACCTCTTTTCCCGCAAATGCCATATACCCATAAAGGGGTAGGTCCAGCACGCAGAACCCGCCCTGAAAAAAAGTCAATTAAAAACGGAAACAGGCTATTATCAGTTTCGCGGCATTGCGCTAGTATAAGCCCGGAACTGATATAGGGGGAAGATAAAATGAACAAACTGAAAATAGCGGGACTGTTCCTGGTCTTGGCGGGCTTTGTGCTGCCGGCCCAGGCTGAACTCAAATGCAAGAACGAGGTCACCGTTCAGGCGGGGGCCATGGTGTTCGAAGGCGATACCGACCTGGATACCAGCTTCATCTACGGGGCACGGTTCGGGCATTACTTCGCCGAGCGGCTCTCGGGCGAGGTCTCGGTCTTTCCTATCCGCTCCGGCGAGGACCTGACCACGCTGTACCCGTCGCTGGCGGCCTCGTACCACTTCCGTTTTGCCAAGTTCATGCCTTTTGTACAGGTTGGGGCCGGGATGCTCAGGCTGCAGCCCAAAGGCCGCACCGCCTCCAACGAGCTGGCCGTGCACTGGGGCGGGGGTCTTAAGTATTTCTACAGGCCCGACTGGCTGATCCGGGCCGACGTGGACCATGTGATAGATACAGGGTCCGGCAGGGGCACGAACAACCTGCTGGCGGCGCTGGGCGTCTCCTACCTGTTCGGCGGTCCGCGCGAAACCGCGGCCAAGCCCGCGCCGGTCGAGAAGCAGCCCGTAGTGCTCAAGCAGATAGAGTTTGACGAAAGATATTTTGATTTTGACTCCTCAACCATCAGGCCCTTGGGGAAGGAGGTTCTGACGGAAAATGCCCAGTACCTGAAGGCTAATCCGACGATCATCGTGTCGGTAGAGGGTTATGCTTCCATGGAAGGAACCATAGACTATAACCAGAAATTGAGCGAGAGAAGGGCGAATACAGTTAAGGATTTCCTGGTCGCGCAAGGCGTTGATGCGGGCCGGATCTTCACTGTTGGCTACGGCGAAATGCGCCCGGCGATATATCAAGTTAATTTGGACAGCACCACGGTCGCCTCGCAGCTCAACAGGCGCGTGGTCATCAGATTGCTGCAGAAATAGGACAAGGACTTAATGAGATTAATTTCCGTTATTGCGGCCGCCCTGGCCTGCGCTGCGCTCTGCGGCACGGCCGGGGCGCAGGACTGGAAATTCAGTTCTTCGGTCAATTACGATACCGGCAAGTACGGGACCACCGAGCGCGTGGATACTTTGTACGTGCCGTTCACCCTGACGCGCTATTACGACCGCGCGGACGTGTCCGTGACGGTGCCTTATGTGCGCCAGAGCTCTACGGGGCAGGTCGTAATTATAGGCGGCCAGGTCATGCACGCCGGGCGCAAGACGCGCGCGTCCGCCAGTACTTCCGCCGAATCGGGCCTGGGCGACATACTGCTGCGCGCCGCCCGCATGCTTACGCGGGAGGACGCGGCCCTGGACTTGGCGCTGGCCGGCAAAGTGAAGCTGCCTACCGCAAGCGAGAGCAAAGGCCTGGGCACCGGCCGCCTGGACGTCGGCGCGGGGCTTGAAGCGGCCAAGGACCTTTCGGCGGACTGGACCCTGCTTGCAGACGGCTACTACACCTTTATCGGCGAGCCCCCGGGCGTGGATTACAGGAACCAGCTGGCCCTGAGCCTGGGCTTTTCGACGGCGCTGGAGAAAGACCTGGGCCTGACCGTTCTTTACGAGACCCAGAACGCGATAGTGGCCGGCAACCCCGGCCCGCGCAGCCTGAGCGGCACGCTTTCCTGGCGCGCCACCGCCAGCGCGCAGTACTTCGGCGGGCTCACCGTGGGCTTGTCGGACGGCAGCCCGGACCTGGGCGTAAGCGCCGGCTTCAGCCTGAAGTTTTAGTTATAAGAGGATAGACAGGAGGGGATCATGAAGAACAGGGAACTTAGCTTGGTACTAGCGGGGCTGCTGCTGTGGGCCGCCATGCCGGCGCTGGCGCAGGTGAAATCCGCGGACGAAAAGCGGCTGGAGACGACGGCGATGGAGATAGACAAGGACGCGGTCCAGCTTGAAGACGCAAAAATGGTGACGGACAGGCTGAAGATAGAGTTCAAGGCGACTGACGAGCAGATGCAGCGCCTGCGCGACCAGAAGCTCGGCTACGGGGAGATCTGCATAGCCCTGTCTATGGCGCAGAGGCTGCCCGGCGGCGTTACGGACGAGAACCTGCAGAAAGTAACGGCGCTGCGCCAGGGCCCGCCCGTAATGGGCTGGGGCAACGTGGCCAAGGAGCTGGGCACGAAACTGGGGCCTGTCCTTACCAGGACCAGGAAAGTGTCGGCCCAAACCCGCAGGGCTTATAAAGCCGAGAGAATCAGGATGGAAAAGATGCGTGCCGGCGAGAAAGGCGAGAAGATGCAAAAGATGGAGCGGATGGAAAAAATGGAGAAGATGGAAAAGATGGACAGGCCTGAAAGGCCCGATATGCCCATGCACGGGAAGCCGTAAGCCCCTGTAAACGGCGGGGTTTTAACGGCGGGGCAGCCCCGGTGCGGACCGGGGCTGGCTTCACGCGCGCCGTATTGCGGCCCGGCCGGGGAAAGTGTAGTATCACAATATGAAAATACGCCTGCTGTTTTTCGCTATCCCGCTGATGGCTTTGCTGCCGGGGGTTACGCATGCCCAGATGGACATGACCCCCTACTTCAGCACCATCAATTCCCCCCTCGAAAAAAATTCGCTCATGCTTATGGCGCTGCCGGATTACCAGGTGGCCCGGCACGGGCGGAATTTCGTCACCGGCATGCTGATGGCGGAGTACGGCCTCACTTCGCGCTGGACGGCGGGCGTTATGGCCGAGTGGCAGAAGATAGCCGGCAAGCCCGCCGCTTACGGGGGCATGCGCTTCAATACCTATTTCCACCTGTTCAGCGACGACAGGCTGTTCAACCTGAGCCTTTACGGCGAATACGAGGACCTGAACGGCGCGGCGCTGTATAAAATGGAAGTGGCCGGTTTCGGGACCGGGGACCTGGAAGCGCCCCTGGCGCGGGCCCGCCATACCTCCGTGCGCACTTTCGAACAGCGCGTGCTGGTCTATCACGACTGGGACCGGCTGAACGCCACTTTCAATTTCGTCAGGGAAACGGCTTTGCAGTCGCCGCACGGCAGCGATTATGGCTACGCCCTGGGCGTCTTTATGAAGCCGGACGGGATGAGCGGCGGGATGGCGGCCGGGATGGCGGGCATGGCGGCGACGCCCGCGCTTTCGGGGGGCCGGCTCGGCTGGGGAATTGAGATGATAGGCGCGCTGGGCGACAACAAGCGCTTCGGCTTCTACTGGAAGACCCAGCAGCATTACCTGGGCCCCGTTTTCACTTACGATATTTCCAGCCGCTGGTCCGCGCGGCTTCAGCCTGCGTTCGGCCTGTCCGGCGTAAGCGACCCCTTCGTGCTGCGCACAGGTGTGTCCTACATGTTCATGCCAGGCGGCGACAAAGCCGCGGAGTAAGGCTGTTGAAAGAGCCGTCCTGCTCTTAAGCGCCTTCCGCGGGCGGGCGGAAGCGGGCGGTTATGGTGAAGGGGCGGTTCGCGGGGAAGAAGCGGGAGTAGACCAGCATGGTCTCGCCGCCGGCGATTTCGCGCCGGTCCGGCTCGGGGGAAATTGAAATAAGCTCGGCGCCTTCGGGGAGGGCCAGTATTACCGCGCGGCTGGCGGTGCTGTCGGGCATTTCTTCCAGGCGGAACGCCACGGAGCCGTCTTCGTGCCTGTGCCACAGCTTCTCGGTGTCCAGCTCGGCGGTAACGGCGTAAGTTTCGTTGAGCTCCGGCGAGGGGTTCAGGTACACCCTGGCCAGGCAGTTCCCGTAATGCTTCGCAGCGGTCTTCTGCAGTTCCGTTTTCAGGATATTGCCGCGCCAGTCGCTGAAGGACGACAGCGGCGGCGCCTGCAGGTGCATCCGCATCCTCAGCGCTCCGGTCCGCTCGGCGTTGTAGCCCAGCCAGATGGTGAGCCCGCGCGGGGCGCCGCTCTCGTACCGGTAAAGGGAAACGGCGGGGTTATCCACGTTATTATATGGGCGCTCCAAATGCCGCAGCAGGACGGCCTTGCCCTCTTCAAGGGCGAAGCCGGCTTCGGCGCGGCTGAAGCCTTCGAAAGAGTCGGCGGGGAAACTAAGGCCGCGCACCCGGTCCTCTATTTCCTCATTGGTCTTTAGATCCAGTTCCGGCGCCAGGTTCCTGGCTATTTTGAGGTTCTTCTGCGCCTGCTCCTCGTTGCCCAGCAGTTTGTAGAGCCGGTAAAGCTTGGTGTAGGCGTGCGGCTTCAGGTCCTCGGTGGGGGTGAGACCTATGAATTTCCGCAGCTCGCCGCAGGCCGCCTGCAGTTCGTTCCTGCGGAGGTGAAGTTCCCCTTTGAAATAGACCAGCAGGTCGTCGGAAGGCGCCAGCTCCAGGGCCGCCGGGAACCGCTTCTCCGCTTCCTCCAGCAGATCGGCGTCTATCAGCGTGCCCAGCATGGCTACGCGCAGGATAGTCGCTTCAGGGTAAGCGGCGGAGGCGGTCATAGCCTGTTCCAGCTGCTTCTCGGGGGTTTGAGACGGGCGGAAACGCGGCGCGAAGACGGCTTCGAAGAAGACAGGGTCCGGGACCAGTGTTTTCAGCCTCTCGCAGTATTCGCCCGCCGTCTTGAAATTCTGGCGCCCGGCTTCCATCATGCCGCAAAGCATCAGGGCTTCTTTGTCGTCCGGCCGCTGCCGCAGGCAGCGCTCGCCTGTCTTCTGACGGTTGGCGGTATCGTCGAAGTGTTCGATCAGGAAGCTTATCTTCAGCTTCAGGCCCTCGTCGCCGCAATTTTCCCTCATACGCCGCAGGTTGGGCAGGTAACGCCTGTAAAGCATGCCGCCGCCCAAATTGGTGGAAACCAGGGCGAGCATGGAGAAAGCTTCCAGGCAGTACGGGTCCAGGGCTAGGGCCTCGGTGGCCAGGCTCATGGCCCTGGTCAGATTCATTTCGGTGAAATAGGCTTTCTCCGACTTTTCGGACAGGCGCACGGCTTCTTTTTTATCGGCTTCGCCTGCCTCGGCAGGCACGACTTCTTCGGGCGGCTTGGTGTCGCTGTGCATCACGGCGCCCAGCATCCCGCGCACGCCGTCGAAGAACCGGGTGTTCAGGCCCCTGCGGCTGGCGCTCATGCGGGCGGCGTCGGCCAGCTCGCGCGCGCTGTGCGGCCTGCCGGCGGGGTCCTTCGACAGGCATTTCAAGACCAGCTCGTTCATGGCCGGGGAGATCTTCGGGTTCAGCTTTACCGGCGGGACCGGGGCGTTCAGAGTGACGGCTTTTACCAGCGCGGCGGTATTGTCGGCGTCGAAAGGGTGGGCGAGGGTGAGCAGTTCGTACAGCACCACGCCCAGGCCGTAGATATCCGAAAGCCGGGTGGGTTCCTCGCCGGCGAAATGCTCGGGCGAGATATATTTCAGGGTTCCGAAGATCTGCTGGTCGGCTGTCAGGTCCGAGGAGCCTTTTATTTTAGCCAAGCCGAAATCGGCCAGCTTGGCGTGGCCTTTTTCGGCCACCAGGATATTCCCGGGCTTTATGTCACGGTGCAGGATGCCCAAAGAATGGGCTTCGTAAAGCGCGTCGGCCACATTGGCTACAAGGGTGGCAACGTGGTTTTCATAATTCTCGTCCAGGAGCGGCGAGGAGGTGAAGCTCTTCAGGAAATAGGGCCAGTCGGCTTCCTGCGGCGAGGGCTCGTTCAGGTAGCCGTATTCTTTCAGCTCGCCCAGGTTCTTGGCGTTCTTTATGATGCGCGCGCGCTCCAGGAAAGAGGACAGCGGGCTGCCGCTGACGTATTCCATGATGAAGAAAGGGAGGCCTTCGAATTCGCCGTAGCTGTAGACCTTGATAATGCCGGGGTGGCTGCAGCGGGCGATGGCGGCGGCTTCGCGGCTGAAGCGCTTCTTGTTGACGTCGCTGGCCTGCTCGGGGAGTATGATCTTCACCGCGGCGCGGCGTTCCAGGTTGGGGTCGAAAGCTTCGTACACCACGCCCATGCCGCCCCGGCCCAGCTCGGCGATTATTTTATGGCCGTTGATGACGGTCCCGGGTTTGATGTCGAGCATTTATATTTATTCCCGCCTGAACTAGCCTTATTCTAGCTCTTCACGCCCGGGCTGGCAATGCGGGCCGGGAGAGAACGGAAACTCTTGACTGGCCGTATTAATGTGTTATATAAACTGAGGAGACGGCAATTGCGCGGGGGAGCGCTGCCGGCAGGGGGTAAAATGAGAAAGATAATGTTGCTTTGCCTGGCTTCGGCCGGAGCGCTGTTCTTTGCCTTGCAGGGCGGCGGGCTTTTTGCCGACGAGGGGTTCCTTTTCAACGGGCTCCTGTCGTCGGTGCCGGTGCCGCCGGACAATCTGCTGACCGACGCCAAGGTAAAACTGGGCAGGCAGCTCTACTTCGACAAGCGCCTCTCGGCGGACAATACCGTAAGCTGCGCCACCTGCCATGTGCCGGAAAAAGGCTGGGCCAACCACGGGGCTACCGACACGGGGATCAAGGGCCAGGTGGGCGGGCGCAATTCCGGCTCGATCATAGACTCGGCCTATATGAAGGTGCAGTTCTGGGACGGCAGGGCGCCTACGCTTGAAGCGCAGGCCGTCGGCCCGATCGCCAACCCGATCGAAATGGGCGAGACCCTGGAAAACGTGGTGAACAAATTGAACGCCATCCCGGGCTATAAGGCGCAGTTCCAGAACGTCTTCGGCACCGACGCCACGGCGGACGCTATCGGCAAGGCCATAGCGGCCTTCGAGCGCACCATAGTCTCCGGCCCTTCGCCCTATGACCGCTACCTGCAGGGCGAGCCCGAAGCCATGACCCCTTCGGCGGTGCGCGGCCTTAATATTTTCAACGGCAAAGGGCATTGCAGCGCCTGCCACAGCGGCCCCGCTTTCTCTGACGGCGGCTACCATAACCTGGGCGTCGGCTATGTGAAAGGAAAGTTCAAGGACGAGGGCCGGTACGCCGTGACGAAGGCCGCCAAAGACCTGGGCGCTTTCAAAACCCCCGGCATGCGCAACGTAGAGCAGACCTACCCGTACTTGCACGACGGCTCGGAAAAGACCCTTGAGGACGTCGTGGAGCTTTACAGCCGCGGCGGGGTGCCCAACCCGCACCTGGACAGGCTGATGCTGCCGCTCAACCTCACCAAAACCGAAAAAAAAGACCTGGTGGCCTATCTCAAGAGCCTGACGGGGCCGGTGGCCGAAGTAAAAGAACCCAAGCTTCCCGACTGAGTTTAAAAGGAGCTGCAAAATGAAAAATATATTTTACAAGTACGCTCTTGCGGCCGCCGGCTGCCTGGCGGTGCTGGCCGGGGCTGACCAGCCGGCCGGCGCTGTGCCGGTTTTCGCCAGGAAATACGGCTTCAGCTGCACCATGTGCCACTCGAATTACCCCAGGCTGAACGACTTCGGCGCCAGGTACCGCCGCAACGGCTACCGCCTGCCGGGCCGGGAGAAAGACGAGAAAACGATACTGCACAGCCCTCCCCCGGTAGCGCTGCGCACCAGCGCGGGCTTCAACTATTCCAGGACCACCAACAGCACGAACCCCGCGATACGGCAGTTCCAGCTTAACAACCTGGACCTGCTTTCGGCGGGGCTGCTGAGCCCCGACGCCGGGTATATCTTAGTCTACACGCCCATTATCGCCGGTTCGCGGGGCGTAGCCTCGCAGGACGGCGTGCTGGAAATGGCGAACGTGGTCTTCAGCACGCTGGGCTCGTCCTGGCTCAACGTGCGGGCCGGGCGCTTCGAGCCCGCCTACGCCGCGCTCAGCGCCAAGCGGCAGCTTTCGGTGTCGCCTTACGAGATCTACAACTTCTCCTTCGCCGGCGGCCCGGCGCTGAACAAGACCCAGTCCGGGGTGGAGGTGACCGGCTACGGCAGGGGCGGGGCCAGCTACGCGGCCGGCTGGGTGAACGGCTCGGACACCGGCAGCGCCAGCCAGGCGGCTTCGGACTTTTACGGCAGGGTGGAAAAGGTGTTCGGCGAGGGCGAGGGCCAGACCGCCGGGCAGAGGCTGGGCCTGATGGGCTATTCGGGGTCGGCCGTGGCCGACGCCGCGCTGCCGGTTTCGGGCAGCAAGGCTTTCCGGCGCGCGGGCGTGGACGCCAGCCTGAATTACCGCCGCGTGAACCTGGCGCTGCAGTATCTGAACGGAACCGACGATAAAGCGCTGTGGGGCGTGAACTCCGACGTCAATTTCTCCGGCGGGCTGGCGGAACTGAGCTATCTCCCGGCCACCAGCCTGGTCTGTTTCGCCCGCTACGATATCGTGGACACCCCGCGGTCGGTGAATATGAATATTTCGAAGTGGACGCTGGGCGGCAGGTATTATCCCGACGATAACATAGCCCTGCACCCGGAGTATTCCTACCGGAAGCAGAACAGCGCCGCCGGGGACATGATCGAGAATTTCTTCACCGCAAGACTGGATTACGCGTTCTGAAGCGTCTCGGCTAATCCAGGTCGAATTCTTCGCCGTTCTTCAGGACTTTCGCCCTTTTGCCGAAGGTGAGGGTGAATTTTTCAGGCTCGTCGGTGTTGATGGGGATTATATAGCGCGGTTTTTTATTCTCCACCAGTTTCCTTATGGTCGAGAAATACGCGTGGCCGGAAGAGGGGATGGGGATATTGGTCATCTTCCGGGCTTTGAACCACCTGAGCGTGTCCCGCATGCCGGGCTCGTCGTCGTAGCTTTCCCATTCGGAATAGACGAAGGCGGCGCCGCCGAAATCTTTTATCTGCTCGTCCACCCAGAACTGCGAATTCGCGCGCACGGGGACGATGAGCTTGCGCAGATTGTCGTTCACCCAGTCCCAGCCGAACAGCTTGGTGCGCATCCGCCTGAAAGTCTCGGCATATTCGCTCAGCTGGTAGATGCGCTGGGTGGCGGCGTTGCGCACGATGCGCAGATACTCGGTCTCCAGGCTGGGGATCTTCAGGTCCACGCCCTGCTTGAAAGCCAGCGCTTTCAGCCTTTCCAGGACCAGAACGGTGTAGCCGTCCACCACCAGATAGCGCCGGGTGTTCTTGGCCAAAGTGGCCAGGCTGGTGAGTAGAGCTATGTCCTGACCGGGGCACATGAAATAAACGGCGCCGGGCTGTTCTTTCACCATGGGCTCCAAATGTTCCATCACTTCCTGCTCGGTGGGGCCTTTCTCCAGCTCGGCCTGGGTTCCTTCGGTTATCAGCGCGTCCACCGGGCCCATGTTGGCCGCGAGGAATTGCTTGAAAGCGGCGGCTTTATTGCCGTGCGCCCTGAAGTCCCCGGTATAGATCAGCCGCTTGCCGTCGGCTTCTATAAGGAAGGCGAAAGACTCGGCCGCTGTGTGGTCCATCAGGAAAGGGGTTATGACGAAGCGGCCCAGGATGAATTTGTGGCCTTTGCGGAAATAGTGGATGTTGCTGCTGAGCGGCGTATACTTCTTCGGCATCTTGGCGTTTATCCGGGTCATGTCTTCCATGATCTCGGTCATGAAGACCTTGATGCCGGGGTTGATAGGCTTGGCCAGGAGCGCGCCGTAATGGGATAAATGGGTGTGGGAGATCAGGAGGCCGAGGATGGGGTGCGAGACTTTATCGTCGTAAAGCCCGGAGATGTCGAGGATGGTTTCCTCCGGGGTAAGCTCGCCGACCGGGGCGCCGTAATCGAGCAGGATCCTGCTTTTACCGGAAACCAGCTCTATGCAGTTCCCCCCCGTATCTTCGGCGCCGCGGTGTATTATTATTTTCATGCTGCAGTAATTATATGTTTTTGCCCAGAGGCAGCGGAGTAGGCCTTAGGGCCCAGCAAGTAAGGGGCCTTAAGTATGTTGATGAATGTCAACCGGGGAGGTATAACTTAAGCAGGAGAGCGGACATTATGAAAACCATCGCCACCATGATCCTCGCAACGCTGATGACCCAGACCGTCTACGCGGCCGGCTCTTCTTTTGACGACCTGCTGGGCGCGCCCGGCATCTCTTCCAGGGACCTTTCGGATTTCGACGCCAGCCTCCCCGAAGCCGTTCCTTATCCCGCCGACCTGCGCGACAGCGTTTCCGACCGGAGCGCGGGCGAGCTGGACACCGAGCGGGCCGAACTGATGGCCAAGCTCGCTCTCAAGCACGGCCCCGAGTTCGGCGGGCAGTGCTACAACGCCGTCTGGACGGACGTCCTGCTCAAGGCGGGCTTCCCCAACGACAACGACGTCCCCGGCACCAGCGCTTACCAGTTCGCCGAGCATGCCAAGAACAACCCGGCCTGGCTTAAAGCTTACGGGATGAAGATCATCCCCACCCCCGACACCCTGGAAGAACTTCCCGTGGGCAGCGTTGTAGTCTACGACCCCGGGCAGGAAGATCCCTACGGCCGGGCTCACAAAGTCCATGGCCATATCGAAGTGATCGCCGATCGTGACGGGGTCCGCTACGGCTGCAGCGACGCCTGCGCCGACATCACCGGAACCGGCGCTTTCCTGGCCAAGCCGGCCGCCAAAGAGCACGTGACCGTACTGGTCGCTATAAAATAAGCTTCCTTTGAAATGAAAAAGCGCCGGAAAGTTTCCGGCGCTTTTTATTTTGCGGGAGTCAGCGCAACAGGGTACGGGATTCGCGCGGCCCTGTGGACTCGTCGGGGATAACGGTCAGATCTATGCGCCCGAGTTCGCGGCCGTCCGAAGTTATGATCGCCACCCGCCAGCGGCCGGGCTGATAGTTGGCCTTGGACGTGAAACCGCGCCAGCCGCCGTCGCGGCCGCCGGCTATAGGCATAGGGATGGTATCGGAATCCACCCAGCCGTCCGGGCCGTGGAATTGCCAGCGCACCATGAGGCGCTCCCTGAAATCGGTAGGCGCGAAAACCACGGCCCAGCAATAGAGCAGGTCCCTGGGCCGCGCCAGGAAGGTCTGGTCGCCGCGCTGCCAGAATTTCCACTCCGGGCGCGTGGAGACAAGTTCGAAATGGTCGTCCTGGCGGCTGACGCCGTGATAGACGCCTATCTCGGAGATAGACAGCGGCACCGGCGGTATCACTTTGGCGAAATAAAGTATGGAGAACAGGGCGGCGACGGCGGCGAAAGGATAGACCGCGTGCCGGCGCACCGCCAGCCGCTGTTCCGGCAGCCTCGCGTGCAGCCGCCAGGCCAGCAAAGCGGCGCAGGCCGAAGCGCCGGCTATGGAACCCAGGAAAGGCAGCGCGCCCAGGCGGCCCATCAAAGTCGGGACCAGGTAAGTGAAATAGGACACCAGGCAAAGGCTGAACAGGCTCATCCGCAGCAGGGTGCCCGAGTTCTTGAACGGCTTCAGCTCGTTCACCCCGATCAGGGAAGCCAAGGCCACCAAAAACAGGAGCGAGGTCCCCAGCGAGGCGCTCTTGAAATAGAAAAGCGTGTAAATATTGAGCAAAGTGCCCAGCATGAAATGCGTGGCGCCCACATGGTAGCGCCAGGCGGTCTTCAGGCGCGCCGGCGGGACGAACCCGCCGTAGGTCTCGCGCAGTTCCAGCCCGGTGAGGTAGGCGCACAGCGTAAGATAGGTGGCCTGGTGGATGATATTGTGCAGCCGGTCTATGCGCCCCACGGCGAGGATGTCGAACAGGAAGCCGGCGACGAAAAAGCCAGCGGTGCAGGCCGGTTCGTGCTTGTCATAGAAAGCTTTAGCGCGTTCGAACATCGGTAAAGGCTCCGGCCGCGTTTATTCTGGAAGAGCGCTCTCGTATTTCAGCGGCGGTATTTTCCCCACCTTGATGTTTTTGACGGCGTCTTCGTAATATTTCTTCAGCTCCGCGTATTTTTTATCGGGGCAGACGAAAATGACCAGGTAGCCGATCTTCGCTTTGGGATGTTTGAAGAAGATGATGTCGTACTGGTAGTCCGTCCCGTCCTCGGCGTAGGCGCCGTGGTATTGTTTCGCGCCGGGCCTGAGCGGCGGCTCCACGGGCAGGAGGTCTTGTTTGAAGTGTTCTTTATAGCCCGTGAGCGAATCCTGCACGAAAGCGTCGAACGGGATCTTGAGGGCGTTAGCGGAGACCGCGAGGGTGGCGGGGCGCGCTTTCCCCTCGGCTTTCGCCACCAGCAGCCCGACGAAGGCGCCGGTCATTTTCCCGGGCTCGCCCCTGTAATTATCCTCGGAGAGGAAGGAGGCGGGATAGCTGAGCTCCAGGTCCAGCTGGCGGTTCCGGTAGATTATCCGCCCCTGGCTTTCATGGCGGACGAAAGGGACCAGCTTGTTCAGACTTTCGGCCGGGAGCATCCTGGAAAGCGTAAGGCCCACCGCGTATTTTATCTTCCGTACGTTCTTGTCCGCGTCGGGCAGGTCCAGGATCTCGGTCGACATGAAGATAGCGTCGTCTTTCTTGCCCGCGCCGAACAGGCTGCCGACCTTGTTGTAGTAATAGCCGATATTCTCTACCGAGGCGTGGGGCCGGGCGTTCAGGGGCGCCGGCGAGCCGTCGGTGTAGATGGTCCCCTTCGCGTCCGCCTGGTACTTGTTGCCCTGCGAATCCGTCACCTCCCGCAGCTCGGCCTGGGCGCCGGCCGCGGCGGGCAGCGAAAGAAGCAAAGCAGAGATGAACGTTCTTAGCGTGTTCATAAATTTCCCCCGTAAAGCGCTCCGGGCGCCCTGCACAGCGGCGCCCGGCGGAACTGGGCCCGGGTGTTAGAACTGCACCTTGGGCGCCTGCTTCGCGACCTCTTCGCTCTTGAAGTAATCGTTCGATTTCTTGAAGTCGAACATCTTCGCCAGGATATTGGTGGGGAAGCCCCTGACCACTACGTTATAGGCGTTCACCGTGTCGTTATAGCGCATTCTTTCCACCGAGATGCGGTTCTCGGTTCCGGCGAGCTCGTCCTGCAGCCGTATGAAGTTCTCGTTGGCCTTCAGCTGGGGGTACTGCTCCACCACCACCATCAGGCGGCTGAGCGCGCCTTCCATATTATTGGCGGCGGCCACTTTCTCGCTCTGGTTCTTGGCGGCGCCCCACTGGCTCCTCAGGGCGGTCACTTCGGTCAGCAGGTCTTTTTCATGCTTGGCGTAGCCTTTCACGGTGTTCACCAGGTTGGGGATCAGGTCGTAGCGGCGCTGCAGCACGGTCTCCACCTGGCTCCACGCGGCGGGCACGGCTTCGGAAGTGTTAACCAGCCTGTTGTAGGCCGAGGTGGCCCACATGCCGGTCACCAGCACGAACGCTAACACCAGGCCTAAAAATATCAATAAACCCTTTTTCATTATTTTTTCTCCTTGTTTTCTTTCTGCAGCCAAACGTCCACGTTCTCCGTGACGCTTTGCGCAGCCGCCAGGTAGCGGCTGAAGATCTGCTGTGAAGTAAGGCCCGCGCGCTTTTTGCCCTGCTTCAGCTCCCAGACTATCTGGAAGATCTCTTCGTCGAATTTTACGTGTTTCGAAAGGATGGGCAGGACTTCCATTTTTTTCGCCGGCGGAAGCTCGCCGTAAAGCCTGACTATCGCCTTGAACAGGGTGAGGAAGGCCGAGAGCGACTCTACCAGGAGGGCGTCCACTTCTTTCTCCGAGCCTTTGGTGGTCAGGAACCGCCCCCGCAGCAGGATGAGCTTGCTTTTCAGCTCGTGCTCCAGCTCCAGGCGGAGATGGTCGGGGTCGATCTTCATCCCTTCGAACGGGTTCCCGCCGTAAAGCACTTTATGGGTCTGGGTGATGTCAGAGAACTCCACGGGGAAAACGTCGGCCGAGCGCAGCAGAGCGTCCCTGGCGAAGAGCAGCGGGACGGGGTGGCCCTCTTTGTCCCAGCGCGCGCAGAGGCCGGTCAGGGACAGCAGAACTTCGGCGTCCATGCGGCCCAGCACCACCAGCACGTTGTAGTCGGAGGTCTTTACGCTGTCGCCGGCCACCGAAGAGCCGTACAGGACCACCGAGCAGAGGTTCTCGCCGCAGAGCTTTTTGAGCTCTTCCGTCAGAATTTCAGGTGTCATTTTAGCCATTATCCCTCCTACCAGCTCCGTGAACTGCCGCCGCCGCCGGACATGCCGCCGCCGAAACCGCCGAAACCGCCCCCGCCGCCGAAACCGCCGCCCCCGCGGCCGGAGCCTCTCAGCATGGACTGCAAAAGGAAGAACGCCAGCACGGGATGGCGGATGACGAAGACCAGCAGGGCGAAAAGGAAAATGGCGCCGAGGATCTTCTGGCCGAGAGTGAGCGGCTTGTATTGCTGCCGCGCCGGCTGGCTCTGGTCGGCCGCGGCGGAAAGGTTGATGCCGCTGTCTTCGGCTATCACGGTGGCTATGGCCAGCGCGCCCTGGGTTATCCCTCTGGAATAGTCGCCGGCCTTGAAATAGGGAATTATGAACCTGTCCTGGATAGAGCCGGTCAGGCCGTCGGGGAGTATCCCTTCCAGGCCGTAGCCCACCTCGATGCGGGACCGGCGGTCTTCCACCGCCACCAGCAGCAGCACGCCGCGGCTGGTCTTTTTATCGCCGATGCCCCACTTCTTATAAGTCTCCACCGCGTAGGTCTCTATATCCCTGCCGCCCAGGCTTTTTACGGTGAGCACGGCCACCTGGGCTTTGGCCCGGGCGTCGAGGTCGGCCAGGACGCCGTTCAGCCTGGCGGCCGCCTGGGGGTCCATCACGCCGGCGTAATCGTTCACATAGGCGCCGGGAGCCGGCGCCGCAGGGGTTCCGGCCAGGAGCGGGCAGGCGAGCAGGACCGCCAGGAAAGCGGGCATCAAAAGTTTAAAGCGGCGGGAATAATGGTTCATCACTGTCTCTATTCTATATATTTTCCCGGGGGGCACGTATTTCAGCAGCCGCCCGACGTGAAAAACCTTGAACGGTTTTTGAGTTTTTTGTAACACTCGTGTCACAGCTTATCCCTATACTATCAATGGGCAGGTTTCCTTCCCGGCAGATTCGACAATCCGAACAATGCAGGTCTAAGCGCCTAAACGCGGCTTTTACGCATAGATTTCCATGCTCGGAAATGGAGGCAGGTTATGTCCAGTAAATTCAGCGAGAGCGCGCAGAACGTGCTGCTTAAGGCTCAGGAAGAGGCTAAGCGGCTTAACCACAGCTACGTGGGGACCGAGCATATACTGCTGGGGCTGGTCGCCGTTTCGGACGGCACGGCTTCGAAGGTTCTGGCCAATCTGGGCGTGGACCTGCAGAAAGCGCGCGTCGAAATAGAGAAAGTGACCGGCCTGGGCGAAAGCCTCATGCGCCTGGGAGAGATCCCCTTCACCACGCGCTCCAAGAACGTCATGGAATACGCCATGGAAGCGGCCGCGCAGCTGCACCGCCCCTTCGTGGGCACCGAGCACATCCTGCTGGGCGTGATCCGCGAAGGGGACGGCGTGGCCGCCCATACGCTGGAGAAGATGGGGATAAAGACCGACGCGGTGCGCGAAGAGCTGGGCCGGGTCATCGCCGAAAGGGCCGCGGAGGAGCCGAAAGAGGCCCCCGCCGAGGCGCCCGCCGCCTGCACCGCCGTGGCCGAAGTGAAAAAGAGCAAAACGCCCATCCTGGACGAATTTTCCCGCGACCTCACCCAGCAGGCCCGCGACGGCGAGCTGGACCCGGTGATGGGCCGGGAGGAAGAGCTGGAGCGCCTGGTGCAGGTGCTCGGCCGCCGCACCAAGAACAACCCGGTGCTGGTGGGCGAGCCCGGCGTGGGCAAGACCGCCATAGTGGAAGGCCTCGCGCAGAGGATAGCCGCCGCGGACCCCTCGGACACCCTGCACGGCAAGCGTCTGCTCAGCCTGGACATGGCGGCCATGCTTTCCGGCACCAAGTACCGCGGCGAATTCGAGCTTCGCCTGAAGGGGATGATAGACGAGATCCGCAAGGCCGGCAGCAAGTTCATCATCTTCATCGACGAGCTGCATACCATCATAGGCGCGGGCGCCGCCGAAGGCTCCATAGACGCCGCCAATATGCTCAAGCCCGCCCTGGCCCGCGGCGAGATGCAGTGCATCGGCGCCACCACCTTCGACGAGTTCCGCAAGTATATCGAGCGCGACCCGGCGCTGGAGCGGCGCTTCCAGCCGGTAGTGGTGGATCCCCCGTCGCTCGAGGAAACGGTGGCGATCCTGAAGGGCCTGCGCGAGAAATACGAGGCCCACCACCGGTGCACGTTCACCGAGGCCGCCCTCCTGGCGGCGGCGCAGCTGTCCGACAAGTACATCACCGACCGCGCTTTGCCCGACAAGGCTATCGACCTGCTGGACGAGGCCGGCAGCCGCGCCCGTCTGGGCGCTTCCCTGGTCCCGGCCGAATTCAAGCTGAAAGAGCTGCAGATAGCGGAAACCAGCCGGGAGAAATACTTCGCCATCTCCGGCAAGGATTACGGCAAAGCCGCGAACCTGCGCGACCGCGAGGTGGAGCTGACGCAGGGGCTGAAGAAGGCCCGCGGCAAATGGCGCGCCGGCCGGAGCAAAGTCACCGAGGTGAGCGAGGACGATATCGCCCATATCGCCTCCAAGTGGACTGGCATCCCGGTCACCCGGATGACGGAGACCGAGACCGCCAGGCTTATCAAGATGGAAGGCGCCATCCACGAGCGCCTGATAGGCCAGCACGCGGCCGTGAAAGTGATCTCGCAGGCCATCAAGCGCTCCCGCACGGGGATGAAAGACCCGAAGAAGCCCGTCGGCAGCTTCCTGTTCCTCGGGCCCACCGGCGTGGGCAAGACGGAGCTGGCCCGGTCGCTGGCCGATTTCCTGTTCGGCAGCGAGGAGGCCATGGTGCGCATAGACATGTCGGAATACATGGAGAAGCACTCCGTGTCCCGGCTGATCGGCGCGCCTCCGGGCTACGTGGGCTACGAGGAAGGCGGCAAGCTGACGGAGATAGTGCGCCGCAAGCCTTATTCGGTGGTGGTGCTGGACGAGATAGAGAAGGCGCACCCCGACGTGTTCAATATCCTGCTGCAGATCATGGACGACGGCGTGCTGACCGACAGCCTGGGCCACAAGGTCAGCTTCAAGAACGCGGTGATCATCATGACCTCCAACGTGGGAGCGCGGCTGATCTCGAAGGGGAAGACCCTGGGCTTCATGCCGGCCGAAGACAAGGAAAAGGACTACCGGGAGATGAAGGACACCGTGATGGACGAGGTGAAGCGCGTCTTCAACCCGGAGTTCATCAACCGCCTGGACGAGGTGACCGTATTCAGGCCCCTCACCGAGGCCGAGACCGGGACTATCCTGGAGCTCAGCCTGGCGAAGGTGGCGAAAAAGCTGGAGGTGAAGGGCGTCAGGTTCGCCATCACCGCCGCGGCCAAGGCCTTCCTGGTGAAGCTGGGCTTCGACCCGAACTACGGCGCCCGCCCGCTGCTGCGCACGGTGCAGAAATACGTCGAGGACCCGATGGCGGGCTTCCTCCTGGACAGCAAGCTGAAGGCCGGGGACCAGGTGACGGCGGACTACGCGGGCGAGGGCGGGAAACTGGGGTTCCGCGTGGCTTGAGCCGGTCTTTGCGGTATTTTTCTCATGACATCACCCCGATAATCATATAGAGGGTCCCCTCCCGCAGTTTGTAACATTGCTTTGTCTAAGAAGCACTTACAAACAGCAAGGAGGGGACTTGTATGAAATTATACGCGGCAATTGACCTGCATGC
>Ga0079306_1001167_pt1 | contig 18594 bp, 15 predicted proteins | sample Methanotroph_Enr_FD_79181 | JGI IMG/M metagenome (GOLD analysis project Ga0079306, IMG submission 79181) | Enriched soil microbial communities from Old Woman Creek wetland in Ohio, USA - Methanotroph_Enrichment_5 | ecosystem: Environmental > Terrestrial > Soil > Wetlands | place: USA: Ohio...
CGATGACACCAAAAGAGATGGTGGTTGCTCTCGCCATCGTCAAGGCGCACACTGTCCGTGAAATACTTGTTGGAACGGGGCTCATCATCGCCTGTGACTCAACCTTTGAATTTGAAGGCGCATCTCTTGGTAAGCCTCTTACTCCAGAGGTGGCGAAGGAACGGGCGCGTCTGTTGAGTGGGAAATCCGGATACCTGCACACAGGGCATTGCATTCTCGATACCGAACGCGGAGTCGAAATAGCCGACGTTGCCACTACCAAAGTGACTTTCTCCGAGCTCTCAGGTCAAGAGATCGACGATTACGTCGCCTCGGGCGAGCCACTCAATGTCGCGGGCGGATTTACGCTCGATGGGCTAAGCAGCGCATTCATCTCTTCGATTGAAGGCGATTACACCAATGTCATCGGACTCTCAGTGCCGCTTCTGCGCCAAATGACGTCACAATTAGGATATGCATGGCACGAGATAACACACCAAGCAATAGGAGCTCACGAATGAAGAGCGTATTGATCGCCAACCGAGGCGAAATCGCCGTACGCGTTATCCGCGCATGCAAAGACCACGGACTCAAGAGCATCGCTGTCTATTCCGATGAAGATCGCGGGGCGATCCACACTCTCTCCGCGGACGCTGCCTACTCGCTAAACGGCATTACCGCGGCACAGACCTACCTCAACATTGAGAAGATCATCGCGGTCGCTAAAGAGTCAGGTGCTGACGCTGTCCATCCCGGTTACGGTTTCCTTTCGGAGAACGCGAACTTCGCGCAAGCAGTCGTTGACGCTGGGCTAATCTGGATCGGCCCCTCTCCTGAAGCGATCCGTTTACTCGGTGACAAAGTTTCCGCGCGAAAGATTGCGGCAAAAGTCGGCGCCCCTCTTGTTGCAGGAACGGCCGATCCCGTTGAGGGACACGAGGAAGTCACTGCTTTTGCAGAAGAATTCGGTCTGCCAGTTGCGATCAAAGCGGCGCACGGTGGCGGTGGTCGCGGCCTGAAAATTGCCCGCACGATGGAGGAGATTCCTGAACTATTCGACTCTGCCGTACGTGAGGCCATCGCAGGGTTCGGACGCGGCGAATGTTTTGTCGAACGCTATCTGGATCGACCACGTCATGTTGAGACCCAAGTCCTTGTCGACTCCTATGGCGATGCGGTCGTTATCAGCTCCCGGGATTGTTCACTACAACGTCGACACCAAAAATTGGTCGAAGAGGCCCCTGCTCCGTTCTTAAGTGATGCGCAAAATGCCGAGTTGTACAGGTCGAGCAAGGCGATCATGAAGGAAGCGGGATATGTCGGTGCTGGAACCTGCGAGTTCCTTGTGGGACTGGACGGAACGATCTCCTTCCTGGAAGTGAATACCCGTCTCCAAGTAGAACACCCCGTCAGCGAGGAAGTCACCGGCATCGATCTGGTGAGAGAGCAGTTCCGCATCGCGATGGGCGAACACCTTGGATATGAGGATCCAATCATTCGAGGGCACTCGATGGAGTTTCGCATCAACGGCGAAGATCCGGGGCGCTCCTTCCTTCCAGCTCCAGGTCGTATTACCGAATGGCGGCTCCCATCGGGCCCTGGCGTGAGAATCGACGCGGGTTTCAAGAGCGGGGACACCATCGGAGGCAACTTCGATTCCCTTCTTGCCAAACTCATCGTCACTGGCAGTTCGCGCACCCAAGTAATCGAGAGGGCAAGACGTGCTCTCGCCGAGTTCCACATCGGCGGTCTTGCAACCGCCCTCCCATTCCATAGGGCAATCGTCGAGGATCCGGCATTCACCGAGAATTTCACTGTCTATACGAGTTACATCGAAAATGAATTCGTCAACGAGATTCCCGCCTTTGGGAAGTCTGCCGCACATATTCCTTCACATGCGGCCGCCGAACACTTTGTTACCGAGGTAAATGGACATCGATTCGATGTCATCCTGCATGCACCTGAACCAATTCACAAACGCCATCGCGCGAAGAAGGGCATGAGCGGTCTGGTCACGGGCGACGGGCTTACCAGTCCGATGCAAGGCACAGTCGTTAAGATCGCCGCGGGCGAAGGTGATTTCGTCGAAGTCGGCGACCTCGTCATCGTCCTTGAGGCAATGAAGATGGAGCAGCCTCTCATGGCGCACAAAGCAGGAGTCGTGACAAACCTCGTCGCCGTTATCGGAGAAAACGTCTCAAACGGTGCGAGGCTCTGTGACATTATTGACGCATGAGTTCACAGGGTGCAGGAAGTCTCTACGTTGATCCGATAGGTACGGCCACCAAAGCAGCAGCGCAGATCGCAGAGCGCACTGGCGTGGCCAAGCATGACATTGCGCTAGTCATGGGTTCGGGTTGGGTTGGCGCGTGCGATGCGCTTGGAACCCCGACTCACGAATTTGATGCACACGAACTCGAAGGATTCGTCGAACCCACAGTTGTTGGGCATTCCGGAAAGATCCGATCCTACGAACTAAAAGATCATGGCGGGTCAATTCGCGCACTTGTATTCCTCGGTCGAACTCACCTCTATGAAGGCAAGGGCGTCGAACCCGTCGTTCATGGAGTACGCACAGCCGTCAAAGCAGGCTGCAAGATCGTCATCCTCACGAATGCATCGGGCGCTGTCAACACCACTTTCAAAGTCGGCCAGCCGGTATTGATCCGCGATCACATCTCCTTGACGGCAACTAGTCCGCTTATTGGTGCCGATTTCGTGGACCTGAGCGATGTCTACAGCAAAAGGATCCGCGAAATCGTAAAGGCCGAGGATCCTTGGATTGAAGAAGGCGTCTACGTACACTTTCGAGGACCCTCCTACGAAACGCCTGCAGAAATCAATATGGTCCGCACAATGGGCGCCGATCTCGTTGGAATGTCTACGGTCCCTGAAGCAATTGCTGCACATGCACTTGGCGCTGAAGTCCTCGGAATCTCGTTAGTGACTAATGCAGCAGCGGGTATCAGCGGGGAGAAACTTGACCACAAAGAGGTAGTAGCCGCCGGTCTTGCAGCAACAGGTCGCATGGGCACTCTTCTCAACGGGGTCATCCCGAAACTACTGTAGGAACATGACATCGCTAATAGAAGAAGTTAATGAATGGATTTTAGATGATCCGGATCCAGCAACTGCGCAACAGTTGCGAGAGCTTCTAGCAGAGCGAAATTACGAGCAATTAGGAAAATACTTCTCGGGATTCCTGCAATTCGGGACGGCTGGTCTTCGCGGTCCCATTGGCCCGGGCCCATCCTGCATGAATCGCGCGGTTGTGGGGCGCACCGCAGCGGGGCTCGCTAAGTTCATGAAAGACAGAGGTCTAAATAGCATCGTTATTGGCCGGGATGCCAGGCACGGATCAGAAGATTTCACGAGGGAAACCGCAGAGATCATGAGCGGTGCCGGGATGAAGGTATTTGTCTTGCCACGGCCACTGCCCACACCAGTGCTTGCCTACTCGATCAACGAACTGGGAGTAGATGTCGGCGTGATGGTGACGGCCAGCCACAATCCCCCGCAGGACAATGGTTACAAAGTCTATTTAGGCGCAAGTGTGGACGGAATCGACTACCGCGCATCGCAGATCATCTCGCCAACCGACGCTTTGATCTCACATGAGATCTCTAAGATCTCCTCATTGCGAACAACACCACGTGGCACCCGTTGGATCACACTTGATGATGTGATCGTGGAGAAATATGTTGCAAAGACTTCTCTACTGGTGAAGAACCCTGGCGACCTCAAGATCGTCTACACCGCACTACACGGAGTGGGCACGGAAACATTGCAGAGAGTCTTTCATGCTGCCGGGTTTCCTGCGCCAATACTTGTGCAAGCACAGGCGCAACCTGACCCTGACTTTCCCACTGTGGCATTTCCAAATCCTGAGGAACCCGGAGCAATTGATCTCGCACTCGAGACTGCAAGAAGCGTTAATGCCGATCTGGTAATCGCCAACGATCCTGATGCAGACCGCTGCGCCGCTGCGGTAAATGATCCCCAGAAAGGCTGGCGGATGCTCCGAGGCGATGAACTCGGCGCACTGCTTGGCGAATACATCGCGCGCAAATCCAACAGTGGCATCCTGGCAAATTCGATCGTTTCCTCATCGATTTTAGAGAAGATCGCCCACCACCATTCAATGGGGTTTCGTCAAACACTCACGGGTTTCAAGTGGCTAGCCAAAATCAAAGACCTCACTTTCGGCTACGAAGAGGCACTGGGATACTGCGTCGACTCGCATTCCGTTAACGACAAGGACGGAATCTCGGCCGCAATCGTGCTTGCTCAATTAGCCACCGATCTGAATTTGGACGGTAAGACACTTCTTGATCTACTGGATGAGATATGGCTTCGACATGGCTTTCACGGCACCGAGCAGATTTCCATTCGAGTTCAAGACTTAGGTCGCGTCGCCATCCTCCTTGCATCCTTGAGAACTAATCCTCCTTCCGAGATCGCAGGCAGACGAGTCCTCTCCATAGATGATTTGATTAAGCCAAAGGACGACCTCCCGCCTACCGACGGCCTCCGACTCTGGCTAGAAGATGAGATACGAGTCATCATCAGACCCAGCGGGACTGAGGCAAAAGTGAAGTGCTATGTGGAGGTCATTACAAGGCAAGGAGCCCTAGCCGCACAGAAGATTCTTGATGAATTGAGAGAGCCTTTGAAACAATTCTTACTTGAGTCCTAAATGGATAAGATGAAGTTGTGAAGTACTACGGGCTCGTCGACGGCACCGAAGGATCCCTTCTCAACTTCCTCAAAGGCCTACCCGGCGTGGACCAAGTGGGAGCCGAAGCACGTGCCGCGATGCTTGGTACACGAAGCATCAAGACTTCATCGAAGAAAGCAGCTATCGACCTCGCAATCTCTATGGTTGACCTGACCACCCTCGAGGGCGCGGACACGCCTGGAAAAGTCAGGGCACTTGCCTCCAAGGCAGTGCGACCGGACCCAAGCGATCCCACCGTTCCAAGCGTCGGCGCAATCTGCGTCTATAACGACATGGTTGCGATCGCGCGAAAACATCTGGACTTGGTTGGTGGTGCGCACGTCCCTGTGGCCGCAGTTGCTACGGCATTTCCTTCTGGTCGCGCATCGATGGCGGTCAAAATCCAAGACACAACCGATGCCATGAATGCAGGCGCCGGTGAAATCGATATGGTCATTGACCGTGGGGCTTTTCTTTCGGGGCGTTACATAGAGGTCTTCGACGAAATCGTGCAGATACGCGCGCTGTGCGGAGATAAGGCCCATCTCAAAGTGATTCTTGAGACTGGCGAGCTCGTCACCTATGACAACGTCCGCAAGGCTTCATTTTTGGCGATGCTCGCCGGCGCCGACTTCATCAAGACTTCCACTGGCAAAGTGGCCCCAGCGGCAACCGCGCCTGTGGTCCTCGTGATGCTTGAGGCAGTTCGCGATTTCTACCAACTGACAAATCATCGAATTGGCGTCAAGCCAGCCGGTGGAATTCGAAACACCAAGGATGCCATCAAGCAATTGGTGCTCGTCAACGAGACAGCAGGTCCCGAATGGCTGACGCCTTCTCTATTTCGCATTGGAGCAAGCGCTTTGCTCAACGACCTCTTGATGCAGAGAATGAAGATGCGCGATGGCTACTATGCAAGTCCAACGTACGTGACGATCGATTAAGCGAGATCAAACATGACACCTAAAGATGCATTCGTCGAATATGCCCCGGCCCTCGAATCACGCTCCATCGTCACGATCAGCCCCGAATACGGGCACTTCATCAATGGTGAATTCACAAAAGGTGCCAACCACTTTCCGTCAATCAACCCGTCGAACGAAGAGGTCTTGAGTCACATTGCACTAGGTAATGCTCAGGATATCGACATAGCTGTTGACGCTGCTCGAATTGCCTTCGAATCAACTTGGTCGAAGATGTCAGGGAAAGAGCGCGGAAAATATCTTTACCGCATCGCACGAATTCTCCAGGAAAGGGCCCGTGAATTCGCGGTTCTCGAAAGCCTGGATAATGGAAAACCGATACGCGAATCTCGCGACGTCGACGTCCCACTTGCTGCGGCGCACTTCTTTTATCACGCGGGTTGGGCCGACAAGTTGGACTATGCGGGCATGGGAAACTCTCCGCGACCACACGGGGTTGCAGGTCAGATCATCCCTTGGAACTTCCCAATCTTGATGCTTGCCTGGAAGATCGCGCCGGCACTGGCAGCTGGAAACACGGTCGTGCTCAAGCCGGCCGAATCCACCTCGTTGACGGCACTTCTCTTTGCTCAGGTGTGCCAACAGGCAGACCTTCCCGCAGGAGTCGTAAATATCATCACTGGCGATGGAAGCACGGGTGCCGCACTCGTTGATCATCCTGGCATCGACAAGATTGCATTCACGGGTTCAACTGAGGTCGGCAAAGCAATTGCACGAGCGATTGCACCCACTCAGAAAAAAGCCACCCTCGAGCTTGGCGGGAAAGCAGCGAATATTGTCTTTGAAGATGCTGCCATCGATGAGGCTGTCGAAGGGATCGTCAACGGCATCTTCTTTAACCAGGGACATGTGTGTTGCGCGGGATCTCGCCTTCTCTTGCAAGAGGACATTGCCGATGAGGTTTTGGCGAAACTAAAGGTACGCATGGCCAAGATCCGAGTGGGCGATCCTCTGGACAAGAACACCGACTTGGGTGCCATTAACTCTTCCGAGCAACTTCAGAAGATTCGCGACCTCAGCACATCGGGCGACGAAGAAGGTGCCGAACGTTGGAGCCCAGAGTGCGCTCTACCCAACACTGGTTTCTGGTTCCCACCGACGATCTTCACGGGCGTAACGCAGGCTCATCGGATTGCGCGCGAGGAAATATTCGGTCCCGTACTCTCGGTCCTAACCTTTCGAACCCCACAGGAGGCGATAGAGAAGGCGAATAACACTCCCTATGGCCTCTCGGCAGGCATCTGGAGCGAGAAGGGATCGAGGATTCTCTGGACTGCGGGACGACTTCAGGCCGGTGTGATTTGGGCAAATACGTTTAATAAATTTGATCCGGCCAGTCCATTCGGCGGATACAAAGAGTCAGGTTGGGGTCGCGAGGGTGGTCGTCACGGTCTCACTGCTTATCTCAAAGAGGCGGAGTCGAATAATGAGTGAGCGTCTAGAAGTGAACAAGACCTACAAACTCTACATCGGTGGGGCATTTCCGCGAAGCGAGTCGGGACGAACATACGAAGTACGTGACAATGATGGCCAGTTCATCGCGAATGCCTGTCTGGCATCCAGAAAAGATTTGAAAGACGCGGTTGTCGCTGCGCGCGCAGCACAGAACTCATGGGCAAATGCGACCGCATACAATCGGGGACAGATCCTCTACCGAATCGCTGAGATGATGGAAGGGCGACGGGATCAATTCGCCAAAGAGATTTCTTCTGCCGATGGAATTTCACTTGAGGATGCGACCGATGAGGTTCTGGCCGCAATTGATCGTTGGGTCTGGTACGCCGGCTGGAGCGACAAATTGTCCGTGTTGGCAGGCTCTACTAACCCTGTCTCCGGTCCCTATTACAATTTCACCATCCCTGAACCTATGGGTGTAGTAGGTTCGATAACCCCCGAAGAAGAATCACTTTTAGGACTAGTTGACGCGATTGCTCCCATCATCGTTTCAGGAAATACATGCATCGTCCTCGCGAGTTCGCGTGCCCCACTCTCTGCTATTACCTTCGCCGAAGTCATGGCAACAAGTGATCTCCCACACGGAGTCTGCAATATCCTCACCGGCAAGAAAGAGGAGTTGGCCCCCTGGTTTGCATCGCACATGGACATAAACGGACTCGATATCAGCGGAGTGAGCGAGCCATCGCTGATCTCAGACATCAAGACCTCAGGTGCCCAGAACTTGAAGAGGATCCACTCGTTCAGCCGTGGACAGAACCCACATCGGATTCTCGCCTTCATGGAGGCAAAAACGATCTGGCACCCGATCGGCGTATAAAACCCTATTCGGCGGCAATCGCTGCGTATAGCGGCTTCACAACTTCCTCGATGATGGCAAGTCTTTCCTCAAAAGGAATAAATGCGCTTTTAAGCGCATTTATCGTCACCCGCTGAAGGTCGAGAAAAGTCCAGTCGAAAGCCTCTACAAGTTGCGTCATCTCCTTGCTCATCGAAGTTTGGCTCATCAATCGGTTGTCAGTGTTAACCGTGATTCGAAATCTCATCTTCCCGAGTTTTCCAATCGGATGGCCTTTAATCGATTTGGCAGCGCCAGTCTGAAGATTGGAGGTGGGACACAACTCAAGTGGAACGCGTCGGTCGCGGATATAGGAAGCAAGCCTGCCCAATCTCGGCGTCGGCCCGCTCAAATCAATGTCGTCCATGATGTGAACCCCGTGGCCCAGACGCTCGGCACCGCAAAGTTGGATGGCCTCCCAGATTGAGGGCAGACCGTACGCTTCCCCTGCATGAATGGTGAAGTGAGCATTCTCGCGACGTAGGTAATCAAATGTTGATTGCTGGTCACTTGGCGGAAATCCGTCTTCGGGTCCGGCGATATCAAAACCAACAACACCTAAATCGCGGTATTCAACGACGAGTTCGGCGGCCTCTTGTGATCTCTTGTTCTGGCGCATTCCACATAGAATCGACTCCACTCGAATCGAAAGTCCTTCCGCCTTGGCATCGGCTTCTCCCAATCGATAACCCTCAAGGGTCGCCTGCACGACATCCGACATCGACAAACCTTTTTCGGTGAAGAGTTCGGGGGCGCCGCGTACTTCTGCATAAACAACGCCATCTCGAGCCAAGTCGACAACGCACTCGCGAGCCACGCGGACAATGTCTTTGCGTCGCTGCATTACCGCGATCGTATGGCTGAATGTTTCAAGGTATCGGACCAAAGAACCTGAATCGCATGCTTCCCGAAACCAGATTGCCAATTCTTCTGCATCCTCTGTCGGCAAAGCGGTGTAGCCAATCTCTTTGGCAATATCGATAATGGTTTGTGGCCGTAGTCCGCCATCAAGATGGTCGTGTAGAAGCGCCTTCGGCAAGCGCTTTATCTGATCAGGTTTTGGAACCTTCAAAAGGTTGTTCATCGGATTCTCTCCACAATCAAAGGTAGCCGATTCACCGCGCCACCAGCCACAATTGTCACGGCTCCCGCAAGTGCTTCAAGTGCACGAGGGAAGCGCTCTGGTTCATCGGTGTGCAAGGTCATGAGGAGTTGTCCTGCAGTGATCTCATCCCCCGGTTTAGCATGGAGCTCGATTCCGGCACCGGCTTGCACTTTCTCACCCTGCCTTGATCTGCCGGCGCCGAGCCTCCATGCGGCGACACCCACCTTCATTGCATCCATCCCGACCATGCGACCAGTTTCGGTCGCCACATACGTCTGTTCTTCTCGGGCCGTTGGTAGCGGAGCATCAGGGTTGCCACCTTGTGCGCCAATCATCTTTCTCCAAACATCCATGGCGCTGCCATCCTTGAGCGCGCTCTCGGGATCCTTTCCGTGAATCCCTGCCACATCAATCATTTCTCTCGCCAGCAACAGGGTCAGTTCCACAACATCACTTGGTCCACCACCGGCTAGTACTTCAACGGCCTCACGAACTTCGAGAGCGTTCCCAACGGTCAGACCAAGCGGGACATCCATGGCCGTCACCAGTGCGCGTGTTTTTACACCTGCGTTCTTTCCAAGTTCGACCATCGTCCGAGCAAGGACTCCCGCTTGCGCTGGATCACTCATGAAGGCACCGCTTCCAGTCTTCACATCCAATACAAGACTTGATGTTCCTTCAGCAATCTTCTTGCTCATAATGGATGAGGCGATCAAGGGAATAGCCTCCACCGTGGCCGTTACATCACGCAGGGCATATAGCTTCTTATCGGCAGGTGCCAATCCAGCGCCAGCCGCGCAGATGACTGCTCCACATTCCTGCAGAACCTTAAGCATTTCCTCGTTGGACAATTCCGCTCTCCACCCAGGGATGGATTCCAACTTATCCAATGTTCCACCCGTATGGCCTAGCCCTCGTCCGGATAGTTGGGGCACGGCACCTCCGCATGCTGCAACCAAAGGAGCCAGAGGGAGGGTGATCTTGTCACCGACACCACCGGTTGAGTGCTTATCGGCAGTAGGACGAGTGATCGAAGACCAATTCATTTTCTCGCCACTATTGATCATGGCATTTGTCCAACGAGATATTTCGCGGGAATTCATGCCGTTTAAGAGTATTGCCATCGCCAATGCAGCCATCTGCTCATCAGCCACTACGCCACGGGTATAGGCAGAAATCACCCAGTCAATTTGGGCGTCCGTCAATTCATGGCGGTCACGCTTGGCCGCTATTACCTCTACTGCCGAGAAAGCTTCAATCAATGCGGCGCTTCATTTCCTCTGGACCAAATGCCCAAGGAAGCAACTGCGATAGCGGTTTGACTCCCGTGTCAGTCATCAATTGAAGATCATCTCCCCCATGTTCATAAAGAAGTTGTCTGCATCGGCCACAGGGCATCAGCGCATTTCCATGTGAGTCTACGCAGTACAAGGCAACAAGTTTGCCTCCGCCAGTTGCTGCCAGGGTTGATACAAGACCACATTCGGCACAGAGGGTTAATCCGTAACTCGCGTTCTCCACATTGCAGCCCTCAATGATCCGCCCATCGTCGACAAGGGCGGCAACACCGACCGGAAATCTCGAATACGGTGCATAGGCTTTCTTCATTGCCGAAATTGCTTGGGCATGGAGCGATTCCCAATCAATAGACATTAGACCGACTCGCCTCGTTTATAGGGAATACCATCGGCTGCAGGAGCACGTACACGACCCACGAAACCCGTAACGGCGATGATTGTTGCAATGTATGGCGCCATCAACATGAACTCCGAAGGAATCGCCGTACCGATGATGGAAAGTACACCTTGAAGGTTATCGGCAAAGCCGAATATCAATGCGGCCGAGACGGCACCGAGCGGACTCCAGCGACCAAAGATGAGCGCGGCCAAGGCAATGAAACCTTTGCCTGCCGTCATTTCTTTCCCGAATGGGCCGACTGCGCCGATCGTGAAATAAGCCCCACCTAGTCCTGCAACGGCGCCGGCCAGAATCACATTTCGGAATCGGATTCGATTGACATTGATGCCTACGCTCTCAGCAGCGGTCGGATACTCACCTGCGGCTCGCATTCGTAGGCCCCACCTGGATCGGAAGAGTCCGACATGGATCAGAGCAACGATGATGTACATAAGATAAACGATGATGGTCTGATCAAAAAGAATTGGTCCGAGGATAGGGATCTTCCAGAGAACCGGGATCTTCAAGGGTGAGAGTATTGGACCCGTGTTCCAGGTTGCCTGATACGGAATGAGCAACCTCTTATAAAGAAAGTCAGTAAGTCCAATTACTAATACATTGAGAACAAATCCGAGGATCACCTGGTTGATGCCGAATTTGATCGCGAAAACTGCGAGCAGGTATGCGATAAGTGCGCCTGCAAAAGGAGCAATTATGAGGCCAAGCCAAGTCTTCTGAGTCAAACTTGCCAACACACCTGATGCGAAAGCACCCGCAAGCAATTGTCCTTCAATGGCGATGTTGATTACGCCAGAGCGTTCGCACAATACGCCAGCCATCGCGCCGTAGATAAGCGGAACCGCAAGAAGCAAACCGCCTTGCAGTAGCCCAGTTAGCGGGATGAACTTTCCACTTGCAGCCCAACAGAGAAAGGACATCAGAAAACTAACACCGAATAAGGCACTGGCTACCGGGATCGTCCTGCGCGCACGGTACTGAAAGAGAGCGAGAATCGCAGCCAGGAGAGCCAGAACGGCGAAACCCAAAGACCCATGACGAGAATCAATAGTCCACTCGCGGAAAGCCACCCACTCACGGTCCATGACGAATCCGAAGGTGGCCTTGTCGTGTTGCTTTGGAATAATCACGAAGGCGAGAAAATCAAAGGCTGCCAGGACGAACATGAGCACCACCATGCGACGGCGTCGACGCTCTGGCGCGGATAAGGAAAGAACTTCGATCTGCGCCATCATCCGTTCCAACCTTTAGATACCACGGTAGATCCGACCTTGAGTTGTTTGATTCTAAACACCGCCTTGACTAGTTCAGGTGCTGCAATAAAGAGGACTACTAGAGCCTGAATGACGAGAATCAAATCGATTGGGGTATCTGTATTTGCCTGCATCGTTAGTCCACCCGCGCGCAGTCCGCCGAATAAGAGTGCGGCAAAGACTGTGCCCACTGGGTTTGCTCGACCCAATAGGGCGACAGTGATGGCGTCGAATCCAAAGGTTCCGCCGGCACCTGCCGTGAGTGCGTACTCACTACCCAGAATCTGAACAGCGCCACCTAAACCAGCAAGCGCTCCCGCAATTGCCATCACCAATGTTGTTACCACTGGAACAGAGATTCCTGCCGTCCTTGCCGCATCGGCGTTCGCGCCCACTGCTCGGAATCTAAAGCCCCACGTGCTCCGATTGAGCAACCACCACACGCCAGCAGCAGCGGCGAGAGCGATGATGATGCCGAGGTTTACTCGGAGATTCGGACCAGCCAGGTGCGGCAAGCGCGCACTCTCCTTGACTGGCGGCGCAATGGGATCTTGTCGGCCCTTTCTCAAAAATGGAGTGGTGCTAAGAAGCCACAGGAGGAAATAGCTGGCCACGTAGTTGAGCATGATGGTCACAATGACCTCGTGCGCGCCAGTTTTGGCCTTCAACAATCCAACGAAGCCTCCCCAAAGCCCTGCAAAAACCATCGCAGTAACAATCGCGGCGATGACGTGTATTCCAATTGGCATGGTGGTTTTGAAACCGATCACGGATGCACCGATGGCGCCGAAAATGAACTGGCCCTGGGCTCCGATATTGAAAAGTCCTGCCCTGAATGCGAGTGCGACAGAGAGTCCAGTGAGAATCAAGGGAGCTGCAGAAACCAAGGTTTCAGACAAAGGATAGAAACCGTCGAAGAAATTTGGATGGGCAAGGTTCGGATCGTAAATCGCACCTTCAAAGAGGGCGAGATATGCCTTTCCTGCTGCAGCAAATGCGCTGCCGATGAATTTCAAAGGTGAGTGTGCCTGCTTCAAGACGTTTGGATCAGAGAAGGCGATGAGCAATCCGCTAACAAAGAGGGCGGAGAAGAAGGCCAGCCCCGGTAGAGCGATGGCGGCAAATGCTTTGCGCACAAATTTCACGAGTGGGTCCCCTCTGGGTGAACGCCGGCCATGAGAAGGCCAAGATCTTCCCGAGAAGTAGTCGCAGGGACCATTGCGATGATCTCTCCGCGGTACATCACTGCAATCCGGTCTGCGAGGTCGGTCACTTCATCTAGTTCGGTACTGAAAATTAAAACTGCCCTGCCAGAATCTCTCTCCGCAATGATTCTCTGATGAACGAATTCAATCGAGCCAACGTCCAGACCGCGCGTCGGTTGAGAGGCAACTACCAGTTTGACGGGGCGCGAGAGTTCGCGTGCCAAAACCACCTTCTGTTTGTTCCCACCCGAGAGTGAAGCGGCGGCATCTTGAACGCTTTGCAAACGCACATCAAATTCTTTGACACGGAGTTCGGCTTCACGGGCCACCACAGCAGGCGAAAGAATCGGTCCTTTCGCATATGGAGGAACATCAAAAGTGTCCAGGATCAAGTTCTCAGCAACCGAGAAGGATGAGATAAGTCCATCGTGCTCGCGATCCTCGGGAACGTAGGCGATCCCTGAATAAAGCGTGTCATGCACTGACCAAGTGGTGATGTCTTTGCCATCGAGGACGATGGATCCGTCCATAAATTCTTCAAGCCCAACAATGGCTTTAGCCAACTCACTCTGACCGTTGCCCTGCACTCCCGCCACGGCGAGGATCTCACCTGAGCAGACATCAAAGGAAACGTTCTTAACTAGCCTTCGCCCTGTCACATCTCGAACATTTAAATTCTTGACGGAAAGGGAAACGGGACCCGCCGCACTTGCTTTCTTGTATACATCCAAGGAGACGGGTCGGCCCACCATCAAGGAGGCGAGTTCCTCCTGCGTCGCAGTTGTCGGTGGCGTGCCAACAACCTTGCCCCGGCGAATCACGGTGATCTTGTCAGCTGCTTCTTGAACCTCGCGCAGTTTGTGCGTGATGAAGACGATTGAAGTTCCTTTGTCCCTAAGAACCTTCATATTCTTTAGGAGTTCATCGGTCTCCTGAGGCGTAAGGACTGCCGTTGGCTCATCGAGGATCAAAACCTTGGCGTCATAAATCAATGCCCGAATGATCTCGACTCTCTGCTGTAGACCAACAGGGAGATTCTCGACAAGGGCATCCGGATCAATATCGAAATTGAATTCTTTGGAGACTCGGCGTATCTCCTCTTTGGCGGTGTGCAGATCCAATATGCCGAATTTGTTGGTTGCTTCGTGCCCTAGGACGATGTTCTCGGCGACCGTGAATACGGGAATCAACATGAAGTGCTGGTGCACCATGCCGATTCCGGCGGCCAGCGCGTCGCCTGGACCCGCGATCTTGATTTCCTTGCCGTCAACCAAGATGGTGCCAGAATCCGGTTGCAGGAGTCCGTACACGACATTCATGAGGGTGGACTTGCCCGCGCCGTTCTCACCCAATATCGCGTGAATCTGGCCGTCTTCAACCTTGAGGTCAATGCTGTCGTTGGCTACTAAAGCTCCAAAACTCTTCGTTACAGCACGAAGTTCCAAGGACATACAAAGAAATCTACCTTGAAATGGCAATTACGCAAAGAAAAACGGAGCGAGTCCATGAGAACTCGCTCCGTGTTTTCGAAGTAATTAACTGACTTTTACCTTTCCTGATTGTATGTCGATGCCAAGTTGGGTCACTTCACTCTGAAGGGCAGCCGGTACATCCTTGGCCAGATCGTGATACGGGGCCAAGTAAGTGCCACCATTGGCCAACGTGCCAAGATACCCCGCCGAAGTGAATTTGCCCGCCGCTTCATCCTTGATCACCGCTGTCACCGAAGTGTCAACGCCCTTCACAACAGATGTGAGAAGAATGGCTCTGTATTGAGGAGCTTGGACATAGCCATCGGAATCAACCCAAATTGTCACTGATTTGTGTGCGGTGAGCGATTCGCCAGCTGTCGCTCCGCCAAGACCTCCAGCAACCGGGAAGATTACATCCGCCCCTTGCTGCTCGAAGTTCTTGGAAATTTGAAGGGCTTTCGATTGGTCAGAGAAATTTCCAACGAATGTTCCGTCCTTCTTAACAGTGTCCCAACCAAGTGTCACAACCTTCGTGCCCTTTATTTGGTTGTAATAGGCAACACCTTTAGCGAAACCATCCATGAAGATGGTTACTGGTGGAATGTTCATTCCACCGTATGTCGCCACTTTGCCAGTCTTTGAGTATCCGGCGGCTAGGAATCCCGCCTGAAACGATGATTGGTCAGTCGCAAATTGGAGTCCCTTCAGGTTGGCAATTGCCGTGCCTGGATATTGATCTCCATTTGGACCGTGATCAAAGCCGTCTTGATCGACGATCGCAAAATTAGTTCCGGGGTTTGCCTTCGCAGCGTCGATGATTGCGCTATTGATAAGGAATCCCACTCCAATGACGAGGTTGCACTTCTCATCTACTAATTTCTTGAGGTTTGGCCCGTAGTCAGCGTCGGACTGTGCAGCAAGATATTTGACCTTGACAGAATCTGATGCGGTCACTTGTGCTCCGCGCCACGCGGCGGCGTTGAATGACTTGTCATCAACACCTCCCGTGTCGAGGGCAAGGCATGCCTTGATCGCGGTTGAAACGGTAGTTTTGGAGCACCCTGTAATGCCGACTGCAAGTACCGCTGCCGCAATAAGGGCTCCGTAACGCAATGACTTTTTCAATGTTCCTCCAAAGGACCCCATTTTTGCGGGGGTCAATTGAGTCTAGCCACCTCGCTTACATGTGGATCCATGAAAAAGCGGGGCGAGTCCTCACAGACGCGCCCCGCCTAGTTCACTTGCGTCAAATCAACTGACTTTTACTTTTCCAAGCTTGATGTCTATGCCTAGTTTGCGGACCTCATTCTGGAGTTTGGCAGGTACCTTCTTGGCTAGGTCGTGGTAAGGCGCCAGATAGGTGCCCCTGTTTGCCAACGTGCCCAAGTAGCCAGCAGAGGTGAATTTGCCCTTTGCTACATCCTTGATGACGCCGGAGACGGATGTGTCGACACCCTTAACAACAGAGGTCAGAAGTACTGATCTGTATTGCGGGGCTTGAACAAATCCATCTGAGTCAACCCAGATAGTTACTGACTTGTGGCCGGTCATTGACTGACCAGCGGTTGCGCCTCCAAGACCACCGGCAACTGGGAAGATCACATCTGCGCCCTGTTGTTCGAAGTTCTTTGAGATCTGCAATGCCTTGGCCTGATCAGAGAAACCACCAACAAAAGTGCCGTCTTTCTTGGCTACATCCCAGCCAAGGGCAACAACATTCTTCTTGTGGATCTGGTTGTAATACGCAACGCCTTTAGCAAAGCCGTCCATAAAAATCGTGACTGGTGGAATGTTTAGTCCACCGTATGTCGCGACCTTGCCGGTCTTTGAGAAACCAGCGGCCAGGTAGCCGGCCTGGAATGAGGACTGATTTGTTGCAAACTGAAGACCCTTTAGGTTGGCAAGCGCGGTTCCAGGGTATTGATCTCCGTTTGGACCGTGATCAAATCCATCTTGATCGACGATTGCAAACTTAGTTCCTGGGTTGGCCTTAGCAGCATCAACGATTGCACTGTTGATAAGGAATCCAACACCGATAATCACGGTGCATTTTTCATCAACAAGCTTCTTGATGTTTGGAGCGTAGTCAGCATCGGACTGGGCAGCAAGATACTTCACTGTTACAGACTTTGATGCAGTTGACTGCGCCCCACGCCAGGCAGCGGCGTTGAATGACTTGTCATCCACACCACCGGTGTCGAGAGCCAAGCACGCCTTTACAGCGGTCGCAGCAGGTGCAGCTGGAGCCACGGTAATGCCGAATGCAAGTGTTGAAGCCGCGATGACGGCCCCATAACGCAATGACTTTTTCAATGTTCCTCCAAGGAGCCCCATGTCGTTCATGGGTAGTTGATTGAGTCTAGCCATACAGGGTCAGTCGAAAACAGACCCAAATGGTTAACTTTTAATTACAACGGAAGTTTCGACGCCTTGACTGCAGCGGAATTGATAACTTTTCGATACTTGGAGACGCGCGGTGACCATAGTGACAATTCAATACCGCCGTTCGAAATCCCATAGCGGCGGCCATAAATTCCCTTGCTCGCATTAAGTACATCAATAATCGTGCGGCCGGAAGCGGACTCCGCAATCACGTCCACCACTGCCCGGTCGACGCGCTTTACCAAGGAAGCGAGAATGTACCGCTTCACCCCCAAGGCAAGGGTTACGTATTGATCGGGCTCGATGAGAATCAATCCGACTTTGGATCCGTTTATGTTGGCGTTTACCACCGTGTTAAGTACATCGGAGGCCGAGCCAGATGTCGTAAGAAAGATGACGTCAGCGCCCGCACCTATGAGCGCACTTGTCAGCGCCGACGATGAATCAGCTCCGTAACGAGCGTAAACTGTTATGTCCTTCTTAACATCGCGTGCACCAGCAGTGAATCCACTTTCATACTGTGAAGCCTGAGTACCTACAAGGCCGACTTTGCCGGTTTTACTTGCCAGTGCCGCAGTCACGCCTGCCAGGTAGCCGCTCTGATTTTCAGAAAATACGATCGACGTCACGTTGAGCATGCTTATTGATGCATCGTTGATGATGACGAACTGAGTACTTGGGTAAGCCAATGCAACCGTCTTCACGGCAGAGGCGTATGCGCTGCCGACAGCGATGATTGGGTTGGAGTCTTTTGCCACGAGCGAGCGCAATCGCAGTTCGCGGTCGGAATCTGATCCAACTGTGACAGTCGCCGCAACTTGAATTGGAAAACGTTTCTTGGCCATCGCCAGACCTTGTGCCACTGCGTCATCGAAGGAGTGATCTCCAGGGCCGCCCGTGTCATATGCAACTCCAACGCGGACCGGAGCAGCAGCTTGGGAACTTGGGGCGGAGGCAAAAAAGATCGACGCAAGTGCTGCGGATACGCCAACTGCAATCGACCTGCGAAACTTCATTGCACGAGACCTAGATTCTTGTATGTTGCCTGAAGAGTGCTCTCTGCAACAATACGGGCTTTGGCTGCGCCTTCATGAAGAATCGCTAGCAAACCTGCTTCATCCTCAAGCAATTCAAGGGCCTTCTGCCGTATCGGGCGCAGAAACTCGACCACGACTTCCGAAACCTCGGCCTTGAAATCCCCGTAGCCCTTGCCTGCGAAATCATTTTCCAGTTCAGAAATGCTTCTGCCGGATATCGTTGAATGAATCGTCAGAAGATTGCTGATGCCCGGCTTCTCAACTTCATCAAAAGTAACTTCGCGCCCCGTGTCAGTCACCGCGCTCTTGATCTTTTTGGCGTTGACCTTAGGCGCATCCATGATCTCGATGATCCCTGAAACCGATGACGACGATTTGCTCATCTTCGCGGTCGGGTTCTGCAGGTCGTAAATCTTGGCGCCGCTCTTCACGATGTATCCGTCAGGAATTTGGAACGTCTTGCCGTAACGCGA
>Ga0079306_1001168_pt1 | contig 18577 bp, 14 predicted proteins | sample Methanotroph_Enr_FD_79181 | JGI IMG/M metagenome (GOLD analysis project Ga0079306, IMG submission 79181) | Enriched soil microbial communities from Old Woman Creek wetland in Ohio, USA - Methanotroph_Enrichment_5 | ecosystem: Environmental > Terrestrial > Soil > Wetlands | place: USA: Ohio...
TTACAATTGACATAAGTTCGTCATGCTCTTCTTTTTTTAAAGTGACTTTGTATTTTATCATAGCGCTTTTTATGACAAAGATACAAATGTTTAGCGACATTATTACGTTGACATGACACTAGTGGGTTGAAACTTAACTTTCTCTTTCTTTTAATTGTTTATTTTTGCTTGTTTCGGGCAAATAATTTTCTTTGGTAACGACTTTCTTACCAGTTCTTTGTTCTAATTCTTTTCTTGCGTTGCCAGCAACATTACCGCCTTGTCTTGCTGCTGTTTTGTTTTCGATAAATCCTTTTGGGTTCTTAGTCTTGACGATTTCAGTTGTAGAGGCTTCGCCAAGCATTGAAAAAATCAACTCAAGGTCAGTCATATGGTCACGTAAATTTTGACTTTTCAATCCTTTGATTTTCTTGTACTCAGAGGGCGTCAAACCAAATGTCGCTTTTGAGATTTCAGCCGTTAATAATGCATATTCAACTTGTTCTTTTACACCTCTGTTTTTCCATTCTTCAGTCAATTCCTCCCTTATAGCAATGCTTCGCATCCGTTTTTCAATCCAGTCGTCGGGATAGCCTTTAGCTTTATACAATTCTCGTGTGCGTTGTGCTGCTAATTCAGGGTTTTCAATTTCATCCAATCTGTCGGATCCAACTTGTGCTAACCAATTTTTAAAAGGTTCTGCTTTTGGTGATGGAATAGATTGAATTATTCGTAAAAGCCCTTTTGCATTGGCACAATTCATTTTCTGTTTGCCACCAATTGTGTCAACCGAAAGGGGGGTGACAAATTGTCCCCACCCTTTGGAAAGCTCCCCATCCCTCTTACGCATTTTCTTTATGTAGTCCGAAGGATTTGGTGTGTCGGTTAGCACCTGAATAACGTCTGCAACAACAAAATACCACTTTTGGTCAAATTCATTCCATATTGAGCGTATTTGCTTGCTTTCAAAGAGTTTGATGTTACTCATAGATAACCGGTTTATACAAAAATAGCAAATCTTTATCAGGTCGGCTGGTGTAGCCAGCAATCATTCCGATTTATCTTTCTTTTCTGTCATTGTATGTCGTCTTGTCAATTTTTATGTCGCTGACTTTTTTCTTAGGCTTGTTAATAACTATGTAACAAACTATTCCTCACTCTGTTTCGCCGCGGGTGCAGAAAGGTGAACCAGGGTTGTGCTGCTGTCGACCAGATCGCCGGGAGCTACATTCACGCTATCAACGAGGGCATCAGCCGGACTCAGGATATTATTTTCCATTTTCATGGCTTCGACAACAAGCAACAGATCACCTTTTGACACTTCATCTCCCTGCTTCACATTAACCTTGATTACTTTTCCGGGCATGGGTGAAGTAATATTGCTTCCACTTCCGCCTACCGCAGCCGAAATCGTGTTAAAATCAGATGCTGCCGGAAGTATGTCCTTGCGGATAACTTCGAAAGTATGTGTTTTGTAACTTACCACTACTCTGCCTGGTTCAGGATGCGACACAAAAGCCGTGAATGGTTCGTCGTTAATCTGAATTTCGATTTGCTGGTTTTCACTTACTTCCGCGAACCGTATTTTCATGGTTTCGCCTTCAAAAACAGCCAATAACTGATCGGGTTTCAGGTCGTTGATACGGCAGTGGTAAATTTTACCATCAATTTCCAGTTCGGGCTGCATCAGAATACGCCAGTATCCGATCTGGTTCCAGACGCTTGCATCTGATTGTGAAGGATCCTTTTTTTTACACATATCCGGTTTACTGATCAGTGCAACCGCCATCGGAAGCAGTCCCGGTATGGATTCCCTGCTTTTGGCAATAGCCTGCAGCAACGATTCAGTATGCTCTGAGCAGAAACGGGTCGAAATAGTGTTGTTTATAAAATCAGGACTCTGAATAATAGCATGCAGGTAGCTATTGTTGTTCTTTATTCCGTGAATACCGTAATTCTCCAGGGCATCAAGCATATGCGAGCGAGCATGGTCGCGTGTTTTTCCATGCGTGATCAGTTTGGCAATCATAGGATCGAAAAAACTGCTTACCTGATATGGCATGCTCATTGCATCATCCACCCTGACGAAATCGCCCGAAGGTTTGTGATAAAGTGACAACTGCCCTGGAGCCGGTAAAAAATTATTTGCAGGATCCTCAGCATAAATACGGCATTCAATCGAATGACCAGTTTGCTGAATGCCTTTTTGCTGAAGCCTTAGAACATCGCCCGAGGCAATGTAAAGCTGCTCAGCTACAATATCAATCCCGGTGGTGAGCTCTGTAACAGGGTGTTCAACCTGTATGCGGGTATTCATTTCGAGGAAGAAGAAATTCAGCTCCTTATCAACGAGGAATTCGATGGTTCCTGCTCCTGAGTACTTTATTGACCTGCCGATAGTTACAGCGGCTTCACCCATTCTGGAGCGCAATTCAGGGGTAAGGGTTGGCGAAGGAGCTTCTTCAATAATTTTCTGGTACCTGCGCTGAATGGTACATTCGCGTTCGAACAGGTGGACTACATTTCCGTGGTTATCGCCAAGAATCTGAAACTCAATATGGCGTGGCTCTTCAAGGTATCTTTCGATATAAACCGTGCCATCGGCAAAATAATTCCGGGCTTCGCGCGAAGCGGCTTCGAGGGCACCCGAAAGACTTTCCTTGTCATTAACAATACGCATTCCCTTACCTCCACCTCCACCGGCAGCTTTCACCAGCACCGGAAAACCAATGGTATCAACCTGACTTAGGATTGATTCGGCGCTGCCCGACAAACCCCTGGTAACAGGCACTCCTATAGAAGAAACAAAGTCGCGTGCTTCCACTTTATTACCCATCACTTGCATAACATGAGGCCCGGGGCCAACAAATACAATTCCTGCCTCGTTGCATGCTCTTACAAGTGCAGGGTTTTCGGAAAGGAAACCGTAACCCGGATGAAGGGCATCACACTGACTGCTTAGTGCAATGTGGATGATTGCCGGGATATTAAGGTAAGTTTCGGAAAGCTCGGATTTGCCAATGCAATATGCTTCGTCAGCAAAGCTATGGTGAAGGCTGCTTTTATCAATTTCGGAATAGATGGCAACTGTGCGTATACCCATACTCCTTGCCGTGCGGATGATACGTACAGCAATTTCGCCACGGTTGGCTATCAGAAGTTTCTTTATCATTTCGGAAGTGTGATGTGTGGTAAGAAGATTGGTTTTTGTGAATATAATGCGCTGTATTTTTAAGAGTTGAAATGATCTGACAGCACTTTAAGGCTTTACCTGATCGTATCAATCCACCCATTTCGGTTTTCGCTTTTCAAGAAAGGCTGCCATTCCTTCCTGTCCTTCGGCGGATGCCCTGATTTCGGCTATCATACGGGCCGTGTAGGTTAAGGCCTCGTTCATATCAATATGATTCACAACCTTATCAATCAACTCTTTGCATTGTGTAATGGCTGCCGGTCCGCTTGTAAGAAGCATCTGAACCATTTGTGCAATATATTCATCAACCTGATCAGCCGGTAAGGATTTGTTAACGAGTTTATACGTTTCAGCTTCGGAGCCATTGATCCTTCTTCCGGTGAGCATAAGCTCGCGGGCACCATATTCGCCAACCCTTTTGATCACGTAAGGTGAAATGCAGGCCGGAACGATTCCAATTTTAACCTCACTGAGCGAAAAAACCGTGTCGCTGGTGCAAACGGCTATATCGCATGCCGCCAGCAAACCGTTGGCTCCCCCGATGGCGGCTCCGTGAATGGAAGCAATTGTTGGCTTTGGAGAGGAATAAATGGCATAAAAACATTCGGATAAATGCAGACTCTCAGCATAGTTCTGCTCATAGCTGTATCCTGACACATCGCGCATCCAATTCAGATCAGCACCGGCACAGAATGATTTTCCCTCTCCCTGCAGGATTATCACACGCACATCTGCCATCGCCCCTGCATGTTGAAATGCATCAGTAAGTTCCGAAATCATAATTTCGTTGAAAGCATTACGGATGTCGGGACGATTAAGGATTATGCGGGCAATGCCTTTATCTGCAGAGAGCTTGATTGTTTGGTAGGTTTTCATAATTAGTTTATTGTGAACGGGATACGTGGGCAGGAAACGGAAATATACGGAATTGCATTTTACATTCTGAAAACCCCGTAACGGGTTTCTTCCCAATGTTTGTTCATGGAAGCTGCTATTCCCATTGCCAGTATTTTGCGGGTATCGACGGGATCAATAATTCCATCGTCCCACAGCCGGGCTGTACTGAAATATGCCGATCCTTCTTCCTCGTATTTTTTGAGTATGGAATTCCGCATTTCGTCGCGTTCATTGTCGCTTAAAGTTAGTCCTTTAAGCTTTAGCTGATCTTCCTTTACCGTTATCAGCACTCCGGCAGCCTGTTCGCCACCCATAACACTGATCTTCGAATTCGGCCACATAAAAAGCAGGCGTGGTTCGTAGGCCCGGCCAGCCATGGCGTAGTTCCCGGCACCGAAAGAACCTCCGAAAACAACGGTGAATTTAGGAACACGGGCATTGGCAACTGCATGTACCAGTTTCGCTCCGTCGCGGGCGATGCCTCGTCGTTCGTATTCCTTCCCAACAATAAACCCGGTAATATTCTGAAGAAAAAGTATGGGCACATTGCGCGAAGTACAGAGTTCGATAAAATGGGCACCTTTGAGTGCAGTTTCCGAAAAAAGCACACCGTTGCTGGCCAGTATTCCGACCGGCATGCCCATAATGTGAGCAAATCCTGTTACAATAGTTGGTGCATACCGTGCCTTGAATTCATGAAAACGGCTTCCATCGACCATACGTGCAATTATTTCGTGTGCATCAACCGGTTTGCGCAGATCAATGGGAGCAATGCCGTAAAGTTCAGCAGGATTGTAATAGGGCTCTTCTATCGGAACCAGTTCCAGTGCTTGTTTTGCCGGTTTTTTGAGTGTCGAAAATATATCGCGGCATATCTGCAGCGCATGGCTGTCGTTTTCGGCAATATGATCAGCAACTCCCGATATAGAAGTATGCACATCGGCACCTCCCAGTTCTTCGGCAGTAACTTCTTCGCCGGTGGCTGCTTTAACCAAAGGAGGACCACCGATAAAGATAGTTCCCTGGTTTCGCACAATAATCACTTCGTCGCTCATGGCAGGCACATAAGCACCTCCGGCAGTGCATGAACCCATAACAACAGCAATCTGGGGAATTCCCTCCGACGACATACGGGCCTGGTTAAAAAAGAAACGCCCGAAATCGTATTTATCAGGAAATACCTGAGCCTGCTCAGGAAGAAATACACCGCCTGAGTCGACCAGATAAACGCACGGAAGATGATTTTCCTGTGCTATTTCCTGGGCTCTGACATGTTTTTTTATGGTTTCGGCTATGTAAGTACCCCCTTTCACAGTTGCATCGTTAGCCACTATCATTGCCTCACGTCCGTGAATGACCCCGATACCGGTAATAATTCCGGCCGAAGGGAAACCGTTTCCATACATACCGTAAGCAGCCATGGTGGAAAGCTCCAGGAAGGGAGTACCCGGATCGATAAGCTGATCGATTCGCTCGCGTGCCAGAAGTTTTCCTCTTTCCTTATGCCTGCTTACGATTGACTCCGGCGAACCGTTAACGACACCTTCGAGAGTACTCCTGTATTGTTGCATGATTTGCCCGTAGGCTTCGAGGTTCGCAAGGTATTCGGGCGAATGGATGTTAATTTTTGACTCAATCCTGTACAAGTTAATATGCTTTATGTGAATGATATACCATTAAATATACTATCCTGCATACGTTTTTGAGGCAGGATAATAAAACCTAAATTACAAATAAATCCGAAAGTGGAAGAAATGTTGCAAAATTAATCGCAAATATGCTCCGTTAAACGGCGGCCAAAGCTTCCTTAAGACTGGAAGTCGTCTTTACTCTTATGCCTTTTTCGGTGGTTTCGAGGGTGCAGCATTCGGTGTAAGCATCGTGTTCAAAAAACAGAATATACCCTTTCGCTACAGCTTCATCCATAAAAGCTTCCTTCTCGGTGAGTGATTTCAGGGGCTGGGTATCGTAACCCATTATATAGGGAAGGGGAACATGCGCCGCTGTCGGAGTGGTGTCAGCCATAAAAACAACGGTCTTTTCCCCACACCGGATAAAAGGTATCGCCTGTCCCACTGAATGTCCATCGAAAATCCTTACATCGAATCCAGGCATCAACGTAAAGGGGCCATCGAAAAGCCTGAGTTTTCCGCTATCGGCAACAGGCATCATGTTTTCGTGCAGAAAGGAAGCTTTTTCGCGTCGGTTCGGACGCGTTGCCCAGTCCCATTGCTGCTGGCTCAGCCAATGAACGGCGTTGGGGAAGGTGAGTTCAAAACCGCTGCGATCCTCCTTATATTTTACGGTACCTCCGCAATGATCGAAATGCAGGTGAGTAAGGAATATATCCGTAATTTCTTCCGGTTCAAATCCTGCTTCACGCAGCGAACCCCGCAGACTCTGACTGCCGTTGAGAAAATAGTGTCCGAAAAATTTCTCATCCTGTTTGTCACCGATTCCGTTATCAATCAATATCCTGCGGTCGCCATCCACCACCAGCAGGCAGCGCATGGCAAGATTTATAAGGTTGTTTTCATCGGCCGGGTATGCCTTGCTCCATATTGTTTTGGGAACCACGCCGAACATGGCGCCCCCGTCGAGTTTTAAATTGCCTGTGTGTATTGGAAATAACAGAATCATCGGATGCTTTATGTTTTATTGAAGGAACAAGAACCTGCCTGAAATGTTGCGGAAAAATACGCTAAAATCCGGATTTAGTTTCGCCTTAAATCCACCTGTCCCCAAAAAAGTGAATGACAAAACCCTGGTACCCGGGTTTCAGAAATTCCATATCCTTCCAGTGGATAGTTGTCTGATATTTTTTTGAGTTCAAAATAAAATAATTTAACGAGTCATTATCTATAGTGCTCAGACCCTATATTATAAGTACAAAAGTTAGAATTGTTAGAATTAAAACGCCCAAAAACCTAACTCATGCATCTCCGGCACTGTGCACTTAAAAAAGCAAAGTATTATCCGGGTGACCGGGTTACAAAAGTGTTTATATTTGTTGAATGTTTCAGCAGTATTCAAATTTTTGTTCAACTGGGTCACAATGAACCTAAGGGCTTTTAAACGGGAAATAGTATATAATATGTTGGAAATCAATTTAGAATCGAAATATCCTCACTAAACCTAATGCAAACAGATCTGCTACAGTAGTGGTTATCGACTTGTTGGGCCTCATTCTAAAATTAGCAACAACATAAATTCACACAAATGAAATTATTTGTAATAGGAAATGGTTTTGACATAGGTCACGGTATTCGCTGTAAATATTCGCATTTTCAAGAATATTTGGACGACAATAGAGAAGATATATTAGAAATAATGGGTAAGTTCTATTACACTGGAGAGGATTCAGAATTGTGGTCGGACTTTGAAACTAGCTTGGAGAGGGATATTGATTATGATTCACTGTCAGAAATTGTTGGTGAAAATTCCCCAAATTTTGCATCTGACGATTTTCGTGATGGAGATTGGTATGATGCTCAAATTTATATTGAACAAGAATGCGATGAACTATTAGAGAATATTCGTTCTGGTTTCGAGGAATGGATTACCTCATTAGAAATTTCTCAAATCAAGAAAAAATATGCTCTAAACGATTCTGATCGCTATATTACGTTTAATTATACGGATGTCCTTGAAAAAATTTACAACATTACTTTATCGAATATTTTACACATGCACAATAAAGTAGGTGAAGAATTAATTTTTGGTCACGGGAAAAATTTAGAAGACTTCAATGTAAAGAAAGCTTTATATGGCGATGAAAATGCATTTTTAAGTTATGATGAAGATGGAAATATAGAGTCAAGTGCAGTTGGTCACGAACAATTTGCAGAAAATGCTGTTTGCGCCTTTTACAACAAAATGAGAAAACCCACAGAACAAATTTTAAACAATCACATCGACTTTTTTAATAATCTCTCAAATGTTGAGGAAATTGTGGTTTTAGGCCATTCCTATAATGAGATAGATTTGCCATATTTTAAAAAGATAGCAGAATCAACTAATACAAACTCAAAGTGGATTTTGCTTTACTTTACTGACAAAGACAAAATGGCAGCTGAAAAAGTTATGGATAGATTGGGAGTAGCATCGCAATTACAAGACTATAAACATTGTAATTTATTAGAAATTGAGGGCACTCAGTTGAAATTATTTTCATGATAAAAGAAGGAGGCATAACAGCGGTTTGGCGAAATGGCGGGTTCAGTGGTTAATTGAACGGTAGTAATTCTAATAAACATTTGTGCTTGGTTGACAGTTAAGTGCTCCGAAATCCGCCACTACGCCAAGCCGTGGAACGTTAGGTTGTAGAATAAAAATCAAAAGATAAAAGGCATGAATGACGTTTGGGATTTTGGGTTTGGGGATGGGAAAAATCAAGGCAAATAATTGAATTACGCAACCTGACAATATGCAATTACCATTTACACACAAGGTCTGCGCACAAAAGGCTAACTGCAACTGCACTCGGCGTTGGTAGCAAGTGCTGCGCTGACCTCGACAATTTTACTCAATGGACAGTTTTAAAGAATATGACAAATACAATTTCGAAATAGTCACAAAATTGACAAACATATTATTCACGAAAAGAATTTATATTTGCCGTTATGGATGAATTTAATTTAAATCAAACATTGAACTTTTTAAGCGGTCCTCCCAAAGAGCATATAATAGTCCATAATTATTGGGCTGCGACAGCTTTTGACCGTTATCATAAAGACTCGAAAGCAGAAATTGAATTTATTTTACATGGCGAATTAAGAAAAGCAATTCTGAATTGGGATTCAAATTTTTCAAAAGCAACCATGAAAGAAGATAAGGACATGGCAAATCATGGCGGTGTTGCGATGGCTTGGTTCGTTATGTCAGTTCTATTGAATTATAAGTACGTAGAACAAACTGAAATTGGTGACGGAGTTGATTATCGCTTTTTGAAAACTGAACCAAATGATGATGATCTTAATTTTCTAAATGATTATCATTATGTTGAAATTTCAGGTATTTTAGAAGAATCAAGAACTAACACTTTAATTGGTAGGATTAAAGATAAGCATCAACAAATCATAAGAGGTGGCAAGCGGGACGAACCTTCTTCAGTAATTGTAACTCTTTTTAGTAAGCCTATAACTATAAAGGAAATTCATAAATGAAACCAAAACTTATCCACCAGCAAGCAATGGAATATTCCTTCAAGGCTAAACAGGCCATTGAGGAAGAGAAATATGGTGTAGCTTTTGGCTTTTACAAACAAGCGGCTGAATTAGAAAGCCAGGTTGCAGAATTCTATTTCGATAAACCAGAATTAGAACCTACACGTAGTGTTGTTGTTAGGAGTGCCGCATTCATGAATTTAAAAGCAGGGCTATACGAAAAAGCGCAAAAATTTATCTTTTTCGGTTTACTGTACACAAAAGATGATCTTATAAAAAGCCAACTTAATGATGCACTTGAGTTAGCTGTTTCGCTAAAAAACCTAACTCCTGAAGCTGCAAGTGGAGAATTCAATTATATTAATTTATTGCGCCAGAGAAGTGTTCATTATATTATTGAACCTGCAAATTTTCACTTCGGACATTCTGTAAGCCTTGCAACTATTAGAGATTTTTCGGAAAATTATTTAAAATCTTTAAAAGCATTTGCTAAATCAAAATTCAAGAAGTTGCTTAATGTCGAGGCTGATTTTGAAGAAATTTTTGCTAAAGAAATTGATAAACTAATTAATCCTTTAGTTACTAATTCTGCATATGGAAGCTTTAAACTTTCAATTGCAAATGATTTTCAGACAAGAGAAGGAGAAGAGAAGAAAATTGTCGAATTGAAATCAAACGTTGTTATTAAATTCCATAATGAGATTTTCATTAATCCACTTTCCGATGTTGATATTAAGCAAATCAAAGAAAGTTATACCGAAGATGAGGTAAATGAAATTTTCAGACCATTAACAAAAATAAAATCTAATAATACTCCATATAAAGTGGGCTATTATGATTCGGAGAATCTGAATAAAACCTATGCGACACGAATTATAAACAAACAAAGAGAAAAATTGCTTTCAGTTAAAGCAATTAGCCAACAAGATATTGGTGAACTGGAAAGTTCAATAATTCACAAAAGAAGTGTTCAAGGCGGTAAAGTAACAAAGAAAACTATTTTTAAAGAACAACTGCGGTCTTATGAATTTGATATTAAAATACACCAATTAGAGCCAAAAGATGTTTCTCCAGTTTTGTTGAATGAGGAAATCTTACTAAGTATTTACTTTAACTCTGAAAATGGTTTTAAATTTTCCTTTGCTGATATTCCACTTGAATATGCTGATACTGAATATGACAAAGGATTAATTGGTTTTTATACACTTTTATATCACAAAATTCTTTCACTCGTTGACACTAAAGATAAAAACGAACAAGAATTTAGGGATTGGGAAGTTGTGAAAAGACTTATTGGTAATCCAAACGCATTAAGAAAATGAAAGAATTAAGGTTTGACTTTAAATTATCCAAAATATAGTTTAAACTAACCATATCAAAGAAAACACCTGCTGCCAACAAACGCTATGGCAAATGCGGGTTTGCGTGTTCGTTGAAACAGTTGAAATCTTTATATACATTTGTACTGGCTGGCAGGGGAGCAACTATTTATTGCCGCATTTGCATAGCGTCGGGGCGTTAGCTACAAATATAACACGAAATTTTACAGAAGCTGAATTGATTTGACTAAAATACAATAAACATGATTACTTCGATTTTTATAAGACATTTTAAAATTTACAAAGGCATTACTTTTATTCCAATTTCTGAAGGCAGTGGTTTTGCTAGCTTAATTGGAGAGAATGGAGTAGGTAAAAGCTCTGTTCTCGAAGCACTAGACTTTGCAATCAACAAAAAGGGTAATCAAGATTGGCCAATCAATAATGAAGCAAAATATGAAGGTGGTTTAGGAGGCGCAAATATTCCATTTATAGCTCCAATATTTCTGATTAAAAAGGAATTATTGCGAAAATCTAAAAAAGATGATATAGAACAATTTGAAAAGGCAGAAAAACTATCAAACTTCCTTTGGAATACAAAATATAAAACAAAATCAAAATCCCTAGATGATTTTTATAAACATAGAGATGAATTAAAACTTTGCTATGACCAAAATGATTATTTTTTATTATTGGTTGGTAAAAAGTATAATGAAAGTGGAATTTACTTCGCTTCATATCAGAATGTTCTCGACTTTATAAATGAGAATCCTCATATTCAATATGAAGATTCAGAGCTACAAAAATATTTTAAAGGTTTTTATGATTACTTAATTTCACACTATTCATATATATACATTCCTGTAGAGACTGACGTATATACATATACAAAACTTGAAACTCAGGACATGCAAAAACTAATGGATAAAAATATCCAAGTTGAAATTGAAAAAGCAATTCGTCCAGGAACACTAAAACAAATTAATAAAGATTTAGATGGATTTGTTAAAGAAATTGAAAGAATATTAGAAATATATGAATATAAAGGGCATTTTAAAAACAACTTAACTATGCCTGATTTAGTCACTAAAATAATTGAGGCCTATTTTTCTATCAAAGTATTGAACAAGAAAACAGAAAGTGCAAACAAACTGATTCCAGTCAGTGAATTAAGTTCTGGTGAAAAAAGAAAAGCTCTGATTGATGTTGCATATTCATTTTTACTAAATAATACTGACAGAGCTTCAAATATAATCTTAGCAATAGATGAACCTGAAGCATCATTGCACATTTCAAGTTGCTATAGCCAATTTGAAAAATTGATTAGAATAAGTAAGCAAAATCACCAAATTATCATTTCAACACATTGGTATGGTTATTTACCTGTTGTTACAAGTGGTAGCGCTACTTCAATAAGAAAAAATCAAAAGAATGAAATATCTATCGATTTCTTTAATCTTTACAATTACAGAGAAACAATAACTCAGTCAAGAAAGAAAATTAAAGGTCAACTACCTATAGATTACAACATTAAAAGTTATAATGACTTAGTTCAATCAATAATATATTCATTACTTCAAGAAGAACCTTATAATTGGATTATATGTGAGGGACTTTCTGAAAAAATATATTTTGAATTTTTATTTAAAACAGAAATTGAGTCGAAAAAACTAAGATTACTTCCACTAGGAAGTTATAAAGAGGTTAGAAAAATTTATTCTTATTTGTTATCTCCAATAAAAGATCCTGATTACAAAATAAATGGAAAAGTTTTCTGTCTAATAGATACCGACAATGAACGAGTTGAAGTTCCTTACGAAAAGAATAAAAGTTTAATTTTTGAGCGCCTTATTAATGATGAAAGCGGAGAAACAATATTGACTGACGTTGATAGTAATCTAACAAATCCAGCCACAGAAATTGAAGACTGCTTAAATCCATTTGTTTTTTACCAAACATTGCTTGAATTTGTTCATGAAGATGAAAAACTAAATGATATTTTACGCTCTAGTGAAGTCATTGAGGGTGCAAAATCGTCTGCTTTTTTCTTTGATCTCAGAATTAGTGAAAAAAAAGTAATAAAAGATTTTTTTGATGGGAATGAAGGATATAATAAAATTAGATTTTCAAAAAAGTATGTAGCAATTTTGGGAAAACCATTTTTTTCTCGAATTCCTGAATCAAAGTGGATAACAAATATAAAAAAACGATTGTCAATAAATAATCAATAAATATCTGCCGCCAATAAACAGGACTTCATGTGGCGCGTAATGCCCAGCATGGTTCCGATAACTAGAGTAAACCGGTTGAACAAAAGCCCCAAACGGCGGATTTCCTATGCACTTTACGCCTGTGTTGTATGTTAATTTACAGACGGATAGCTTGCTGAGGGTTGAATTTTAGAATAGAGTTTTCAATTTTAATCGCAAATGTTATGGCAAAAGTGACTCAAAAGTAATGTTTCCGGGAGTTTAACCTGAAAGCTTTGTCTTTGATTTTTTACTCAATATTGGCTCATTTTAAAGCTGTATCAGAAGCAGCTTTTTCAGCCCGCAGAAAATACTTCTGAAATACACCAGGCTTATTTCAAACCTTTTGCCTAATTTTAACCGTAAATTAAGTCTGAAAACTGCCTTTAATCGGGGATATTAGCCGCGGACTGCCGTTGGCACACATATTATGACAAAAACGCTAAATATACTTTTTTTCTTATTGACGCTTAGTTCAGCGTTTGGACAAACCAGTTTTTATGACCGGCTCGCCGACTCGGCAATTGTTTTGACGAAGCAAAGAGTACAATATGACCCGGCATATTTTCAAATAGGCTATCCAAATGGAGATATTCCATCTGATAAAGGTGTATGCACGGACGTTTTAATCCGGGCTTACAGAAAACTTGGAATTGACTTGCAAAAAGAAGTACATGAAGACATAAAAGCGAATTTTGATAAATATCCTAAAAAATGGGGACTTAGCCGACCAGACAAAAATATTGACCACAGGAGAGTTTCAAATCTGATGACATTTTTTTCAAGACATGGGACTGTAAAACAAATCTCGCAGAATCCCAAAAACTATTATCCAGGTGATGTGGTTTGTTGGGATTTAGGTGGCGGAATAACCCACATTGGGATAGTTTCCAGGAAAAAATCAGCTGACGGACAAAGATATCTGATTATACACAACATTGGAGCAGGACAGGTCATAGAAGACTGTCTGTTCAAATACAAAATAATAGGACATTACTGTTACGAAAAATAAAAATACCTGTGCTAATAAATATCACTTATTCGCAGTCGTGCGCTCCCAAGCCAAATCGCAGCCATGAACTTTGCCACAACTGCGATTTAAGTAAGTGTTGAACTTTACTGACCCGATGCTTTTTATACACCTCGAACAGAGTTAAATGGTTAGAGAAAACCGGCGGTGGCCTGGGTTCAATAACCTGCTACAGTAACATTGTGCCATCCCTGCAACAGAATAAGACTCAATTGAGAGCGGAATACCGAAGCAGCTTTTTCGACCCGTAGAAAAACTTCTGAATACGCCAGGCTTATTTCAGACCTTTTGCCTAATTTTAACCGTAATTTAAGTCTGAAAATTGCCTTTAACCGGGGATTTTAGACGGGCTGGCGTTATGGGTAAATTTAAAATACTGACATACAGCAATTTCGGGAATACGTCTAACTTTGAGAAAACGTTTGACCATAATCTATCTGACATCTAAAACTATGTATCATGAAAAAAATCGTCTTTTCAATTATTTTAACACTTACTTTAACTAATGTTTTTGCACAATGGACTCTACTTAGTCCTACTCCAACAAATGAGGATTTATTAGCTATTCATTTCCCAAACCACAATACTGGTTTTATTGTTGGTAGAAATGGCACAATTTTAAAAACCTGTGACTCAGGAACAACATGGATAACACAGGTAAGTGGCACTCTTAAAGATCTTTCATCTGTTTATTTTTCTAATTCTGACATTGGTTATTCAGTAGGCTTTTCTGGAACTATTTTGAAAACAATTGACGGTGGCACAACGTGGAATTCGCTTACAAGTGGAACTACAAAAGGGCTTACATCGGTATGTTTTACAGATTCACAAACAGGCTTTGCTGTTGGAGATTCAGGAACCTTATTGAAAACTATAAATGGTGGAGTAACCTGGAATTTGCATCAAGGCTATTCAGCAAATTTTACATCAGTTTTCTTTAATGATGCAAACAATGGATATGTAGTTGGTAGTTCCGGAACAATCATAGAGACTGTTGATGGTGGCCAGACCTGGTTTCCTCAATTCAGTAATTCAGACAGAGAATTACGTTCAGTTTATTTTACTGATATTAATAACGGTTATGCAATTGTTACTAATCCTCACTATTCGGTTGAAGAATTGATAAATTTTATAAAAACCACCGATGGAGGTACGACATGGAATCCAATAATGAATATAACTACAAGTGATATTTACTCACTATGTTTTACCAATGCTGATACAGGTTATACTGTAGGAGGGATCCATTATCGACAGAAAGGAATTGTATTTAAAACTCTGAATGGGGGAGCAACCTGGGATACGTTATCAATTGGGGATACTCCATGGTTAAGTTCAGTTTTCTTTACTGATGTAAATACAGGTTATGTTGCCGGTGGCAGTGGGACAATCTTGAAAACAACTTCAGGAGGGACGCTTTCTATCAAGGAAGTTAAATCTACTCCACCAATTTTCAGTATCACCCCAAACCCAGCTGTAAATAAAATTTCGATTACAAGCCCAACGAATTTGTGCAAAGAGACCAACATTCACATTTTCAATATTCAAGGTGAAAACTTAATTAATAAGATATTTCACAATCAGGACAGAATAGAATTAGATGTTAGCATTCTGAAACCTGGTATTTATCTGATTAAAATGCAAACTATATATGGTGTTGAAATTCAAAAATTAGTAATTCAAAAACAATAAATATGCTGGATTGATAAAAAACCTGCCCTAAATATATAGTGCTTCATATGGCTCGTAGTACCCGGCATGATTCCGATTGCTTTAGTAACCCGGTTGAACAAAAGCCCAAAACAGCGGATTACCTATGCATTTAACGCTTTCGTTGCATGTTAATTTACAGCAGGAATAACGGCTGAATCTCTATTTTAGCACTCACTCCAATCTCAATACTACTCAGCTAAATTTGTCGATAGACTATCTCACGGATGTGGGATTTAGTTCAACAAACGCTATAACAAATGTGGCTTTTGAGCTGCGCTCATGAGACCGCTTCGCTAAGTTCGCTAAGTTGCGTGCACATTATAGCATTTGGAATCTTTTTATACATTTGTGCCGGCTGACCGTTTAGCAACATTTTATTCCCGCAATTGCTATTGCGGAGGTATAAATTGCAGTGTAATATTCTATTTATTTTTCTCTTAATCCATATAATAAACCAGGTAACTTACTCAAAATGAAAAAATTACTTCTTAAAACCACAATTTTCATTTCTATTATTTATTTTGGCGGATGCGCATCTGGCTATAAACAAATCCATCCGGAAACTGTTTATTTTGCAGCCCATGACTTGCAGGACGGAATCTCATTATCCTATAAATACGATGTGCTGCGCGAAAAGGGGAATAGGAAATATTCAAAAAAAGAATTCACGAGAGGACTAAGATTAGTTGCTGTAAAAGTGACTAACAATACTGATACGACAATACATATCGGTCAAGACGTTGCTTTTTATTCCGGGCAGAATCAATTAATGCTTCTTGATCCTTTAGTTGTCAAAAGTTCGATTAAACAAATAGTACCTGGTTATCTCCCTTATTTTCTGTTCACCTTCTTAAGATTTAATGTTTACACTGCGACATCATCCAATTCATATCCCATTGGCTTAGCTTTGGGCCCTGGCCTGGTAATCGGGAATATGGCCTTTGCAGGCACCGCCAATACAAATCTATTAAACGAGTTAATCAAATATAGTTTGTTCAATAAAGCAGTAGAAAAAGGAGAAACGGTGTATGGGATAATTGGATTCAGAAGCAATGATTATTCTCCGCTTTCATTAAAGTTTATTAATGAATATTCATCTTACAGAGCCAATCCATAAACCGTTACTTTACTGAAATAACTCTTGCTTCCTTTACAATTTTGAAGTCAAGAAGAAATTTTAGTATGGACTTTTATTGCACTTCCAGGGGCTGGATTTTGGTAGTAGAATTGTTGTACCTAATCAGTGCCTGAAGTTTTAAGTGCCTGAAGTACTTAGAGGTTGGAGTGCCTAAAGTGAAGTAGTAAAAATCAGGCAATTTAAATATTCGGCCGTATATATATTGTTTTACCTGCTGCGTCTTTTCTTGCCTGCAGAATGTCGCGGCGGTTTCGGGAGGGATCGAACGAAACATGCACCCAACGGAACCCGAATTCATCAATCATCTGGTCGAAAGGCAGATTTAATTCCTTTATTTTTTTAAACAGGAATTCATTGCCATTTGTTAAATCAACAATATCAGCAGCATGTCCGCTCATATGCTGACTGGTTTTCGAGCCGTTTACTGCTTTGTTGAGGGGAGGACAACGATATCCGCTTTTTATTGTTATGGGTGATCCGAGTGCGTCGCGTAGGGGCTGAAGTATATTTACAACCAGAGCGCGTAAATTTTCAACTATTTCGGCTGGCGGATTGTATTGCGCCTCATCAAAATTCCTGTGCTCGGTTAGCAGCAACTCCTGTAATGTAAAGTTTTTTGAAAACTGTATGTTTTGTGCCATAATTGAAATAATTTGGGTTTATCTGTTTATTAATTATGAAGATTTATTGTTCAATTAACTTTTTCGTACCTGATCAGTGCCTGATGTTTAAAGTGCCTAAAGTACTTAGAGTGCCTATAGTGCCTGGGACAACCAGAGTTAAAAGCGCCTGTAGTGAAGAGGTGATAATTTGCGGGGCTCTAAATCCCTTGACAAATGAGCACCAATCACTGAAAAAACTTCCTGAAGTTATAGGTACATTCAGCTATAAAATATTGGAATTAAAACAACCAAATAGCCAACTTCCACCTGACCCCCTGACTCCTAACACCCAAAACCTGATCCCTCCATCCTGCATTGTGCACTGAAACAGCATATAAGTATCAGAGTGATTAGTTACACTTTTTCCTTGATTATTTCAAACCGTATTTTGCGGCTATCTCATTTCGCTCCTCCCATGCGGTGGCTGAGTGAACCAATCCAAATTTGTCAGCAAGCTTGCTGATTTCTTCGCTCTTTTTCTCTGAGCCTTTTTCGTATCCGTTTTCGGGGGTAAGTTCATGAAAAACACGCTCCAGATATTCTTCGAACGGCTGATTGAAATACATATCCACGAAACGCAGTGGCTTTTCCGATGCGTTCCAGAAAGTGTGTGTGATCATCCTTGGGCGCAGATGCCAGCCGCCAGCCTGAACTTCAACAACCTCATTGCCCACAAGCACACTGGCCGTTCCATCGAGTACAAACATGATCTCATCCAGTTCCAGATGGTGATGTGGTGCCGGCCCCATCAGTTTTGGCGCAACCGCACACTCAACGCTCGAAAACAAGCCATTTGTCATGGATGTACGCATCCACACTCGAATATCCATACCTCCTTTATGATCCAGGGGTGACATTCCCGGGAGTAGGACAGGATTTATCAGGTTGCCTGGTATCGTATTTGGAGTTGAGCCTATGGCGGCAACAGGTGACAACGCACTGAAAGCTGCAAAAATGCCGGTCATTGTTAAAAAGTTACGTCGCTCCATACTGAATTGTTTAAAAGTTATTAAAAACATTTGTAAACCAGTGGCTTACTATAATTCGAACACTCGTATTCTTCAGTCCTGTAAAAGCAATTGACGTATCACCACGCCGTATTTTAAGATGTAATACCAATTCTGTATATAATATAGTCCAAATATATTTTTTAGATTAATTGGATTATAATATAAATAGAATTATATTTGCACATGTCAAAACCAATAATCTTTACGATACAGGAAAGCCAA